>Ga0335082_10001339_pt1 | contig 26262 bp, 20 predicted proteins | sample Lox_Sample_41_FD_206718 | JGI IMG/M metagenome (GOLD analysis project Ga0335082, IMG submission 206718) | Soil microbial communities from Loxahatchee National Wildlife Refuge, Florida, United States - Lox_Sample_4.1 | ecosystem: Environmental > Terrestrial > Soil > Wetlands | place: USA... | reverse complement strand
AACCAATTACGGGAGAAGTCGGTTCAAAAGCGTGGAAGGGTGTGCTTGCATACGCCTGAAAAGAAATGCTGAATTTCTTGGTCGGGGCGATCGGATTTGAACCGATGACCCCCTGCGCCCAAGGCAGCTTGGCGCTCCCGGAAAGCTTGCGTTGACAACTAACCACTTACCGACAACTTCCAACTGCCGTGGATTATAACGCAGGTATGCATTGTGGGATCGCAAAACATATAATTCCCGCATGAGTACGAGTTCTAAGTCGCCAGATTCGTCAAAGCATGTCGTTTTTCACTATCCCCCAGAGCTATTGCAACTGCTTGGGGACACAATTCCCCTACTGTGCCGCTCTAAGCCGGACACGTTGACATTTTTCGAGGGTGCGGGTGTGCCGAGTTCGCTGTTCGCCGACATCAAGAAGAAGGTGGACGACGACCCGAAGAGTATTTCCAAGTACACGATAGCTCGTGAGATTCTGAAGCGCCTGAACGCCAAGAAGGACGACCATCTGCGTCAATTGCGAGAAGTGGTGAGACGAGTCACAGAGTTTGAAGACTATTCGACGTGTTGGCCGACCGATCAACTCAAAGCCAAAGGACTCGTTGGTGAAGTACGCAGAGTCGTGGATGTGAAGGACGCCTTCACCAGAATGCGCATCGAGAGGGAGGGCGAAGCGGCGAAGACAAAGGCGGCTACCGAACTGAAGATCAAAGCCGCACAGGAACGCCGGGAAAAAATTGAAAGAATTTCCAAAGACCTAAATTCATTGTTCACCGAGAGTGATGCACACAAGCGGGGCAAAGCCCTTGAGAGCGTGCTGAATCGCCTTTTTGAAGCCTACGGGATGCTCGTCCGGGAATCATTCACTATCAAAGGAAATTGCGGAGAAGGGATCATAGAACAGATCGACGGCGTTGTGGAGATTGACGGTGATCTGTACCTCGTGGAGATGAAATGGTGGAACAAATCGCTCGGAACCAATGAAATTTCTCCCCACTTGGTTCGTGTCTATGGGCGGGGAGCACAGGCAAAAGGCATTTTCATTTCGTACACCGACTACACAGACGGTGCCATCGACACGTGCAGGCAGGCGTTGGCGGGTGGGGCACTGGTCGCTCTTTGCAAGCTGCAAGAGATCGTTATGGTATTGGACAAGTTCGAGCAGGGGGCAGACCTTCGAACGATGCTGCGGACGAAAGTTCATGCTGCTTTGCTCGACAAGAAACCATGGCATGAGTATTTCGGGTGAGGGACGCTCAAGCGATGCGAGAATTATTCTGGCCCGAGACGCCTGTCCCAATACGCCTTTATCTCATCCGCATGTTCTCGATAGTATTTTGCCATTTGTTCTAGCCAGACTCTCGTGACTCTGAAGTCGAGTTGTCCGAAGTTTGCCAAATAAGGATCAGCAGCAGTCCACAGTTGAATCGTGGTGGAGCGCCGCCTGATCCACGCAGCGTTCATATCAGCGGCTTGGAGTGGAATGAACTTCTGCTTGTCCTCGTGCTTACATTCCCCCAAGAACGGATAGTTGCTCAGTACCGAAGGTTTGATTGCCTTGTCGAAATGAAGCTTGTACAGGTTCCCAACTTTGCCTTGTCGGTCAAAGATGAAGTCGGCAACGGTGACCATGGGATGATTCTGCTTCAAGAAACGACAAACGTTCAGGATCAGATGATCAGCACACAAATAGTACGGATCGTTCCATGATGGAAAAGTAGTGGTGAAAAGCTCCTCGAAATCACTTCGGCGCAGATGCGCAGCCACTCCCCAACAGTTCTCGCTCGGAATGACCGATGCGAGTCGTGCCATGCGGGAATTTCTGGTTTGTTCATCCCAGCCCGTAAACGGCCCTTTTAGACCAAGCGCATCATTCGTTGTGTAATACCCAAGGCGGGGCAGTTCTTTCAACGCTGCAAACCATTCGGGTGTAGCTGTGTCCCACACTTCTTTCGGAGCAAGAAAACCACCCACGACGTAGTACTCGCCGTCATAGCTGTCATCCGCAAACGTTTGGAACGAGGACGAAGCCAAGGCAACTCCACAGGTACAAAATCGTCTCCATCATAAACGCCACGCATCTTCCGAGGAACTGCCTGCATCCTATGCTCTTCCGCTATGCTTATAATTCTGTTCCATGATTCAGTGTGTATCGTGTGGTAGTTCCCAACTGGATGCCCAGGGTGTCGGGTGCGCTCATTGCGGTGGGTCACCTGCTGACCGCAGTGAGCAATGTCATATCAACGAGTACACTCGGGCGACGATCTTGCAGCACGCCGAACGACTGCGAACATTCGGCATCACTCTGAAAGAGCTGCAGCTCTTTGCGAAGGTTGCGGGTGCAAACACTCCTTCTGTCGGGTTGGCCCTCGACTTTTCAGAACCGCTAGATCCCGCTACTCTCCGCAGCCTTGTTCTGTTCTTATTTGACCGGGGTATACGCAAGCAGCAGATTTTCCGACTACGCTTGGGTGAGCCAGAAGAAGTTTCTCGGACTATTGACGAAGGCGTTTCTTCGCTCCGGCAGGGGGAAGGAAAACTGACAAAAGCGTTCAGGTTGTATGTTCGAAATCTTCGGCTGCTCAAGAGAGGTAGCAGGCCGGAACAAATCGAGGCTCGCAAGGCTTTGCAGGAGGATCTTAACAGGCTCCTCGATGGACTCGATGACGAACCAAACTGGGATGATGCGGATCGGCGAGTTTACGAGATTCTCGTGATGTACGAGGACCAGGAACTGCCGGTCTAATCTATGAGTAAGGCCGAAACTTGGCTTGTATCCCCTCAGGCCGCCATCCGCTGCTCGTTCACAAAAGCTGCCACATCTGGCCGCATTCCAGCACTGAAATCAAAGCACTTACAGAGCAGCACCAAGCGTGCAAATAAGACTTCTTAAATAAACGGCTCCCCAGAGCCGAATTCACATGGAGAGGTGTCTCAATGGAAGCTACAGCAAGGCTGTCCCGCATGCGTGTTGCCCTTTATGGCCGTGTTTCCACACTGGACAAAGGGCAGGATGTGAACCTTCAACTGAACGAACTGCGTGAGTACAGTGAGCGTAGAGGCTGGACGATCGTTGGCGAGTATGTGGATAACGGCGTGAGCGGAGCCAAGGAGTCCAGACCCGAACTTAACCGCATGATGGCAGACGCTAAGAAGCGCAAGTTCGATGCGATTGCTGTCTGGAAACTAGATCGTTTTGGTCGGAGCCTGAAACACCTGGTGATGACTTTGGCTGACCTGGAATCCTTGGGAGTCGCATTCGTGAGCCTCCGTGACGGCTTTGACCTCAGCACTCCATCAGGCAGGCTGATGTTTCAAATCATCGGCGCAATGGGCGAGTTTGAGCGCAATCTCATAAGGGAGCGTGTCAGGGCAGGGATGGCCCACGCCAGGTCCAAGGGACGGAAGCTAGGACGAGCCATTGTTCACGTTGATATGAAGGCTGTCGAAGTGCGTAGAGCCAACGGTGAATCGTTGCGGGCCATTGCACGTGATCTTGGTGTCAGCCCAGCTCTACTGGTGAAGCGGGCCAAGGCTGCAAAGTAGCGTGAAATCTCTGCCCTCGTTCGTTTTCAATCTTCGTCGAGATCCGAAGGCTTGTATTTCGGATAGCTGCACCAACCCTACACGTTCTGAGCCGCAATTCATTAACTGAGGGCCGGTGGTGGTGTGTTCCACCTGCAGAAGACGCTCGGGCACTCAGACCTCGCATGACCCGCAAATATGCCAATCTCCTGACCGAGGACTTGCAGAAGATCCATCAGAAGGTGTCGCTGCTCTCGGCGGCATTGTGATAAGGATGGAGGTCCGATTGTCGCCGACGGTTTTGAGAACAGAGAGAAGATGTCATCCTATCCGTCGCTGGTGTGACTCAAAGAGGCTTTGCTGAACCGGCCCGGTGGCTTCCGTCTTCTTCGGCTTCCTGAGCTTCACCAACGGTTTGGGATGCTGCTCCAGGGCGACCATCTCCGTGTCCAGCCCTTGCCGATGGATGTTGAATCCTTTGTGCCTGCGCAAATCACTAACACTGGCGGTGAATGCGAAGGGAAACGATTCAGGTAAGCGTAACAACTGCTGGGCCTCTATCTCATCAGCAGCACTGGCTCGTAGCAATGCTTCGAGCAGCCAGAGTTGCAGGTCATTGACAGAAGTGGTCATTCTCCGAGCCAAGAGGAAGTAGCCCTTCTTCTTCGTTGACCGAAGGACTTGCCAATCCACTAAGCTTGTAACGAGCTTCTGCGCTGCCTCTTTGCTTGTTGCTCGGTCACCCCAGGCCGTTATCATTCGAGCTTGCACCTGTGCAGTGGTGAAATCATCCTGAAGGGCAAGCAGACGACCGACGACTTCGGCAAGGTCACGGAAAAAAGGATACGCCAGTGCCGTCATGCCCCAGTGCAGCCAGATTCGCTCCTGGCCGGATATCTGAGGCAGGAGCGCCAAGGCCCGATTCCGAAGGACAACATGGCTTGCAGGAACGCCGCTCCAGATACGCAGGACGATGCCGGATGCCTTTGCCCTCGACTCCGTTCCCGGAAGCTCTTCCCGAAGGTGCCCATCGATATAAGCACGCAGTTCTTTCTCGTCCGTGCTCCGAGCTAGGTGATCAAGGATGGCGTCGAGCCATGCCCGTTTGATCTTTTGCGAGATGCCGACGATTTTCCTCATATGCTTTCTCTGGTAATTGTCACGAACGGCACCATTACTTCTTCCAGGGCGATGCCGCCATGGGCAACGATCTCGTCACCGTCAGCCGTGAACGCCTTGAGATCGCCAGCCAGGAGAACGTGCCGAGCCGTTGGGAGGCCGTAGTTCGCCCAGCGAATCGAGTCAGGGAACTTCGCCGCCACCTCGTCCCGAAATTCGGGACGGTCGTACACTCTAGCTCGCTTTCCCCTTGTTTCTACCAACACGCCTTCCCTCGGATTCCCGATGCCGGTGGCCGTGACGTTGCCGTGATCGGCGGTCAAGTAAACGACGAAGTCTTCTTGCGAAAGCCGAACGAGCAACTGTTGGAGTTGGCCTTGCGATGCCCACAAACGCACTTGGTTGTGCATTCCTGATGTCTGCATCTGCATACCATGCATGATGTCATCGACTTTGTTCCAGACAATTCCAAGGACCGACAACCGGGGATTGGCAAGCGCCGATTCCAAGTCGGGGTCCGCAGGACCGTCCAGGCTCGTAACCAGTTCGACGCCAGCCCGCTGAACTCCCTGGTCTTCCCAAAATCGCTGCCAGTGCATCCGCTCCTTCGATGTCGTTTCGATTGAGTCAGGAAAATACAATGGTGGCTCTCCGGCGAATATCGACTGGCGGGTGACAGAAGTGAGTGTTGGGACCCAGGCGAAGGCTGTCGATTCTTGGAAACGCCACGCCTTGTCGGAACTTTCGAGGTACTTCCGCAGCAAGAGCCACTGATCCAAGGCAAGACCGTCCAGCACGAGCAGGGCAACCTTGGCGAGCTTTTTCCGTTTCCGCTCGACGGCCATAAAGCGGGAAATCTGATGAACCATAACGGGCTGCTCGTGGTAGGCCATATTGTGCAGGGAGCCGTAGCGGTGCATCATCCACTGGCTGAAAGCATCCTCCACCTTCCCCTGCAAGCTACTCCAGGACCTTCGGTCGGTGGCATCCAGCGCCTCGTCCCACTCCCAGCGCAGCACCACCATTTCCGCCCAGCGTTGTGAAGTTCGCTGCCATTCCCGGTGCGACACGTCAGTGTTGGGAAGTTCGGTCTCGAATTTTTGCCGTAGTCCACGAAATCGGCGAACAGCATCGGCCTTGGGATCGTGGACCACGCCTGTCCGCACCCATGCAGGAAGGTTGGACACGTCTTCTTGTTCGATCGGCGTCAGCGATCCTTCCAAGAAAAACGTGTCGATGTAGGCTCGTATATCCTCGTGATTGAAGGGAACTCGGCTTTTCTCCCCGCCGTCGCTTATAGAGCCGATGAAGAGTTCCCATTCGTCTTGCAGGAACCGCAGAAACTTTTCCCGGCTAGGCAGAATTTCTGCTAGTCGCCAAGTCGCAAATGTGGTGTCTTTCGTCAAGCTCTCCAGCAAGTATGCATTGAGAAAGTCGGGCAGGTGAACCTTGCGGGAGTGCAAAGACAGCAGTACCTTCAGCAAGTCAACTGGAGTCTTGATGAGCTTCGGAACGATGCTGAAACAGTGCATCAGTACGAAATCTTTCGTTTCCCGTTCGGTCAACTGATCGCCGTCATGCTTCTCGTAAGACTCGTCAACAGCGTCGAGATAAGTTCGGTACAGCCCGGCAATCACAGGGTAGTTCAGCTTCGGGAACAACTGGTGCAAGGCGAAGGTCAGTTGTCTTCCAGCTCTTAGCAGATCGAAAGGCAACTTGCTCAACTGCTGCTCGGCGGAACGCAGGATCACCACCAAGTCCGTGTTCTGCCCTTTGTCCCACAGGCTACGGTACTGCGATTCGTAAGCGAAGCGGAAGGCTATCGAATCATCAAAGGGAATCAGATCGAAGCCTCGATCACGAATGGCTGACAGCATCCCTTCTTCGGTAAGCAACCCGTCCGGGTCGGCCACCAAGGTCAGCCTGGAAATCTTCGGCTGGAAGTGTTGCAGGATGCTGTCCCGCCAATTAGCCATTCCCCGCCTCCACTCGCAAGAGAATAACCGGCTGGAGTTCGGGCAGAACCTGCTCTCGCTTTCGCAGTTCGGCAGCCCAGGCCCGCTCCTCTTCGTCCAGGCGCTTAAGCCGATGTTGCCGGACTTCGGGCAAGCCGATGCGGTTCAAGGCGTCTCTCCTTACCTGGAAGGAGTAGTTCCCCTTCCCCTGCTCCCGCTTCAAGCGCTGTTGATGCCGAGCACAAAGCTCATGGAAGGCGTCTTCACCCTGGCGTTCTGACTCTGACCGCAGACGCCGGAAAACCGCTTCGACCTCAGCGCCCGTTTTGCTTCCAATTTGTTCGAGTTCGGGGCGGTGTTCGAGCAAACGGTCCCAGATGTGCCGGGCCGTAGGCAACAGGATGCGTCCGTCGTCGTGGTGGAAGATCGGGATGATCTTTGCATCTCGGAATGACTGGTTGTCGAGGGCGACTCGCCACAGAGACCAATAACCGACAACTTCGGCTGGCAAGCTCGCAAACCTCACACAGAGGATCGGCTCGGTAATGACCATTCGGGGCAAGTTCTGCACGAGGAGACGAATGCGGGAGTCCTCTAGACTGACGTGGGGCAGCCCACGATCCTGTGCCTCCCGGCCATGGAATGATACCCGCTCCATCCTGCTGCCATCTGGCCATTCCAGGCTGTAGCTGAACAAGTCTCGCTGCACCTTGCCGCCTTCGCATCTCAAGTATGCAGTCGTCATCCGTTCGACCCAAACCGGCAGTGGGTGGCTGCTCAACTGCTGAGCGAGTTTCGGGTCAAGCACCGCTTCACCGTAGAACGACCGACCGGCAATCTCTTGTTGCGCCTGTTCCCGGACGGCCTGGATCAACCGGTCCATGTTCTTTTCAAAATCACCGGGATTCACAATGGCTTGGGCGAAGAGCTTCTCGAACATCGCTCCACTCTCGGCGGAATCCAAGACATCTTCAGTCTTGTCCACGCCGAACTCTTCGAGGATCACGGCCAGCTTTTCTTCCAGGACCTCCTGCACTCGCAGTTCCACGCTGTCCTCGAAAATCAGGTTGAATGCCTTCACGGGGAACTTTTGGCCGATGCGATCCACACGCCCGATGCGCTGCTCGATCTTCATTGGGTTCCACGGCAAATCGTAGTTGACGACGATGTGGGCGAATTGCAAGTTCAGACCTTCGCCACCGGCATCCGTAGAGACGAGGACTCGGACATTCTCTGCGAACTCCCGTTGTACTCGCCGCCGCTGTTCCATGCCCATCGACCCGTTGAGGCACACCACAGAAAAGCCATGCTGCTCCAGGAAGTCCCGTAGCATGCTCTGAGTCGGAACGAACTCGGTGAAAATTAGGTACTTCAATTCCGGGTTGTTCTCTTGCTGCTGGTTCTCATACAGGATATCGAGCAAGTTCTCGGCTCGTGCGTCCGGTCCTTGCGCCTGACAGCGCCGAGCAAGATCGAGCAGTACACGCACTTCTTCTTTTTCGTTCGCTAATCCTGCCAGCCGGATAGACAGCAGTTCGTCCAACCGTTCCTGGCTATCCTGCTCGTCGCCGTTCTCCTCGGGCGGTTCCTCATCGGTCGGAGTGATGTTAGTTGCTTGCAGTGCTTCCAAACGCCGATCCAGAGCCGAGGCGATGGCTTGCGTGCTACTGGTGACCAACCGTTGCATTAGGATCATCAGAAAGCCGAGGTACTGTCGATTCTGGCGTATCGCCTGGTTGTAGCCAAGACGAACGTACTCAGTAACCGATTCATAAAGTTGCTTCTGAAGCTCATGCTTCCTTTCCCATCGAACCGGCATGAGCTTGGTCAGCCGGGGCAAAAAGAGCGGGTCACCCCGTTCGTTGATTGCTCTCCGCTTTTCTGTTCGGATAACCAGCGGGACGACTTTCTCACGCCGGATCGCTCCATCAGCAATGAACTCTTCAGGATCAAGGAGAGTCATGATTCTCTGAAAGCTGGCGGTCTTCCCTTGGTGCGGTGTGGCCGAGAGCAAAAGCAAGTACGGTGCGGCCTCAGCCAGAGCTTTGCCCAGACGATACCGTGCGACTTGTTCGGTACTACCGCCGAGCCGGTGGGCCTCGTCGCAGATGATCAGGTCCCACCCTGCTTCGATGAGGTCTCCGAGGCGTTCCTGGTTGTATGCTTCCAGCTTCTCTTTCGGCCAGCCTCGCCGCTTCTCAACTGGCTTGATGGAATCAACGGGGCATACCACCTGGTCGAATTTTCGCCAGATGTTCTCGGAACCGGTGAGGTTGCGCCACAACGAGAACTCACTTGGCGTGAGTAGTTGAAACTCCTCGCCGAAGTGCGTCTGCATTTCCTGGACCCACTGCGTCACGAGTCCCTTGGGAGCCACAACTAGCACTCTCTTTACCAGCCCACGGAGTTTCAGTTCCCGGAAGACCAGCCCGGCTTCGATGGTCTTTCCTAGGCCAACTTCATCTGCCAAGAGGTAGCGAATCTGGTCATCTCCCATAGCACGGGTAAGAGCATAAAGTTGGTGGGGCAACGGGATGACCCCGGCTTCGAGGGGAGCCAGTAGAACGTCTTGCGTCAATGCGTCTGCTATGCGAGCCGCAGCCGCTGTGTATGCGATGCGATCCAGTCCGGTCGCTTTCGTCGGTTGGACAGGAACGAGTGATCCGGCTGCAACTCTCTCGACCGTGGCCAGTCGGGGAATCCAGACTTCGTAGATGGTGTGATTCCAGACGGACTGAACATCCAGGATGCGCACGGATTCCCCGTGGGCCGCACTGAAGGCCCAACCGCCGACGGCGAAGTTTTCCGGGCATTCGGCCATACCTTTATTCGCCGATCAGTAGTGAGGCGTTGTCGAAATACATCAGAAGTGCCGAGTCTTCTTGGATAACATTCTCGGGAACTCTTTTGGCCATCTGAACAATAGTCTTGTGATCTTTCCGCTGCCAATACTCCTTGAACCCGGCTCGAAGAGCTTCCGTCCGAACCACCTTTAGTTTGCCCTTCAGTTCAAGATATTGTTGGAATTCCTTAACGAGTGCTCGATGGCGAAGGTGCTCAAGATCGGCCTCGCCTTTTGAGTCGGGGATACGCCACCTTCCGTCTTCGCCTTGCAGGAAGTTCTGGTCCAAAATCGTCTGAAGCTCCAGCGGCTGTTCGTGCTTCTCCCATACTCGCTGGGCTTCCTTCATGTAGACAGGCTGTAACTCCTGGTATGTGATTGGCCGATCCGCAAGTTGTTTCCGAAGCCATTGAATGGCGCTCTTCTCATCGCTAACGAACAGTTCAAGCTGCTCAATCTCACTGGTTTCCAACCGCTTGACTTCATATTCAGTAACCTGATCGGGCAAGAAGAACATTCCATCTCTCTCACTGAATCGTTCTCGCAAGCCAGAGAAGAATTCACTCGCAGACAATGGAACAGCATGGTTTCGTTCCACAAAAAATGCAACCATCCTGTCGAACAATAGGTAGTCCTGTCTTTCAGCGACAATCTCTACCCTTCCATCCCTGCTTACGAACACAGGAAGCTGGCGTAGGTGTGATCGAATGAATGTCCAGGCACCCTCTCCAGTACCACTGATCAGATCGCCGATAGTTCCAATATCGATAACTGGTTTATAAGCCGATATCACCAAGTCTTGTTTGACTAATCCTTGCCGTGATTGCTTATAGGTTTCTCTCTGTCGATCAAGAGTCCTAACGTCAGCTACAACAAAACCTCCCCCCATCAGAGCTTCTTGGATTGCTTGCCACACTGCGTTTGATGAGTTATGAAATACAACCGTGATCCAGCGACCAGGTTTGAGTGCTCGATTCATTTTGGAAAACGCAGTTCGCATCAAGCGTGTATAGCCGTACACATCACGATTTCGAGAAGAGTCCATCACTGCTTCGGGATCACGTTGCGTACTGATTTTTAGCCATGCCTCCCAGATTTGATTCAACTCGGAGTACTGCAAATTGCGCCCGAAGGGCGGGTCAACGAAAATGTAGTCGATTGAGTTGTCAGGAATCGTGTCTAGGCTTGTACTACTTTGGGTCGTGATTATGGCATAGTTCTCCGAAAAAGCCCCAAGCTTCCTAAAAGCACTGACAAGCCGCTTCCGCTTACTTTCGTAGGTGTACCGATGCGACGACTCTGCTACTACTGAGGGAATGTAGAGCGTGCCTGAAAAGTATTTGTTTACCTGCGAATAGTGGGTGGGGCCAAATCGGTTCATCACTGTCATTCCCAACCCGTTCGACTGAATGAAGAAGCGCAAAGCATTCCGAAGCCGAAATGTTGTCTCCTCCCCAGCACGTCGCCAAAGATAGCTATATGTACGCAATTGCCGTGGAAGGTAAAAGTGATGTATGTGAGTGATACCGTAAGTTGCGCAGCAATCCTTCACAGTAAATCGCTCGCCCCTAACCAACTCGGAAGTTGGGAACCAATCCGGCGAATGCAGTTCAAGACCCAACAACCACTGACGATGCTTTAGGGGCGTTGGCATTCGAACCCGCTTATCGTTAAGACGAACCTGCCCAAACAGTGGCGCTCGTGGGAGGAAAGGTGCGATCCTGCCAAGAGCAGAGTCGAAGCGCCGTTGTAGTTGGCGGTGCAGTTTCGAAGAGTTTGATCCTTTTGACGGGGCTTTACTGACTAGTGCCTCGCAATGTGGACAAGGGAATTCTTTGGCTGTGCCTATATCCTCCGTTGCTTCGACAACTCTGCTCGATTCGACCGGCTTCAGACAAAGGGGACATGTAAAGACTTCCGTCCAAATCTGGTATTCGACCTGGCATACCGCTCCATTGTCGTCGCTGAACTCCCACAATTCTCTGAGTTCCTGGTCGGCATCGTCGATTAGATTCCTCGACGCCTCAGCGAAGGCGTCTGCATCGGGAGGAGTCGCATATACCGATGCGATAAATGTTGCGGCGGGGGAGAGGTCGCAAAGGACAGCGTGCCGGGGGCCTGGCGTGGCGCTTACCGTGTTTGCGAGCACCGGCTCGGCGCACATGGCACACCCCACACCCGTCATACCGGTTCCACAAAAGGGGTCGAGGACCACATCCCCCGGTGAAGTGTAGTGCAGCACGTACTTGGCGACCGCAATCGGAGGTACCTTAGTGTGGTAAGTGTGGGCAGTGTAGATATCGTCGTTACGCCCCTCACTAACGTCAGCCGAAAACGGCTCACGGTGGTAGCCGTCTGTCACGGTATCTGCGACTGCCCAGGGATTTCCGTGATGCTTTAGGAAGTCAGCCATGAACGGATTTGGGCAGGCCGTGTAGTACGGTGGGTCTGAAAGCGCCAAGATGTCTTGGTCCTCGGCTATTGGGAATCCTTCGATCTTGCGGAACTCCGGGTCCTTCAATTTCTCCCGCAGCTTCTCCAGAAAATATTGCCGTCGTGCCTCATCGTTTGTGAACTTGATCCCCAAGCACTCAACTGGCTGTTTAGAGGAGGCGTCCCTGTCCGAGCTGAACATTTTGGTCTGGGTCGTGTTTGCCATATCGCTTGCTAATCAGCCTTCCATCAGAATGTTCTTGCGTGCGATCCGTTCGATCTCAGCAGCGTCAATACTCCCGTCAGTGCCGTCCTCGGACGTGATAATCCTGTCGAGATATCCGTTGTCTTGGTACCACTCCCGCTTTCGATCCCACGCTTCCCTGTACGACGGCACAGACAGCATTCCCAGATGTTCCCAATAGAATGTGTCGCCTTCGTAGCTCACGGTAAAATCTGGCAGCTTGAAGTCATTGGGGTCGTCCTTGGACGACAGCTTCTGCTCGTATTCGTAGCTGATTCCTAAGCTCGTCAGGATGTCGGCGACGATAACCTCGGACTTCGAACGCACCATTAGGCCTTGCGGGTGCTGCGGCGACGGACGTGTGCGGTGAATCAGGTGTGCGGCGTAGTAGCGGTCCACCGATTCGGGCCGAACCGCCAGCACGAACATATTCGTATTGCGCAGCAGCGTGTCGGAACACTGCGGGTTCCGGAGCCTTTCGAGAACAGTTGTATCTCGCTCAAGCAACAACACCATCTTCTTCCGAAAACGGGTCAAGCCCGTATACAGCAACTCCCGTGAGAGAGTCGTGGCGCTTTTGGGAAGGACTAGAAAGACAATGTCGAAGTCGCTGCCTTGCGATTTGTGGACAGTCAGAGCGTAGGCGAGTTCCAGTTGGCCTTCGACCGCAGAACGAGGGTACCAGTAGGCCGATGTCGGTTGAGTCGAGAACTGGACTTTGATTGAATCAGGCTTGCCGTTCCCCGTACTTGTTTGGACCACGAGCCCGATCTCGCCATTGGCGACGTAATCCAGGCCCTCACCCTTCGGGTAGGAGATCTTTCGGCAGTTAATGGCCTGCATTACCTTATCAGTCCAGATGATCTCCTGTTCCCCGAATGGTTTCGGAACTTTGCTCCAGTAGTTTCGTGCTGTTGCTAGCAGTCCTCCCCGATATTTCTCCTGAATCTTACGATTGATCTCGGTCGTACCGTGCTCGTGGTTGCGGACCGGGCTGAGAATTTGCCACGCCTCGGCAAGAACAGGATTCTTCTCCTTCGAGTCTTCGAGAATTCCCAGGCTGGCATTGAAGGGGATGTACGCCTTCTTGTCATCTGTCAGCTTCAGATGCTTCCGCATGGCAGCGGAGAGTTGTTCCTCCAGTTGGCTACTATCCCGCCAATAGCGCACTTCCAGATCACCGCCAACATCTTCACGGGCGACACGGGAAAGCATGTCGTCATCGCCGGGGGAAGTGTCGTCCCGAAGGTAGCCATCCGCCAGCTGAAGGGCTTGGCTCTGATGATCCTCGTGACGAGCCCGTTCCATCAGCCGAGCCAGACACTTCTTACGCTCCTCGTCCGCTTCAAGCCAAGCGATAATGTCCACAAACGGACGACCGGGACCGATGGGTGGGAGTTGGTTAGGATCGCCCACCAGGATCAGACGATTCACCTTGTTCAAGTCCAATGCCCGGAATAAAACCCCGAGCAGGTCCATTGGGATCATCGACGCTTCGTCAATAATGACGGTTGGTGCGCCGTGTTGGTCTCCTCCCTGGAGCTTCAATGCGAAGTTTTCGGGGTTGAGCCATTTGTGGCGCATTAGGAACTGGTGAATTGTGTACGCATCCCGCACACTGCCGTCGTCCCGCTTGGTCCGGTCCATCAACCGCACACGGGCTTTGCCGGTCGGAGCCAATAGGAGTATGGGACGCTTGCCATCCAACTCCTCCAGCCCATTGAGGAACACCTTCAGTACGGATGTCTTGCCCGTCCCAGCCCGCCCGCACAGCACGCTGAAGCGTGCTTCGTAGAGCTTGGACAGTGCCTCAGCCTTTTCTTTTCTTGCCCGTTCCTCCACTTCTGGAGTGAGCTTGGAGCCGGACTTCTTACCGAATTCCTCCAGCAGCAGCTTCTCCCAACTCCACCCCGCTTTGGCGCTCGTGTTCTTGACCTTCGTGCGCCGGGGCAACCGGTTGCTAACTTCACGCTCTAATTCTGAAAGTCCCTTTAGCGCCATCGTCGGCGGATCGCCATCCACTCGAAAATCCAACGCTTCCTGATAGAAGGTGGCTTGGCCGAGGACCAAATCCTTGTCGGGCCGACACGTGCGGCGTTCGGGGAAACGTTTGGTGATGCGGTTGACGGTCTCGGCGAAGGGAAGAAGCGTGTCGCCTTGTTGAGCGGCACCCTGTAGCACGGCAACGGCAACGCCACGAACTCTGCGGGGATCGTCTTGCACGCAGATTTCGGCCTTGTCGATGAATCGGGCGGCAGCCCCTTCGGGACGCATTCCCCGATCGACAGCTTCCAACACAATCGGGTCCGATTCACCATCCCCTTGGTCCATCTCAGACAGCAGGTACGGATTGGCGACCAACTGTTCGTCGCTGGCGCTGATGCCAGAGGCCAACCGCTTGTCGGGATTAGCTGCCCGTGCAACTTGCGACGGCGACAATTCAAGTCGCACTAGCAACGACAGCAGGCGACGGCGTGGCTCCTTGTACGCCACCCAGCGTTCACCGGCCTGTTTGAGAGCCTTTGCATACTGCTTCTGCTCACACTTTCGGCGACCTTCAAAGATGGCGGTGACGAACTCCCAGGCGTTTTCGCCCTTGTTCAGCAGAGGCGACAATACTTGTCGTTGGAATGCGGTGCCGGATTCGCAACCGAGGTACTGGAGCACGCTGCCGATCCCTGGAAACGATCCACGATCCTGCCAAACTTCAGATAGCAGGTCATTGAGCCAGCCGAGATGCCGGTCCCATTCGCCTGGGACTTTGTCTTCATCCCTTACGGCCTGGACCGATTGCAACAAGCGCTCCAACGCACCAACGGCGATGTCGTCGCCAACGTGTTCGGCAACATACGAAAAGTTCAGAATTGCCCCTTCTGGAACGAGGCACAGGATGTTCTGCGTGTCGTGACCAGCTTTGAGGTATTCGTGATATGGGAGCCGGAAACCCTGCTTCTCAAAATCGTGCGTAATGCAGCGTGACCAGATTGGATACTGGTCCGGAAATTTCGGTAGCTTCTTACCAAAGAATAGCTGAGGACCGATCTGCGAAATGCGGCTTACACCTAAGAGGATGCGGTTCAGGCTCTCATCGAGCGGGTTGCCGTGGTTGCAGTAGAAAAACACGAGCGACTTGTTCTGCTCCAGCTTCCCCCAAAAATTACGAAGCAGTTCAATCTGCCGGTCGGGTTCGAACACCCAGCCGAACTGCTTGTCCTTCGTGTCAGAGTCTCGAATATCGAGCTTTTCGTCCTCGCAGATGCTGCGAAAGCTCTCTTCTCGCAACCAACGGTAGGGTGAGGGGCAAACGGAATACGGTGGCAGTTCCTCACGTGCAGGAGGTAACTGCCGGAATTCGAGCGGATCGTTGTGAGTGATCGTGTAGCCACGAGGCGAGAATGCGATCGGGTCTCGGGAACATGGTGGTTGCCAGTCCTTGAGCACAGTGAGAGGTGAACCTGCAGCCTTGTCCTCCTGGTCATCCTCTCGACCGTCTCGAATATGCTGATGAACCATGCAATACGGATTTTTGCTGGGATGGTCGCAGATGTGGCCGTCCCACGCCCGGTCGTGCCAAACGAGGCGAGTGGACAGATGGGTGGTCATGATTGTTCTCTCGCACCGGCACTCCCCGCACCAGCACGCTCGATGATCAGGCGGACCTTCGCTTGTTCCTTGCCTCTGGTGATCTTCTGTAAGAAGTGCTCGAACCGAGATTGAAGTTGATCGGCGGTGGAAGGAGCACCGGCGTCGCTCAATGCGTCGAGCAGTTCGGTCGAATGGACTACGATGGCGATCAAGCCGGAAAGTGCCGTTTGCATTCCCTGAACCAAATCGTTGCTGATCTTCTCAGGGAGTGCCTTGGTCTTGAGAAAGGAATTGACCGCCTCTTTCTCATCGTCAGGCAGCAGTTTGATGCTCTTCTTGGCGGTGGGATCATCCAGGTTATCCAGAAGCGTCTTACGCCAATTCTCCAACAGCCCGTCTAGTTGTTGATCAATTAGCTGAAGGACTGCCGACCCGCTGGCCCCCAGGCTCTCTTCCTGAGGCCGGAAATTGCAGTGGATACAGATCGCTGACGAATTCAAATCATCTTTGACCAGTGTGAAGCACGGCTGGAGTTTGGCTAAGCGAGTCTGGATGTCAGTCAATGTAGCGTGCGGCAACAGCGACACACCGGCCAGTTTCTTCAGGCTCTCAAGCCTAGAGTCCTTGAGCAGTTCCTTCTTGGTACCGTCCTCGTTGACGCCGAGCCGAGCCTTCTTGTGGAGATTGAAGTAGGCCGTCCGGTAGTCATCCTTCACCTTCGAGAGCGCCCGATTGATCTTCTGGCGGAAGTCGGCGGCACTTCGGATGCCGGGGTCCATCAGCTTCACCCGCCACTCACTACGCACCGAATCCATCTGCGTTCGCCACGGGTCTTGTGGCGGAAGCACGGCGGCAGCCGTCGCTAGATACCCCGTGAGTTGTGTCAACTCCTGCACCAACCCGTTCAAATCCTCGATCTGTCTGATTAGATCGAGATTGGCAGCTTGTGCTTGAATCTCCTGGGTGCTCTTCGTGAAATTCTTCAGCTTGCCGGGTGTGTTGAACGCCTGCAGGCCTTCCAGAAAGCTCTTCATGTCATCTAGTTTTTGGCTCTGCTGCTCCCGATCCTCCGCCGGAATCAACTCGCTACCCCAACATGGCAGTCCGCTTTGGACGTACTGAGCAGCGCTAACGACTTTCTCGGTTAGTTCGTTGGCCTTAGTACGTAGCTGCTTGACCGCTTCATCGTGCGTGTTCTCATTGCGGATCAGCCCTTCCGCCAAACCTAGCAACTCGAAAAGCGCAACCAGTTCGGCGAGTGGCAGGCCCTTGGGCTTCTCGACGTGCTTGAAAGCCAGGAGCTGATCAATCGGTGCCTTGCTCGCTTCACTCAGGTTTGCGGCATCAAGCTTCTTGCCGGTCAAACTCAGAGTGATGTTGCCGGTCTGCACCAACGAAGCGAGGACGACGAGCAGAAGCTCCGGCTCAAGCTGATACCGAGTCTCCCTCTCCACGTCGTTCTTTACTGTGAGGAGTTCCTTGCGGTTGACGACTTGACCGGGCGGCTTTCCTTCCAACTTCTCCAGCACTACCTTTGCGTAACGTGATTGATGCGGCTTCAGTCTTTCGCCATCGAGCAGTTCCAGACCATCCAGAACGGCAGTCGCCAAAGTGTTCTTCACCCCACCAGTGAGCCAGCGGATCACGTCTTCAGTTGGTTGCTTGAGGTTGTTAGCGTGCAGTTGAACGGTAAAGGTCGGGTATTCCGGGTAACGATCCTCGAACGAAGCCGCCAGACAAACAGAGCCTGTCAGTTCGAGCAGGTCACGGACGGTAGCATTGCCAGTGCGATGGCCTTTCAGGCACTCCACCATCTTCTTGGGGACGCCCTGGTGGATGACATCGAACGAAGTCAGCATGTTGGTCCGCAGCCACGTCACGAGCGTCTTGAGAAATCCGTCTGCTTTGTCCTCGTACACCTTCTTCGTGCCGGTGCTCGCCGATGCTGCCATCTCACGAGCGCCAGCGTAGAGTCGAAGGTTTTCTTGGAACTGCTTGTCCCGGTGGGTCAGTTTGAAGAAGACTTCGTCAGCAAGCTTCTGATCCTCAAAGTGAGGCGGCTCGAACGGCTGGAGGAAGTACAGATAGAAGTCTCTTGGCGGCTGGGCCGTAGATCGTTCGTTGGGTGCGCCAAAGAAGAGATATCCTCGACGAGTGATCTTGTGCTCTCGCCATTCGATCTCGTGCTCCCATATCTGGTAGCCCCTGACGTAGGGTTGTAGATCGGTGAGTTCCAGCACTCGTGTTAGGGCATCGAAGTAATATTCATCCAATTGGGAATCGGAGAGCGTGTCCGCTTTGTCCTGTATCTTGGCATCATGATCGATAGTTTTTTGGAGGTCCAAATAGTACTGATCGCTATCTGTGTTGTGCGTGATGAACTGCCCGCTTACGGTCCTCATGATTTCCTTCAAACACGCCTCCACGGTGGTTCGAAGGAAATCACTGGTCCGCTCCGGAACCGGAGCGAATAGACACAATCCGTCCTGAAGTTCTTCGGCAGTCGGACCGATCTTGGCTCTAATGTCGTCGGTGGCCAGTCGATGAATTGAAAGGCCGTGAATGATTCGCTCGGCCATCGGCTGAAGCGCCTTACGGGTGAATGCCTGCTGAACTCGGTTCTCTACCACCTTGCTGATGTCGATCACTTCACGGATTTCTGGGACCGAACGCATCACCGCATTGCCCCGGAGAAACTCCCAATACGAGTCGTAGCTGATGAGTCCGGGCTCGTCCTGAGGCACATTGTTACTGAGAATTCGCCTCATTTCTACGCTGAGAGTTCTTAGCACCTCTCGCTTTTCGGCAACCGAGATCGCTTCAAAGACCTCCAGATAAGTCGGGTGGACAGGAAACAAACGCACGAATTCCTCAAGCCGTTCGGCCATCCCACCGTAAAGCGGCGTGAACTGCTGAAGATGCACCCGAATCTTGGCCCTTTGCTCATCGTTCTTGATCAACAACCGTTCGGTAACGACGTATGCCACGTCTTGCCTGACTATGCGAACTTGCTCGAAACGATCCTTCACCCGGCGCAAACTGTCAGCGACGAACTGGAATTTCGGGTTGTCGAAAAGGCTCTCCTGCAAGCCCGCAATGATGCGGAAACGGATCAGTTTGCAGGCCTCTCCAATTTCACGCAAGAATCCCAAATCGAGGATGAGATCCTGGTGTTTGCGTGAACGCAGATAGTCGAGCAGTTCATCTACGACCAAGAGTAGACCGTGGTCGGGATACTTCTTGCCAAACTGCTCCATCATATCGGACAGGTCGTCCTTGTTACTGTCCACCTCATCGTCGTCGGGAAATTTGAAGGTCAGCCGCTCGCTTGCCATGAAATCTTCGAGCCTGCCGCAGATGATGTTGCGCAAACTCTTCTTGGTGGCGGGGAGTTCCAGCCGGACAACTTTGAACTTTCCGGAAATCGCCGTCGCCGCCTTCGCTACGTCAGCGTTCTTGACCACCATCGCCATGTCGGGATACTCGGCCAACCCCGAAATCATCGACAGCAAGTGGCTCTTGCCCGTGCCATAGTTGCCCACGATGAGAACGCCCTTGTTATCAGCGGGTGCCTCGAATTGAAGGTTGGGGATCACCAGATTGCAAAACTGCTCGGCCATGCCCTTCGAGATCACAAAGGTTTGAACGAGTTGCCGCACGGCAGCGGCGGAATCCGCCTGCTCAAGCTGGATCACAGACTCTATGGGCTCAAAGTGAACAAGATCGCTATATTTCATGACGAAGTTGGCTCCTTCAATCGGAGTTCATGGGCCGACTGGTATAACGATTGCCTCAAATTGCTTGAATTGGACAAATTCAGGATGGCCAGGTTCGGCGTAGGTCAGTGTCGAATCCCGGTAGTCGCCGCTCCACGAGGCGACAATCGTGCGATTGCGGCTTGATACTTGGAGCAGACGCAGAGGTTCGACTTCCAGACCGATGTCGAAAAGAATCTCCAGATTATCCAGCACTACGACTTCGCCGGGAACTGCTGCGATGACTTCTTTCAGCAGCCGCTCGACTTGTCGAGATCGCTGGGAGCGGGTCAATTCCAGCATCTTCTTGCTCAACTCCAGGTTGACGTTCACCACTTCGGAACCGATCTTCCGAGCAATAGAATGCAGTGCAGTAGTCTTTCCAGAGCCGGGCGCACCCGCCAGGATGATCAGTCGAAAATACTGACTCGCCGCTTGCGGGATCGCTTCCTCAAGCTTCGCCACCTTCACTTCCATTTCGGTCGGATCGTAGCTCATGAGGACGTGGGTTCTTCTCTCATCTTCTTGGCGTCGTTGTGTTTGGCCCGATGATTGTCTGCGGCGGCACACAAACGTTGCCGAAGATCAGGATGACTTGCGTGCATGGCGACTAGCTCTGGACTGCTGATGATAGCAGGCGTTAGGGGGAAGAAAGCTACCTGCTCGGTCTCTCATGTTCCGAATATGTATGCCGATTTGTTTGCCTTTAGCTCTTCTTCTCGTGCCATTGCGTCCTCACAATTAGCGCAAGCCAGAGTCCGATATTCGACGTTTTCAATGTGCTGCAAGACATAAGTGCGCTTTGTCTCATTGTTTCGGGTCCCTTTTCCAAGCGGTTCCGGCAGAAGGGAAGTCATCCGAAATGCAACGTTGCCTCCTGTTCCGAAAAGTATGAGCTTTCCACTGCCACTGTGTCTTAGCTCATAGCATCCGGGGCCGAAAGGCGCAGTCAGCATCCCCCGCTGCCGGGGGTCTGGAAATTTGCACCATTCTGACCATCCTGTCGTCATAGGGCCTCCCTGCTAACAGAAGCTGCACCAATGAAAGGGTCTGCCTGGGGCCTGGCCCACTTGGATCGCCGTCTGTCTGGTGTCGAATGGGCCGTGCCATCTTCCGGTACGAAGGGCATTACCACCTTGCTTTTTGAAATGGGAGCAGGTACTCACATGGCCTACTGCTTTGTTGTTTGGAAAGTTTCCGTATACCCAGTACAAGACTGCTGGGGGACTTACAGCCCTCATCTTTGTCCCTCCTGCCCGCATATAAAAGTCTACGCCTCCGCCCACGCAGTGTAGTTTCAAGCGGGAAGTGTACAGCCTGGTGGAGATGCTCGTGCAGCAGCGAGATCACTCTGTGAAGCTGCGTGCGACCACCAAGGGTCTTCCTTTCTGTTTTCAATCCCACACAAGCCAGAAAGCTTCCTGCCGAGATACATCCACCAGGTCGCCAGTTGAGAACGTCGCTTCGGTTTCCGTCCCGGAATCGATCAAGTTAGCGAATTGAGCTGGCTTCACATGGCGGGTAGATTTCCCTTCGAGGACGGGTGAAGACGGCCTTTCGGTCGCTAAACATGGACTTTACGGTGCAGCCTCGAATACATAGGCGATGTTTTGTTTCGGTATCGATCTAAGAGTATAAGAGCCGACGCTCCGACTCGGGAATTCAGCCTTCCACTGATCTAACTCTCTCGCTGTTTTCAGTCTTCACGCAAGGCCAAAACTTCTCTCCGGATAGCAGCACCAGGTGATGTGAACCAGGGCTCAAGCCTTCTTTGGGTTCGAGCCCAGGGGGGTTCATTTTGCAGCCCCTTCACGCACGTCAATTCAAAACGAGGAGCTACACAATGTCAGAAGTCACTCAATCCACCAATGCTCCGGCCTCAAGTGAGTCCGGTGCTCTCGACCGCAAGTGGAGGTCAATTCGCTTCTTCCTTGCGAAACGTGCTTTCGAGTCGAAGCTCGAAGGCATTCTCAGGGCCGCCGCTGGCCACGAGGCGAACTCGCTGCCACCTGGCGACCAACAATATCAACTGCTCACTACTGCAGCGGATTCGATCTGCACGGAGTTCGCTGACCGATGGGGTCTCGATCCTGACTTTCTCAGGGCACGTATTCCTGGCCTGTCGAAACTCGCAGGACTGTCAGTTCCACTACCGCCGAAGAACTATGCCAGGCTCGCATGCTTCGGCATGGCTGCCATGCCGCTGGCTCTATTCCTCCTGGGAGCCATGGCCGGTCTGGTCAAAGTCGGATTCCACCTGGTTGGAGGTCGATGATCATGCTCATAGCGTTTGTCGCAGCCGCAGAAGCAATGCTGTACTCAGCAACCCGGTCCAAACGTGGCCAAGCGCAGAGGCAGCAGGTGCTGATGGGCAACAGCCTGGACTCGCTCCATGCGCTACCACTCATCGATGACTACCTCAAACGGAAGACCGCCGGAGCCAGCAGAGTCCAGGTATTCGTTGCTTCAAAGCTGGCAGAGATTTGCCGTCGAGCTGTTCACACACGGTCGTTCGAGCATTTGGTCTTACACCTGATTCGAACGGCCATCACACGTCGGAGCAAATACCTCAACTTTCAAAGGAGGGTAACCATATGCAAGTAACTCCGAGCATGCGGGGCTCGTTCTTCGCAGGGATCGGCCTGTGGGTTCTCGTTTGGGCTCTGCTGTTCAAGAGCGATGAGATTGCTAAGGCAGGTGGGTTTCAGCGCTGGGTCAGCTCCGACCGATGTCTTCGCTGGATTCGCCAACACAAAAGCACGTCGCTAATTTCCACAGAGATTCTGAACTACTCACACACTGGATTAGATCCGCTTGGCGTGACCTTCGCCCTGGGCGGGACAATCACAAACGTGCTTTTCATTTACGTCCTGCTTCCGATGCTGGACAGAGCAAAGCGAGGTGCCAAAGCGCTCAACCTTTAGTTGTATCGACACTCAGCACGTGGTGGTGAATGGGACGGCAGCCATGCCGCCCTTTTCTTGTTTAGCAAGGCCTCTCAGTACTGGTCGGTCTCCTCCAGATCTTCTCCAGCCCAACCACACCGCAGTTCTCAATCACTGAACTCAACCTTCAACAACTCACACACAAGGAGAAAACCATGCCAAACGTCTACGAAGTCATCACCAGCAAGATAATCAAGCAACTTGAATCTGGAGTCGCCCCTTGGCACAAGCCGTGGAAAGCCAGCGGCAAGAACGGTCTTCCAAGAAACCTGGTCAGCGGTCGGGAGTACCGTGGCATCAACGTCTGGACACTACTGAGCAGCGGATATGCATCTCCGTGCTGGCTCACATTCCGCCAAGCACGACAACTCGACGGACACGTGCGCCAAGGGGAGCTCGGGCTGCCTGTTGTGTATTGGAAATTTGGGAGACACGAGGTGCAGGACGGTGACGAGATCATGGAGAAGCGTTCCGTCCTGTGCCTGTATTACACGGTCTTCAACATTGAACAGTGCGAAGGGCTCAAGATTCGGCCCGCCGAACCTAGCGAGAGCCAACCGGAAGTACAACCCATTGAAGCCTGTCAGCGAATCGTCACCTACTGGCGGGGAAAGCCGGTGATCAAACATGGCGGGGACTGCGCAAGCTACAGCAAGCTGTTTGACTGTGTCCAAATGCCGGAGAGAACCCGCTTCGACAGCGTGGAGGAATACTACTCAACGCTGTTCCATGAATTGACACACAGCACCGGGCATCCATCACGACTGGGTCGTTCAAGCCTGACGGACTTCGAACGATTTGGAGACGACAACTACAGCCGTGAGGAACTCGTTGCCGAGATGGGCGCAGCATTCCTTGCGGGGTACTGTGGCATCGAGAATCGAACCATCAACAACAGTGCAGCATATTTGGCGAACTGGCTAAAGGCGTTGAAGGGCGATTCTCGAATGGTGCTCGTCGCAGCCAGTCAATCTCAAAAGGCAGCGGATCTGATACTTGGTATCACCCGCAGTGATCTCATGCAGCAAGCTGTGGGCTAAGCCCAAGGTTGACCTCCCCCACCATTCCACTGAAAAAAAGTAGCTGACTCCGCCGTGGCAGCGTTCATCAGTCTCTCCCAATCTGTGTAGAGCTAAAGGGGGTTTATGTTCGAGATCGTGTCTGTGCTTGTGATGTTCCTCGTGATCTTCTTTGGTTTCATCCTGCTTTTCTTCCTGCTTGTATTAAAGGCAGGGCAGTGGCTGTTCTCGCCGGTGATCGACGAAGTAGTCAGCGCCGTCAGCGAAGAAAGAGAGCGGACCTGGAAACAATCCGAGCCGTGGCAGAGAGAGCAGATCGTGCGCAACGTTTGTGCTTGGCGCATCATCGGCAGAGTCGCTGGTGCGAGTGCGTTGGTAACCGGCGCTTGCATCACAGCCGCTCCCGCCCTCGCAATCATGTGGTGTTTAGCCGCATGGCGAGTGGCAATTCCGATCAAAGAGGAGCTGCGAAATGCGTGCGCATATCGTTCGACAGGTAGGAACGACGAACCACCCTATTCGTGGTGACAAGCATTCAAAAACACGTTGATGACTACCAGTTGATCCATTGCGGCGGCAGAGGCAGACTCTAGTGCTGAGGTTTGCTCCAAGATTCGGGTCGGTAGTGCAGTCGCAATTGCCGCAGCCGACCTCCGAGTGTAGCGTTCGACGGTTCTAAATGCCTGCCGGATCTTCTTCCAGCGACCCCGCATTTCGCCTTGACGAATGCACAGTCGGCATCGTCTCCGCTGAGTTGCTGGTCGCCATGGATGGCTTCGACAAGTGTTGGTCTTGAGTTTGATCATCACAGTCTCTCTTCTTAGCAGTCCCGCTGCGAGTCGCAATATGCCTTCAGTTGTTCACCTCGTAGGGCTCACCGACACTTCCTGACAAGTGGAAGAGCAAAAATAGGGGACGCTAGCTGTATTAACCTGGTGAGCGGCTTACGCCGACCCTCCGTTGAGTAGATCAACATCAGCTCATCTAAACAGGTCAGTTGTAGCCGCCCCGATGCTCCCCGAGAGCGTCGGGCGGCGATAGATAAGCACTGGAGCCCAAAGCTAACCACTCAATCACCCATGCCAAGGTTGTTGAACTGGACTCAATAGAGACACTTCCGCTAGCGGGGGTTATTTCGTCTGTTTTCGCACCGTCGAAGTCAGTGTCCGTCTCTTCCCAGCCATTCAGCATTACTAGCAATGCCCTCTGGGAATCCGTATCACTAATCGGTATCAGGTCACGCCTGACCTGAGAGTGAAGGGAATAAGCGTGGAGTGAAAATCCCTGCCCAACTTCCGTCACGATGCTGCTTGTAAAGCGTCGTAAGCTTTGATAAGACCTTTACGGCTTCCCGTGGGCGTCCTCCGCCATTTCACCAGAGTAGTTTGTCCGGTCACGGTTCTCAAATCTCACTTTTCACTGCTAGCCCGTTGTTCGCTCCACCTTGTCGGCTTCCGGTCCCTCGGGGCTTCCAGCACAACTCTAAATTCCATTTCCTGACATTCACTTATCTATAAACTTATCACGCAGAGTGGTCGCTACCAAACGCACCTGCCAGATTCACTCCTTTCTAGTATTGATTTATTTCCGGCTTTGGGGAGTTATCGTAACTGGCTGATTCTGAGCATGTTACGTGTGGTCATCTCGGTCACTCTTGCGTGTTTTCCGGCAAGTGTGGGAGTATCTGAATGGGCCGCATGGTAGCACTACGGTGAACCTTCTACCTAGCTGACAGCCTGTAGCGGGGCCCACCCGCTGATAACGAATAGTCAGCACAACCTTGGCAAACTGCGCCGTGGGATTGTCGCAGAAGAATAATCTACACAGGAGACCACGGCCATGAGCAACAAAACAGAAATGAGCAAGAGCGCTGTATTTGAGCGTCGATACAAAGACAGCATGCAGAGGGTCAAGGCAAACTTCGAGGAAGCACTCTCTGTAGCACAAACCGTAGATAAAGGCAGGAGCACGACGAGGACCGAGGCGGTAATTGTGCGGCGTGCATGTCAGAATCTCCAACGTGTGTTGCTGAAGCTGGACTCACTAGCTCTGCAGCTCCGTAGAGAGTATGACAGCACCTCGTATCGAGCCAGGTGAGCGTGAAGGTGACGGCAGAGTGGTACAGGACACTCTGCCGTTTCTATTCATGCTGAGTAATGACACCTGGTGGTGAATCTTCTGCAGGTCCTTCCGTCACACGATGCAATGATCGAAGCTGCTAAGCGCACAAGAGGGTGACCTTCGAGTGAATTGCTTGAAGGTCTTCGGTAAGCAAAGAACAGTACTTCTTCGTCATCTCCAACGACGTATGACCGAGCACTTTTTGCAAGTGAAACGTGCTACCTCCCTTCCGCAGATAGTTGATTGCGAAAGAATGGCGGAAGCTGTGAAGCGTTCGCTCTGGCACTTTGATGCCCAACTCTCGACATAGCCTCTTCGTGTCTCGCAACACATCACGACGACCGAGGGCGATTCCATGACGGGTGCAGAAGACCAGCTGACGATCGTGCCGGAATCTCCACAAGAACTTCCGCAGTTCTGGACTGAACGGTACTCGCCTGTCCTTTCCTCCCTTGCCGTGCAAGGTCAGCAGCATTGAATCCCAGTCAACGTCCGACCACCGCAAGCACAGGGCTTCGCCAATACGAGCGCCACAGTCAGCCAGCATGAGAAGCAAGCACTGAAGTCGGCGCTGAGTGAAGGTCTTCGGCTTCCACGTAAGCGTCCGAAGTGAACCGTCTTGCTTAAGTGTCCACGAATCGGTTAAGTGGACACTTCCGGGATAAGGGAGTTGATGTTCCAGGGCAACAGCTGTTGGATCCGGCTGATCGGATGGTCGGGGA
>Ga0335082_10001338_pt1 | contig 26264 bp, 14 predicted proteins | sample Lox_Sample_41_FD_206718 | JGI IMG/M metagenome (GOLD analysis project Ga0335082, IMG submission 206718) | Soil microbial communities from Loxahatchee National Wildlife Refuge, Florida, United States - Lox_Sample_4.1 | ecosystem: Environmental > Terrestrial > Soil > Wetlands | place: USA... | reverse complement strand
TATCGATAACGCAGAAATATCTATCTATAAGAACAACTCAATAGACAATGCTAGTCTGATTCCGATTTTTAGATGAGAAAAGATCAGGATGGATTTTTTAATAGAATGAAGTGGAAAAAGCGGGCAAATGCTTTTGATAATAACAATACTGATTTGACCACGAGATGTCCATACCCTGTACTGGGTAATTTTAGGGTATGGAAAATAAGTAACATTAAATACCTAATTTATATTTATATGTCGCAATATTCCAGTTTATAATTGATGTGTAGCTGCGATTGTAAACTTCGCAGCATTCAGAAAGGATTGTTGACAAGAAACTTCAAGTAGCATTCTGCACGTGCTCGGTAATTCTGGTTCTTCGAGCTACAAATGTGTACTGGCAGACCGCCAAAAATAGTGCAGATTTCTGGGCTGAAAATGCGACGTAGCTTTCACACCACACGGCTCTCCGGGTTACCAGACCCCCGAGGCGATCCAACATCAAAATCTAAAAAAGTCCGATTCTCAAACTAGTAAAATACTCGGTGGCAGATCACATTTCGATGGCATACAGGCCTATTACTTCTTCACCCCGATCTCTATAAAAGTAGCATCACACGCATGATCTTTGCCGATCCTGATCCCCATGCTGTTCACCTCCACGTTGAACGGCGCTTCGTCCTGGTTGTCACCCTTCCTCTTCGCGTTTATCAATATACCGAGACTTCCATTTGTTGACGCGCCCTGCACCAGTGAGCCCCCGTAAAAATAGTTGTCTCCTGCGTCATCTTCCAGGAACCCGACGCCAAAATCGTGCCCCATGCCCTGGCCTGCACCGGCCGAGGCATAGTAGAAGTCATTTCCCGCACGGTCTATGAGGATGCCGATCGAAGAATGTATTCCCGCGCCTTGAGAATACCGGCCGGAAATGTATTGGTCATTTCCTGCCTGATCGTCCAGGATGCCAAGTCCGTAGTAATATGCTGCACCCTGGGCAAAATAATCAGCGATATAGACATCGTCCCCTTTTTTATCTATGAGCATGCCTATCCCTCCCGGCACACCGAGCTTATCCTTGTTAGCCCTGATGCCTAGACCAAACCCCTGACCAAAGCTTTGCGTCGCTTTTGCGGGGTCGCGGAAGTCCGGTTCTAGGCCGCCCAACTGATACAGATCATTGCCGGCCTCGTCGATTAGTATGCCTGCTCCGCCGAACAGTCCCAGTCCTTCTCCCGCAAAGGAGCAGAGATATTTGTCGTCACCGTTTCTGTTTATCAAAAGACCGATGCCCATCTGCCCTGTGCCTTGGCATAGCTTCCTTGCACTGAACACGCTGTTACCATCGCCATGATAGAGAAGTCCTATGCCCCAGAAGCCAACTCCTTGGCTCCCATCCAGTGAGATGAAGGTATCGTTCCCACCAAGATCGATAAGGAAACCGCCACCGAGGATCCCCGCACCCTGAGAAAAGTTTTCTCTGCTTAGGTACCGGTCATTTCCTCCCCAGTCGATCACCAGGGCTATTGGCATCCCGGGCCGCGTTCCTCCTGCATTGTTCAGGTAAAGATCGTCACCTCCGAGATCAAGGATCAATGCGGCGTCCTCAGTATACACATTCGGTCCTGCTCCACCTACGATCACCTTTCCGATAGGTGTCTGAGCCTCATATAGGATGGAGCCCGTGCTGCCTCTGAACCTGGTGACGAGGTCTTGTCTCAGGAGCTCGAGATTGTCACGGGTCAAAAAAGCGAGCAATGGAGAAAAGGCATTGAAGAGCTTTGTGCTGTCGATCTTCATGGAGATGTCGAGAACAGTGTTCCATTGTTTGTCGTCGTCCAAATTTCGTGCGGCATTCTGCATGAGCGTCTTTTCTTCTGGTGTCAAATTGCTTAGCGCTTCGTCAATCCTTTTCTTTGTATCCTCCATGGTTCGGAGCAAGGCGGGGAATGTCACTTCGGCTGGAGAGACGGAAGATAAAAGCCCGACATCCAGGAGAGAAGCGGCTTTTTGGAGAATGGTGTTAATCTGCCAGTTCATTTCTTCAAGGGGCGCACTTGTCCGCCCTGAAAGTTCTTTGGCAACGGCTCCTGCTGCCAAAGGATGCCTCATCAAGTAAGTCACCTCGTTCAATTGAAAAGGATGGAACTCTTTTTCGTAGCTTATCGAGCCCGGATTATGTACAACGTTGGATTTTTGATAAAGTTCATCCACGAGGGTGTTATAGAAAGGCAAGACATTTTGAGCCTGCAAAGTGTTCTCGAGCAGCGATGTCTGTTGCGGACATCGACCGATCTCAGGGTGTTTTGCTTCCCGCTGAACATGAGTCGGTTGTTCATCCAGCGTGACCGTGAGGCCAAGTTTTTGGTCATTGCGGAGAATCTCAAGGGGGAGAGGAACTCCGGTCTTCTGCTGTTCGATCGTTTTTTTAAAGGACGAGATGATGTGCTCGGCATTATTACACGTAGGTACACTGTTCAGTGACAATATGACGTCATTGTCCCTGAGCCCGGCTTTTTCCGCAGGTGTTCCGTTGATGATTCCCGCAGCCAGAATAAAAAGGTTCTCTTTGCAGTTCGGAATAACTTGCTCTATTTTTTTGGTGGCCAGGTAGGTCCCGAGGTACGCTCTTGGCTCGATGGCCGGGTAAGGCCGATTCGGCATATTGAGCAATCCGCAATAGGGAAAAGGTCCGGGGAGATTTTCCAATGGCACGACATGGCTGGCGCAGGAAGTGAGAAAAAAAGTCAGTATAAAAACACGAAGAAACATTATGAGAGACACCTTACAGGGATATTCATGGTACATATAGTCGTGTTTTACTATTCTCGGCTCTCATGCTTATCTCGCATAAAAACATCTCAAGCTAATCATTTCAACGAGAACGTTAATTCAAATGAGCGCTCCGGCTGATAATTTCCTCTTGAAACTTGATGCGTATCAAATAATGACAACTTTAACAATCAACCGGGGGAGGAATTTTAATACATTATGGAGCAAAACTTTCCATATTTCAACCGTTATTGCTAATAGCTACTATGCTGTTAAAACATCAGGAAGAAGCCAGAACGGTTGCTATTCTTGATCAACATGCATAAAGAGTACCAAAATGGTCCTGTTATTTGCCCTTGACATCCCGTGGGATCGAGTTAAACTTATGTTAAATAGGATTTGATATATCCTATTTAAATCAGGTGTGAGGGTATTGGAAGTGAAATGTTGCACCAAGGAGGAACGTTATGGCAACAGCAAATGAAATAAAAGAGACAGCGTACTTTGAGGATGTATTCAGGGAACTGGAAGGCATTAAGGCGCGGCTTTACGTATTGCGCGAAGAACTTGCCAGGACATACGGCATAGATAGCCCGATGTTACTGGCACATGACCGGCATCTTGTCGAGATGGCGGAGTATATCGACTGGAAGCTCCAGGTCCTTGAAAAAGGGACATCTTTTGACTGGAAAACCGCAAAAGGGGGCAGGCTGAACATTGAGAGCGATGTTTCCGTCCAGGCACCTCAGGGCATTGCCGGATCGGATTTTTCCGGCGGGTATCTAGGCGGGTAACGCATGACCAGTAATTTTGACCTCAAGGCCGGCGAAGACATTATCGCCGGCTTTTTTCTTCTGACGACATCCCGTGTCACAGTTAAGGGATTGTCAAAGGAGTCGCTGCCCTAGCAGTCGCAGCAGGCCTCATCTTCCACATCCATCAACGCTATCTTCAAATCGGCCAGATCATCGCCAGTGACGTTTTTATCGGTCTTCGCCCTGATGCAGAATGCCTTTTCTGCCGGATCCACAGTTTCTTCCCCGGCGATGCAATCGCAGAATGAACTGACCGTATTGATATCACCACATTTCTGAGTCAGTGTTTCCATATCCAACCTCCAGCTGAAGAATACAGCTTCCACGTTTCTGTGATTTCGAGCGAAACAAGCGATCTTTACGCTTTTCACGAACAACTAAAATTATCTCCCTTTGGTCGAGATGACACCGGATCATTAAAATCCTCGTTTTCGGCTCGGCGCGAATGCAGGTCGCGTCTTTGTTGTGCATTGGCTCTCACTTGCCGAAAAAGGCCCTGGAGAATTTTTCCCGGGCCTTTTTCGTCTTCTCCCTACCCGCCGACATACCCGGGTGAAAATTCAATGTCTCCGGATCTCTCTGTCGTATTCACTTGCGCCATCTCAGCGTAATCCGTAGAGCCTTTCCAATCAACGGAGCAGGAATGCGACAATATCTGAAGCTTCCAGTCGATCTGGTCCACGAGATCGCTCAGGTGCCGTCCGAACATCCCGCCTTCGATGTCTTTCCCCGGGCTTTCGGCTATTGACCGCTCCTTCAGTTCAACAATCTTTTCCTTCATGTCTGTCAGCCTGGTATAGACTTCATCGCAAAATCCCTTGCTCTCTTTCACATTCAAAACGCTTGCCATAATGCACCTCCTTGCAAGAACACTTCTTTTGCTTAATTTAATTATAGCATATAAAAAGGAGTAAAATGGTGTTGTTTTCATGCAGGAATAACAGAGGCATAACCAACATCATGGCCAATACTCGCAAGCGACTGCAGATCAATTTCATCCGCCTATCACTAGAACAACCGAGAGGTTGTTCTAGTGATTTTTTATGCGAAGCGCCAACAGCCTTCCCGGGGAAATATGCTATCACAGGACCCGGAATACATCGGAGAACCAGTGGTCATTGTCATGCACGCCGTGAGAGAACGATGAGCGCTGATGCGGACACGGTTCAACTGGAACCGGCGCTCGATCGTGACGGCCATGTCCGCCACAATCTGCTAAAAAATCTGCGTCTCTATCCTGAACACGGTGTCAGTATCCAGCCTCAAGTACTAGCCTCCAGGCAGGAAATCAATCGGGTACAGAATAGTTGTCTTGGGAACATTCTCCTTTGGCCCGAAGTTGAACTTCTTGACTCGCTCAACGACCTGGGCCACCAGCTCCGGCGAGGCCAGATCGGAGGACTGCATCGTGCAGGCGGAGACTTCGCCGCCCGGTTCAATGGTAATCCGAAGCAGGATCTTGCCGCGCAGGGTCGGGTCTTTCCTGAGTTCGGCATTATACATCCGGTAGAGTGACGCCTTGTACTTATCGAAGACGATCTGGATCTCTTCGTCCGTTCTTGCCGGTCCGGGCCCGGAACTGAGATGTCTTGACCCTTCCCCAAGACCCGCCATGCTGCTTTCTACCCGTGTAAACCCTACCCCGCCGATACGATTGCCGTTGCCGTTACCGATGTTGCGGCTGACTCCGGAATTGCTGATACCGCCGCTGCCGCCTACGCCACCCGTTGCGGGTATTGCGACAAGCGACCTGCTGGCATGGGCCTGACCTGCTGCGGCCGTCTGGTTATTAAGTTTGGCTTCGGCGCCGAGCTTAGTAGCGGGAGCCTCATCCATCAGGTCCTTGAAGGACTCCTTGAAAGCAAGTACTCCTGTGGTCTCTGCCCGTTTACGCGCTACCTCCGTTTCCGCTGGCGTGGGCTTTGGCTGTTCTTCCTTTGGCTTTTCCGATGTTTTTTCACGGTTTTTATTAGGTATCTTTTCTTCTTTAGGACGCTCAGGCACAGTCTCAGGAATAGGAGGTTCTTTCCTGAGCATGGAGACAATACGCTCCGGGACCACCGCCACGACCGGACGGGTAAGCGGAGGTAGTTTCCACAGGCCAACGACCGTGCCGAAGACAAGATAGAAAAGGAAAGCTATGAGAAGTGACCGGCGGAAGCGTCTTTCGCTCTCGGAATCTTTCCTCCATGGCATGGTCATTGACCGGTTGGGAGTTTCCACGAACTCGCGTTCAATGACGTACTCTTCCTCGCGCCGCTCTTCACGGTCGTACGCATCCCGTACTTCCTCGGAGAGGATGTCAAGTTCGTTGAGACACTGCCTTATCTGCCCCTCGAGAGATGCCCGTTTTTCCAGAATGCCTTTTATATCGCCGTCAAAAAGGGCAATCCGGTTCTTCACCCGTTCCAGGTGCGTGGATGCTTTGGGGGTATTTGCGATCCCGTCCCAAAAGAGATCGCCTGCATTAAGTTCCCCCAGTTTGCCGAGCGCGCTACAAACGTCCCGGAGCGCATCGAACCGCTGCATGTCGTCGGAGAACGCCTCGATCTCCTTCTCGACGGATTGCAGTTCACTTTGCAAGGCATCGTGCTGCCTTTGGACGTGCTCGATATTGGTGCTCAGATGAGCTAATTCTTCTTGTAATATGGATGTATTCACGGCAACCCCGCTATTTCTCCGCCTTCTGAACGACGGCGAGTGATATCCTTCCGTATCCAGAGGCCGTGCACGTTGACATTATTTTTTTAAGCACTTTGAACGGGATCGTTTTGTCGGCAAGGAGAGTGATTTCCTTGCTTTCAGCGACCACGTTGGTGCCTATACCGACCATATCGCTTTCAAGCTGCTTCAGCCGATCTCGTACTTCACGAACCAATCCGACGCTATCATCCAAAAGGCTTGGGGTGTTGACCACAGGTTCTCCCTGGATCATTACCGTTTCAGGGCTTACCACGATCGACACCGTCTCCCTTGGCTTGGTCTCTACAGCGGATAGGGGCAATGCGATCTGTGCATCCGGCAGAGTGCTGTTGAATGAGTGGAACAGCAGGAAGAACACCAGAACGCAAAGGACATCCATCATCGGGATCAGGTTGATACCAAGACCTTTGATCGCGCCTTTTTTATTGTTCCGTTCCATCCGCTTCATACGTCTGCTGTGTATCATGGCGCATCTCCTATGGCTATCTTTGAAAAGAGGGCGATCTTTTTTACCTCATTGCTTCCTTCCGACCGAACTTCTGCACTTCGCACCGCATCCATGATCTCGATCAGGTGGTCGTACTTGATATCCGGTTCCATCAAGACTGTCGCGTCATCCTTATCCGGGTACTGGGATTTGATACGCGCGAGGACCTTTGACAGAAGCTCAATGTCATAGCTATCGCCTTTTATGGGGATTGAGGCCTCCACGGTCGAACCGTTGGCGATCTGTAGCCCAGCCTTACGGACGATCACCTCGATGGCGAAATTTGGCTTGTTAGCTGCAGCCCCGCCGGCTGCGGTCGGGACGGAGAGTTCCTCGACCGTAATGCTCATAAAGACGGCGGTGATGAGCAGGAAGACCACGAGAACGGTAAGGATATCCATCATCGGCGTCAAATTGATGAGGTGCATGATATCCGTATCGAAATCAGATGGTTCTGCCCCTCCCCTTCTTTTACGAATTCGTCTGATCATGGTTGGCTCCTGTAAATTGCGTACCCGGTACGATCGGAGGTCTGTCAGCCTGTCTCTTCGCAAAATTGGAAATGGTATTTAACGCCTTTACCGATGCCATTTCCAAGCTGTTCACAATCTTGCCCGTATTTGTTGTCAGGCGGGCATGGAACAAAAGAAGCGGGATCGCCGACATCAAACCAAAGGCAGTGCAGTTCATGGCCTCAGAAATGCTGGCCGCAAGCAGGGCTGCCTTGGAGGCCGGGCTCGCCGTGGCCACCGCCGCGAAGGCGCTGATAAGACCCATGATGGTGCCGAGCAGTCCAAACAGGGTGGCAATGTTCGAGAGCAGCGCAAGGTAAGGGGTGCGCTTTTCCAACTGAGGGACTATTTCCATCAGGCTCTCTTCCATGGCGATCTCTATATCTTCCCGCCGCCTGACCGCGCCCTGGCGGGCCAGTCCCATCCCCAGCATTTGAGACATGCTGGATTTACCCTTGCTGGCCATTTCCCGGGCTTTGTCGAATTCTCCCTTTTCCAGTACAGGGTACAACTGGTCCCAGGTTTTGTCGTTCGCGGTCTGGACTCGTTTCAAGTGGGTCCAGCGCTCAAACGCGATGGCCAGACCGACCAACAGCACGAGCAAAATTGGGAACATGAACAAACCGCCATTCTGAAAAAACCGTACAATAAACATTTTGTTTCCTCCTTGCTTTCGCTTAAGCGAAAATGTTGTTATTTTTTGTTACTGACCTCGTAAAAATCCAGTTGCCGCTTGAACACGTCACGGTCAACCGGTGTTGCACTTTCATCTAGCTCCATCCCCATGCTCGCCGCCGCGCCTATTTCTGAGCTTTTCCACGGCACGATATACAGGGACTTCGGGGCTTCATCGTTACCAACGATAGATATTCCTGAAAGCTCCTTTGCGTCAGATGCCTTCCCGTCCTGTTTGGACTCTGTCGTCTTGAACGCATTTTGGGCCGCATCCTTGGCCGCCGATCTCTTGTCAGAAGCCGTGGCCGTGCCACTGAGCGTCAGAAGCATTCCGACAATAAGCAATCCTTTCAGGTACATATTCCCTCCTTTCTTTAAACTAATGTCCGGGCCTCATACGAAGCTCGGCGATCCAGATTTTTACCTGTGCGTCCGAGGGCATACCCTCGTTGTAGATCTCAAACTGCTTGAGCGCGCATACGGGGTCACTCAAATAAAGGTCGCAAAGAATCCCAAGGTTTTTGTGGACAGGCAGATACTCTGGGAAACGTGCGATCTCCTTCTCGTAAACCTCTCTCGCCTCCTTAAATCGTCCTGCCTTCCTGAGAAGCAGCCCATATTCATTGCTGGCTACCGGGTGAGCGGGGAAAAGTTTCAAAGCGGTTTTAAGGTTCTGCTCGGCCTGTTCAGGCTTTTTTGTCCGCATATAGGCAACCGCAATGTTGATATATGGTGCCGTGACGCCCGGTTGCCGCTCGATAACTTTTGTCAAAAGTTCTATGGCCTTGTCATTTTTCCCGTCAGTCATCAGTGAAACAGCGCGTTCGAATTCGCTCTTGGACTCATTGTCCATTTTCGGGTTTTCCCTGATGATGAACCCCTGCTGACCATTCTCGAGCTGTGCTACAGATGGCCCCTGGTCTATAACGGTTGCCATAGGAGTCGGAGTCTCCACTATCTTTGCCTTGGCCGCGCATCCGGTAAAGATAAAGGCAGCGGTCAGCATTGCCCACCAAAAGGCCATCCTTTTAAAACCTGACAACCATATCAACTCTCTATTTTTGCCCTGCATAGCACAGATCCTTTCCTGGTCACCTAACCATTATTGTGACGCCGTATCAGACGGGGCGTTCTCGCCGTTGATGTCGCCCGCTGTCTCTGATGTTTTGCGGGGCTTCACACCCTGCACCGGCTTTGCCACCTTTACCTCTTTCTGTACATCAGCCGGTTTCGTATCTGGTTCCTGTTCTACAGCCTGCACCGGTTCCCTCGGCACGTCCACTTTTTCGTCCTTCTTTGGTTGTTCAGCCTTCTGAACGGCCGGCTCATGACGCTCTATGGCGTACAGGTAATGGTCCGCTGAATCGATTACGGGGCTCTCCTCTTCCGGCTTATTGTAGCGGGCAGGAACGAGCACGGCCAGTTTCTGCAGGCTCTTATCGACCCACTCGTTATATACCCCGCGGGAGACAAGCTCGAGATTGCTCTTATGCGTGGAAATCGCCTTCTCCTCGAAGGGATATGCCTGTTCCTCGAGAGCAAGCTCGTATTCTTCAAGCTCCACTGCAGTTAAGTCTTCAGGACGCTCTGATTCCTTCAGGTCCTTGCTGAAGTCGGCATAGATCTCGGCCAGATAGAAGGTCGCAGCGGCGGTGACCTCGCCGACCTCATAATCCAGGAGCTTGCTGAACTGCTGGGTCACGACCTTCATCAAGCCCTTTTTCTTGTCAAGGTTCATCTTGAATGGCTCAACCAGCTTGATCCCGGTAAACTGGCCGAAGGTCTCCTCGGCTAGGACCAAGGCGCCTTTCCCTGCCAGATAGCGGGTACGAGGTGTCCGTTCCACCCCGGCTCCGGCATCTATGGCGACTATCTGCTTTATCTCGTCTAAATACTTTCCCCGTTCGTCCTTCTTTAAGGATTCAGCTATCTTGTTTCGCGTTTCGAGGTTCGCTTCCGCCGGATGCGGGAAATGGTCAACATAGCGCCGATAAACAAGAAGTGCCTTTGCTTGGTCTCCCGCCTTCTCATACAGTTCTGCCGCGGTCAAAAGTGATTCCCGCCTCACTTCGTCATCTTTCGACTCCGTTTCCATGCGCTCATATTCTCCGGCTGCCAGCGTAAGCTTACCGTCCTCGCGGTAAACATAGGCGATCTTCTGGGTCACCTCCGGGAGGAGCGCATGTCCGGGGAACAGGTTCCGGAATTCGCCGAGTACAGTTGCCGCTGCCTGCCAGTCCTTAAGCTGGATAAGTGCGGCTGCCGCATCATACTCCGCATTAACCCTGATCTTGGATGCGGGGGCAAGACGTCCCACCCTCAAGAAATGCTCGGACGCTACCTTGTAGTCTGCCTTTGCATTTGCCTCTTCGCCCTGCTTGTAGATTGCCGCCGCAAGGTTGTCGGTCAAAGCTTCACGGCCTTTGTCCCCGTCAGGGGAGAGCGTGAGTGCCTTTGCGTATGCAGTTTCCGCTTCATTGTACCGATGAAGCTCGTAGGTTCCGTGGCCAACCACAATCCACGCTCCGCGAACGACATCGGTACCGGCATTGGGGAATTTATCTATGAGTTTCCGCGCGGCGGCCACTGCCGGCTCGTAATCCTTCATATTGTAAAGATCATCTGCGGCTGCCCCAAGAACGATTGCCGCTTTTTCATGCTCCGGATAGGTATAGGCAAACGTGAGAGAGCTCGCTACGACCACTCTCTTTACCTTATCCTTTTCCTCGGGAGAAACGCTGTCCATATGTTTACGATAGGCGTAAACTGCAGCGTAGCCGGCCTCTTTGGACTTTTCATGACGCGGGTATTCGTAGGCTGTCCTCTCGTATTCCGCCGCTGCAAGGTAAAAGTTTTGATTTTCCAAGTAAAGGTCTGCGAGCAGATAATTCATGCCCGGAGACTCGGTCTCCTTCGGGAAGGACGTGAGGAATTCCCGATACCAGTTACGCGCTTCCTCAAAGTTTGCCTTTTTCTCCTTTACCTCTTTCGGGTCCTGGTAAAGCGAGTGATAATGCTTGGACAGGTCAGTAAGATTCGTTTTGAGCCATGCCAGGACTTCCGGACGGGCACTTGGCTCGAAATGCTTCCAGTATTCGGACTTGAGCCCGTAACGGCTGACAAACTGCTTTTTCGCATCAATGACCAGGCTGGGGAACGCCCCAGCAGTATCTATCTCGATCACCCGCATGGCGAACTTTGGCGCTACCTTATGGAACGGATTACTGTCCACGAACGCGTTATAGACCGTTGCGGCATCGGCGTAGCGTTGCTTATCGAAGTAAAATTCTCCGAGGTTGCTGTAAATCCCGTCCTCGTAACTGCGTGTGCCGTGGCTTTTGAAGTACTCGGCCGGCGAGATATCACCATGCAGGTTGGAAAAACAGAGGCTCACGGCACGGAAGGTGTCATCAATGCGCTTTTTCTCCTGCTCATCCTTGGTCTGGTAAAAATCGTAGCCCGCCGACACCTTGTAATCGAGAAGCGCGATGTACCTGTCCAGGGCTTCTTCGTAAAGTTCCTGCTTATAGAATGTCCAGCCGAGCTTATAGAGAGCCAGCTGGTAAAACGGGGACTTGACACCCATCTTGACAATACTTCCGTAAGCATCCTCGGCATCAAGGTAATGCCTGCGGGTGAATAAATATTCGGCACGCCGGAACTGTACCTCATCCATGTAGCGGGACTTGGGGTATTCCTTCACAAGTCTGTTCATGACCTTCATGGCCGGGTCAACCTGCCCCAATTCCTCGTACGCTCGGGACATCTGATAGAGCACTTGGTCACTCCTGTCATATGAGGGGTAATCCTTGACAAGCTTTTCGTAAAGAGCGATGGCCTCGCGCGCACTTGCCCGCTCAAGATCTTCAGAATTGGCGGCACCCGTAACAGTTACCGCGCTTACGACCGTACGTTTTTCAAAATCCGTCTCTGACTCGGCACGAACCGGTTTTTCCGCTAATTTCTGGACTGATGATGACACGGCAGCAGAAGAGGCCTTCATAATTTCCGCCCGTTCCGGGGCAGACATTGAAGATACTTTTCCGGATGGCTCGGAAACATTCGCAAGGGTACCGTATTCCTTTGCGATCTTAAGGTCTGCAAGACGGCGGATGGCCTCCGCCTTCAAGGCTGAGTCAGGCGACTCTTTCAGAAACTGCTGATAAGCCTGCATCGCTTTATCGAGGCCGCCGGAGACCTTTTCATCCTTGATCTCGATACGCTGGTCCCGCAGCTTGGCGATCGTATCCCTGCTTCCCGTAGATTGACAGGCGGTGAGGATCAAAGTTACGGCCAGTATAAAAAGTCTTATCCGGTTCATTTGCTCACCTTTTCATGCGCATCTGCCCTTGCGGCACGGTCATAGCTATCCGCCATGGCGAAGCGCGCCTTGGTCTGGTACTCGGTAAGCCTTTCACGACGGCTTACAAGCTCATTTACAGCCATGACTTCAAGCATTTCTCCCTGGCGCCGCATACGTTCCCCTATTTTTTCGCGGGTGGCCGTGATACGGCTCCTGATGGTGCGTATCCTCTCGTCGTAGCCTTCGTAGCTTTGCGTTGCGGCCTGCCGGGTACGGACAAAGGATATATACTCCTTCTTTAACCGGTCAATTTCATTGTTCAGTTCAAGGAGATGCTTATGGGCTTCCGTGAACCTGCGGTCATATTCCGTATAGATATTGAAGCGCAGCAATCCCCGCAAGCGTTTGATGCGGGCATCCACACCCTGAGGCACGGACTTGCCGCCCGCTTTGAGTTTCCGTTCCATAAGCGCTATCTGTTCGCCTATGATGCGTTCATCCATCGTCTGCAGATACTCGGGATGCGGCGCTGTCAGCATGGCTTTGAGCCGACGCTCGATCCGGTCGCGCTGCTCCAGACGCAGGCGCATTTTTGAGTCGAGCCGCCGGAATTCCTTGTCGATCTCAGGTAAAAGTGGCTGGTAATACGCTTTACGCCTCCTGATGATATCCTCGAAGGCGACCAGGTCACCCGACCAGATATCTAATTTTTTGCGAAGCTCTTCAAGGTCGAGATAATTCTTAAGCGACTCCTGAAAATCATGGGATGCCATAAGGTCAAGCAGGTAGAAGGTCTCCGGCGTTTCCGGAAGTTCGCGGAGCCTCACGACCCAGTTGGGATCCTGCTTGATCTCTTCCCGTACCAATGCCGCGAGGAACTTGCCTTCGCGGATGCTCGTTATGGAAGCTCCGAGCCTGTCGATCTCCTTGCCGAACGCATCGAGTGCCTTGCCGTACAGAACCGCCGCCTTGCTGTAGACGCCGAGTTTGCCGTATGCGTACGGGACGGCAAGCATGGCTTCCTCTACCGCAGAGTCGGTAACCCTGCCCTCGGAGAGCATTGTCCACGGGACCAATGCACTCCTGAATCGTTCAAGGGAGGCATCTGCCCATCCCGAACCAAGAAGCGCCCGGCTGGTGAACGGCCCGATCAGGCTCACCCTGTCTAACACTTCCTTGGCGGCATCGTAATTTTTGTCGGCCATGAGCTTCTCGCCGAGAACGAGGTTGGCCTTATCCTTGATCGCCAGCGTAGCAGCATCGTCGCTGTTTAGCTGACCGGCACGGTCAAGAGACCGGCGACCCTCAATCTCCTTCCCATCCTTAATCAAAGCGATGCCGAGATTATAGGAGCTGAAGCCTTCCAAACTTTTCTCACCCTGAAGGTCATTAAGGATTCTGGCAGCCTCGGCATTCTTTCCGAGAGCCATATCAATGTTGGCGCGGAGAAACGATAGTTCAGGACGCACCTTCTCCGGAACGGTGCCCTTGATGCGCTCTACGGTACGTTCCGCGTTTTCCGGCTGGTCTTTCTGGAAATAGATCTTGGCAAGACGGTAAATAGCCTCGTTCCGTACCGGATCTTCCACATTCCCCTCGATGACCGCCTTGATGGCGCGCCCGGCTCGCTGATGCATCCGGTAGTAAAGCTCGAAATCACCCACATCGAACTTCGCTTCGTTGATCTGGTAATGAAGCGTGTCCTTTTCGGGCTCATCCACATGGTAGTGCAGGGCGATTTCCGTATCGAGTCTGGAAATCGCATCGAACCATTCCCCTTGATATGCGTGATATAGAGCCTCTCCGAAATAGAGATCCTTCCGGTCACGGGGCGCGGCCGTTCCTGCCTGCGCCGAAGTCACAGAGAACATATAAATTATGAGTAAAATAGCCAGCCTTTTCATGGTCTACCTGTCTTTAAAAGTCATGTTTTCAGATGCTAAAGAAACTTCCACGATCTTGGGAGCCACATCCTTGCTCACCTTGAAATGCTCTGATTTCTGGAAATCTGAGCCGCCGGTGGTCTTGCCGGAAGCCTGGACCTGAAGGTCGTGGTCGCCGGTACGGACATTGCCGGTATAGATTTTCTGTACCCCGCCCTTCCGGAGGGCTTCCAGTTCCTTCAAGGTGTACAGATGATGGGTAACCGGTTTACCGTCCATCTGGATATCAATCGAGTCGAGACGGAAGGTTTCTCCGCTCTTTAGCGATATAAATACCGAGACCTCGGTATTTGACGGATAGAGGAGCTTCTCTTCGAGCTTCGCCAATTCCGCCGAAATGGAGAGGGCATCGCCCTTTATCTCCTGAACCTGTTCGTCAAGGCCTTTGACCTGTTCCCTGGAGATCTCCTGCCCATAAGAGGCACCCCCCATGGCCAGCACGGTCATCCCAGAAATAAGCGCTTTCTGCCAGTAATTCATTTTGTCCTCCTGAAGTCTAATTAGCAATAAACTGGGCCTAAACCCTATATTTGCCCGATCACGTTGATGAACAGGCCCTGCTGCTTGTAACCCAGTTGGGTCAGATCGTCAGAGAATTTACTGAAGTTATAGCCGATCCCCATCTTGATGTAATTGCCGAGGTGACGATATATACCCACCAGTACCCCGTTCATCCTATCCTGTGCATCAGGCAGCACAAGCACACGCCCTTCTGCCATGGCATCCCACTCATGTACGAACTGCCAGTCCACGCGGAGAACCAAAAGCTCTGCACGGCTGTCGAAGAACTCCTGCGTTACGCGGTCCTCGCTCACTTCCCCCAGACGGTAGGCGTATTTGCCACCGACAGACCACTGTTTTGTCAGGTCATACATTACATCCAGGGATAAGATGTGGCTCTTCTGGATGAAATCTGCCGCGGTATTGGTGACCGTGCCGGCAGCAGTATTGGTGACCGTGTCGGTGACCTGCCCCATGGTCGGAAGATTATAGAAGTAGGTATACTTGAACAAGGTGTTCAAGCGATCGTTCATCACGGGCCGGTAGCCGTAACCCAGCACCGCTTCCGTGTATTTGCCGTCATAGAATCCGCCCAAAGAGCTCTTGCTGTCAGCGTAGTTCAGTTTCCCGAGGAGACGCGATGAGGGGTCTAACTGGTACTTGAATCCGGTCTTTATGAGCCAGCTGTTCATGTCCATCGTGCCCGTGGTCATGTCAGGGTTTATGGTTTCGGTCCTGTCTATCCGGTATTCGAACGCGGTCGTCCAGCTAAGCCTGCTGTCGCTATAACCTGCCCTGACTCCCGCTGCCTTGCGGTCAAGGTGCGCCGCGGTGATGGGGTCACGGAGCGTCCCGAAATCCACATTGGCTCCGTATGTCCAGTGGTCAAAGGGAGCGATATCAACGCCTGCGGAATGGGTAAGCCCTGTCGGCACGTTCCCGTGCGTGTACTTTTCTTCAGCGTAAACGCTCGTTGTATCTGAGTAACGGGTCTTGAACCCGGTGACCATATTACCTTTGTTCGACCGGATGCCGTTGTCGGGGATCTCGTTATCGTAAACATAGTTCATGTACATGCTGGTCCGGTCGGAGTAAAGATACTCCGTCCCGGCCTTGCCCGCGCCGCCAAGGTCGCCGGAAGAAACTTCGCCGTTTACCTTGAACCGGTCGGTAACACGGTACTCGCCGCCCGTTCCAACGCGGCCGTTGTCCTCGCGGTTCCCGGTCTTGCTGACCGTATCCTGAACAAAGCCGTATGCGCTCCATCTTTCCTTGGAATCGTAGGTCGCCCGCATAGCCGCATCTGTCCGGTCGCCTTCTTCCTGCGTAGGAGGAACTACGGGTGAATGATCCACGCGGCTGTCTTGTCGCACGCCGGGGCTCATGGTCCAATGCTCGGTGAGATGGTAGTTGAGGTCGACTTCGGACGAACTGGTATCGAGACCCTGCTGCCGTGTCGTCTTGTCCGCCTTGGCAGCAACATCGAGCCTGTCCGTCACCGGCGCTTTCAGGGTACCGCCGTACTGCGTGGTGTCAGTAGCAGTCTCTAATCCCGGAGCCGAATAGCCGGCGCCGATGCTTTGTGTGTATAAGGTCATCTGGCCGTTAGCCCCGTTGATGATATCCCTGAAACCGATGCTGGTGTCGATCCGGTAAGCGCTGGCAGAAACGGGAGTGGATGAGCCGAAGCTCTGGCATGACGGGTTGGCCGTGGTGCCGGTAAAGCTTGAACAAGTCGAGCTGAATGTGAAACCACCATCATTGGAATTTAGGGAATCTAGCCCTGGCCCTTTGCTTCTCCCAGCTTCCACCTTCACCCATGACAGGTCGCTTTTCCGGAGAGTCAGATCGGCTGCGCTTACCCCGTTCGGGTTTTCCGAATCTCCGTCCTTGCTTGAGGTTATTCCCAGTTTAACGTAATCGTTTAGCCACACATGGGTACGTCCGCCAAGGCTCATGCTGTTTGTGTCTCCGGCACTTGGTTCGTATTCATAGCGGACGACCAAGTAGACAGGGTTTCCGTATGCAGCTTCGCTCATCACTATAAGGCTGTCATTAGCCGTCGGCGACAGGGGCGCTACGAGCAAAATGCGGCCCTGGAGATAATCAACGGTGTAATCGAGGTTCTGCGTCAGGTTCTTAACCGAGGTGACGATGCCGGAATCCTTGTCCCGTATCTCGATTCTCACGCGCTCGGAACCGGTAAGGATGTTCTGATGATGCAGATAATAGAGAGACCCGCCGGTTCCCAAAAACTCGTCCCGTGTTCCGACCGTGCCCGGCTGTGCGGCAAACCCGTCCATCATGAACCGCTTCTCGCCGAAGCTCGTCGTGCCAAGTGTCTGGTAATGGGCATTCGCGCCATACAGTCCCCGGTCTACCTGCGCCAGATCGTTGTCGTTGTAACCTATCTTGAAATTGCCCCACAGGCCGTAGCTATCGTCCTTCTTCATCTTTAAATAGAACTTGCCCAAGGTCGGCGCTCCATCCTCCACAGTGCTGTCGTCACCGTAGGTCGGATAGAAATACTGGGGGTTGATGCTTCGGAACAATGAGTCGGGCGTATTGTTCGAGTTCTTAAAGATATCCTTTACCGGCCCTTCGAGCGAGTCAGCGCTTGACGTCAATTCCCACCCACTTCCGAACTTACCATTGACGTAATAGGCCAGCCGGCCGTCGGTGCTGAGTTCATTGTTGAAGTGGGTCTGGTCATTGGTCACGATATCCGCCGGGCCGGTAGTTCTATCCCGTGCAACGGTGAGGTCGGCGATGCCGACGTAGAACCAGTCGTTCTTCTTGAGGTCGAGGTCTCGCAGGAACAGGTCGCCGTTGCCAGATTTATCGAGTATCGCCACTTCGACGGTGTGCTGGCCAGACGGCAGGATCTCTTCGGTGACGAACTTGCCTTCATCGCCGACTGGTACTGCGCGCCCGGCAACGAACACCGAATGCTCCGACGGAACGTCGCTCCCGTAAACCCTTATCGTCCCGCCCTTCTTCGGGATGTTTTCAGTCCCTAAATGGTTCTCGCCGTAACCGACCAAGAGTTCCTTCTCTGCGTCTTTTTCCGTAATGTCTGTGGCCTGCTGGTCGACGATCCAGACAGGGAGCGGCTTTGTTTCGTCGAAATTATTATCGGCATCGTAGACGCGGATCACATATTTAAGTTCAAGTCCGGGTGCCTTGTAGTCTGTAAAGGTCGGTTGCCATTCAGCGCGGCCATCCTTGTTTACCTCAATGACCGCAAGGGGCATGCCGTTTACCGACTGCTCTTTGTCAAATATCCTGATTTCCGACCTTTTGATAAATCCCGCGTAGTTTGTGTATATGCGGAACCGCATCAGGTTTTCAGGATATTCCGTCTTTGGGTCATCCTGGTAACGGATGGACGTAGGCCAGGCCGTAGCAGCGAGCCGGGGTTTCAGTTCCAGGTTGTCGAACTTGAACTCCACATTTGCCTTGCTGAGCGCCACGTCGGTACACCGCTCGATATCGGCGATGCTCTTTCCCGGATCGTCGACCGGCTTACCGTCCACCGTGATGCGCATGAGGTTAAGGTCCAGCGGGTCTTTCGGGGCGACCTCGCGGGTCAAGCGAGAGATGTCCATTCTATCCGTTTCGTCAAGGGACATCTGTTCGTCATACACAACCTGCACTTCAACCCGCGCCGTATCGGACTCTACGAAGCCGGTATTTACCACGTCATCCGACTGCACGAACCCATGACCCTCGAACTCCGCCTGCTGTTCTTTAAGTCTAAGTTGGTCCTTGACGGCGTCCATTGCCCGGCGTGCACGGGCGGTTGAAAGGCCGATATCATCCTGGTACACCATCGCCGTGCGGCGCTCGAGACGCTCGTTATTAGTGTAGCCGATGAAGCGCAAACGCACATTCGCTCTGTTCTTGATCTCGTCCATGCTGCTCCGCAAACGTTCCAGCTGTTCTGCCGTAATGACGGGTTTGCCCTCTGCAAATAGTATCGGTTTGACACCGCCTGACGGAGAATCATACACGCGGGTCACGGTTTCCGAACCGGCCGCTTCCGGGCAGAGCTGAGGCTCATCCGACTGTTCCTGCAGGGCGTCGTCATACCAGAATTCGACTTCGATGCGACGATTGAGTGCCCTGCCCTTTTCTGTGTCGTTCGAGGCGATAGGGCTAGCTGCTCCCTTGCCTTCAACAACGATCGCCGACGGAGGGATCTTAAGAGCATCCTGGACAGCCAGCGCCGCACGGCGCGCCCGTGCTTTTGACAAACCCACCGCGTCTCCGTAAATTCGTTCTGCCCTGCCTGAAATCGGCAAATTATCGGTATACCCGATGAACTTGACGACGACACGCTCCTTATTATTCAGGTTAATGAGCGCCTGCCGCACCTTCGAGACAAAATCATCCGATATGGCCGTCGTTTCCTCATCGAAGCGAATTGGTTCTACAAGATTTTTGATGCGGGCGCGCTTTGATTGCCCTTCTTTGTAGCGAACTTTGCAAACAGTCTCAACTCGGCACACCTTTATGCGGTTCATCTCGGAAGCGATCACAACTTCCTTATCCACAGGCTTCTCGGTGATCTCATCGTACCAGACCTCAACTTCTACACGCCGGTTTTGCGCTTTGCCTTGCTCGGTTATATTGCTTGCTATTGGCTTAGATTCTCCTAAACCCTCGTAAGTGATGGACTCGGCCGGCAGATGGAGCGCCCTCTGGAAATATTCAGCGGTGACTCCCGCCCGTTCCCGGGACAGTGTCAAGTTGTCTCCGTACTTCAGCTTTACCTCTCCGAATAGCTGTGCGTTGTCCGTATGCCCCACAAAATGCAGACGGACGTTGTCCTTTCCTTTCATGCTGTCAAGCATGTTGCGAAGCCGTTCTACATAGCCGTTAGGTATCTCCGCTTCGCCCGATGCAAAGTGGATCGGAGGGACTACGTTCTGAAGCTTAACGGTCTTGACCACCTTTTCCATAACTTTCTTCATTTCGACTTTGTCGCCCTGTTTGCTGTCAGCGTCCTTGCCCTGTCCCCATAAGGTGCGCGGTTCGTCAGTGCCTGCCTGTTTCTCAACGGCCTGACCAAGGGCGGCGGGCGTAGAAACAGAGGCCGCGTGCGCCTGCGCTCCAGGGAAAACAATGCACCAAATAATGATTATATGAATACGTTTAATCATTTTTTATCGGCCGCTGACCCTATTGACCTTTTTCGGGAGGTCCGCCCCGACGCCAATAGACCTCTGTCTCGATCGTTAGTTGATAGAGTCCTTGCTCCCACCGTGCAGCAATTTCGCGTTTGACCGCCTCAGTACGGGCTTTTGCAACTGCCGGGTCTTCCACGTCCCCCAGGTACGAGATGCGGAGGATTGAGGGAGCCTTACGCATTTCGGCAAGCAGCATCTCTATCCTTGACTTCCACTGCGCGCGCATCTCAGTCGTTCCCGGTTCGAATACACCGTCTGCGATGTCAAGACGGACGACACGGTGAAGCGCAGCGCCAAAATTGAATTTGATGGCTTTTCCGCGGGTCACGCGCCTGACAAGGGGGTTCTCGGTGGTGACGCGGTAACCGGTAGGAAGCGTCCGGTCATCGAGCTTTAAGATGAAGTTGCTGCCACGGTCCTCATTGGGTACGGCGGCGCAGGTGATATGGAAGCGGCCGTACTTGTCAGTCGTTGCAATGAGCCCGCGCGCGGAGACGATCCTGACCCCGGCAAGGCCCTTCTCGCCGGGATCGGGGTAGCCGTTGGCGTTCTCGTCGTCGAATACCTTGCCGATGATGTCCGTGCAGTCGAAGGTCGGATCGGGAACGACCCTTACCGTCGCCGTGGCTACGGCGGACACGGCTTCGCCGGTAATACCGTTCATTACCTGCGCGCTATTTACGTAGTTCCCTTCCCGTACGCCTGCGCCAGCAATAAGCAAGAGCCTGATCACGTGCTGGTCTGTGCTTGCGAGTGAAACGTTCATAAAGCTAAGGTCGCGCGTCGTCTTCGCTGGTTCGAGCGGTATGCCGTCGTAACGCGCGGAACCGCTGACGTATTTAAAGCCCGGCGGGAAAGTATCGACGATGGTCACGTTCGGGAATGGCGCGCCCAATGTATTCTTGACCGTGATCGTGTACGGCACCATTTCGCCTTTAGTCACGTTGGGGAGCAACGCCGTCTTCGTGATCGAGACTGCGGTGTTCAGCGGCGGGTCTACCGCAACATGGTTATCAAAGAGTTCCACGCTCCCCGGGCCTGCGTTACTGAGGGTGAAGTGCAGGTAGTACTTCGTCCCTGCCGAGCCGGCGGGTACGCTCGTTGCCGGGGCAAACTCGGATGGTTGTGCCTCGCAGTATGTCAAGGTCGCTGGAATGGCATCATTGACCGTGCCGGGACAACCCGGCACTGAGAACGACGCGGTAGCGTCGGTGGTTGTCGGCGGAATAACCCGGGACGGCATGGGGCCGTATCCGGAAGAAGGCGGCGTCACCTGGATAAGGTAGTCGGCGCCCGATGGGCAGGACGGGTCACTGAAGTTCATGTTGAACTTGTAATAGCCCGTTGCCAGGGTCACCTGGTTCTGCTGTGCCGGGTCATCGAAACAGGCAGAAGGAAGCACGCCCTTCGTCGATGCACGAAGCATGGTCACGGTGGCGCCCGCGATGGGCGTCCGGAGGACGGAATTATAGACCACACCGTTCGGGTCGATAGGCAGATTAAGGTTCTGGAGGTTGCTGCCCGAGGCGGCCGTGATACCAGTGATACGCTGGAGACCATTGGTGAATACCGAAGACGCGCGCCCCAAAAGCGCTGTCGTCGTGGTGGCTCCGGGTGCGCGGAACCGAATCTCATACTGGTCGGCAGGCGTTGTTGTGGGCGCTAAGCCGCTTATCCTGTAGGATCCGGTGCTGTCTGTTACCACGGAACCTAAAAGGGTGCTGTTCCGGTAGACCTGAACCGTCCACCCGGAAAGCATCCTTTCACCACTATCGGCCGCACTGTTGAAATTTGCGTCATGCCAGAGACGGCCGTTCATTGCGACGCTTCCAGGCGTACCGCCTATATCAACTGATGCGGAGGCAGAGGCGGATTGAGCAGGCGTGTTCCACGTGACCTGTGCGGTATTGGTCACCGTCGTTCCGATTGAACCCGATGTGATAGTTGCGTGGAACCTGAGAACGGCAGTTCCGTTCGAAGGCAGATTCCCGTAGACCGATGAGTAATTCGCCGTAATGACCGCTCCAGCGACATTGACCCCGGCGTTGGAACCATTGAGTAATGCTGAACCAGCCACGTAGGTAAGCTGGGCAGGCAGGGTATCGGTTATAAGTACGTTGGTCGCGGGCACCGCGCCGATATTGGTCACTTGCACCACATATTCGAGCTCTGAGCCGATATTGGCTGCACCGCCGCCAACAACGGCGACCTGTTTGGTTATCGTTACCTGCTGGCCGTTACCTACAACGACAAGGGTCGGCTGGTAACCGTTTGACGGGTTACCGTCCGAGTCGGTCAAAAGCGTCGGGAGTTCTGTGGTCGTTACACTGCCCTGGTTGCTGATGATGGATCCTGACGCCACGCCTGCGTTGATCTGGACACTGAAGGTAATGGTCGCTGTGGCTCCGGGAGACAATATGCCAGCTCCGGTGCCCGGAAGCGGCGGCGTCCTGTCAGAAGAGCTGACTGGGAGACCACCTATAAGCGGCGAGCCGCCATTATCGGGTACGGCGATGCCGTTAAGGGTTACAGAGTTAGCGACATACGTCGTATACTGAGGCACTAGGTCCGTCAAAACGACGTTCGTTGCCGGCGTCGCCCCGGAATTGGTGACCGTTATTGTGTAGCGGAGCACATCGCCTGGGTCAACGATCCCCTGAGTTCCATTGTCGACGGCAATAGAAACCGTCTTCTGTGCGTATAGAAGCGGCATGTTGCCGACCACCCTGCACGTAGGATCACTTACAGCAGGTGAGGCGGGGTTGTCGGTTGGCTGTTCAGGGAAGGGGCCGCTTCCCAGGCCCGAGCCGGTTAAGAATCCCTGATTGCAGATGGACGCGCCATTTAAGAGACTGGGGCTTACGACGACATCGAATGTGACCGTTCCGATATTGGTTGTCGTCGCTGTCGCGTCTGCGCGCATGGCGCCGGCTGTCGCGTTCTCGGGTGCATGCAGAAGCATGCCGCTTTGAAGCGGTGAGGTGCCGGGTGCGGGATCAAGGACGGCTGTTCCATTAAGTTTCGTGCTACTCGCAACATATGATGTATTTGCCGGAATCTGGTCTCTGAGTGAGACGCCCGATGCGTTCTCGGTGCCGATGTTCTTCACCGTGATGGTGTAACGCACGGTATCGCCTGCCATAAGCACAGATGGGTTCCCAGAGAGGACCTGCGCCGTTTTCTGGATGCGAAACGCCGGCGCTGAGGAGATAACGGTCCGTGTCGGGTCTTCATCGCCCTGGATCGCCGGATTGTCGGCGCCGTTCACATTGGGATCGTCGCTGTTGCCGAAGAAGATGCCGGATACCGTCATCTGCGCCTGGTCCAGAACGACCGTACCGTTCGTGATCACGGGTACAAGCCTCGCATCGAACTCGATCGTAATCGTGTCGGAAGCCCCGCCTGCGGCCGTGATGTTGAGATTACGGATGTCAACGAGTCCTGTGCCCTTGCTGCCGCCCGTCGGGCTGGTGTTCGAGGTCGTGGCACCCGCAGGCACGGTAACGAGATTAAGAGAGCCAGGAACGAACATCGCCGGACTATTCAGCCTGTCCAGTTCGTCTGTGATGGAGAAATTGTTGACCGTGGCCGTGCTGATGTTCTTGACCAGGATGTGGTACCTGATCGTATCGCCAGGGGTCACGACTGCGCCAGGCTGCTTGCCCGGAGTCACGTTCGTATAGGTTTTCTGGAATACCAAAACCGGCTGTACCCCAAGCGTGGTCGCAGAGACGGGTCCTACGCAGTAAATGTTAGGCGCTGTGACATTCGGGCAGCCCGCTCCCGTCCGCTCGAGAGGGCTCACTCCGTCGAGAGAGGTCCAGTCGGCCACAACGCCATTTTGTATCGTGCTATTGGCAATAACGACGGTAGCACGGTACGTGAGTATCAGCGTCTGGCCAACCGGGATATCGAGGCTCCCGTCGCCATTCCCCTGCCCCCAGATGAGCGGGCCATTCGGCTGGCCTGCAGGTGTCGGGACGAATCCGGGAACAGGTACACCATTTATCGTTGCCGAAGGAACGAAGCCCGAATACCACGAAAGTCCGGCCGGAAGCGTGTCCTTCATGTCGACGTCGAAGGCCGTCGAGTTTCCGGTGTTTGTCGCGATAACGTGATATTCGAGGATGTCGCCGCCCATGGCCACATCGCCCGGCTGTTTGCCCGGCGTTACGTTGGCAGCGGTCTTACTGAGCGTAAGTTTCGGTTCCACAACGGTAACCGCTGCCGTAGATGCGGACACCGACTGCGTAGCGCCAGTCGCGCCATTCGTATAATTGACGGTAGCGGAGTTAGAAAGCGTCCCCCCTGCCTGGGTTACGAGGTCGTTATTCACGCGGGCGTAGTATTTGATGCGAATAGTCGGGTTGATCGCGTTTACGACACTGTCGTCCTCACTTGCGGTGATCACCGTACCGATGTTCCAAATCGCGTTACCAGTCGAGTTGTCAGCCGGGAATGAGGTGAAGGCCGCCTCGCTGGGTGCCTGGCCGTTAATGGTCGTAATGCCGATGAACTCGTAGGTGATGTCGTAGCTGGCATTGTTCGAAAGCAAATAACTTAAGCCTGCCGCAGCCAGGTTGTCCGTGACAGAAAGATTTTTGGTAGAGCCTTCTGGAAGCCGTATCTCGATCTGGAACTGTTTCTGTGCGCCAATGGCCGGAAGGACCGCTGGAGACAGGTCAGTCTTCGTTACCTGTACGGATGGGACCAAGAATGAGGTGCTGGCGTTAGTCTCGTAATCGTTGATGGCGTTCCCGGCGTTGGGCAAGGTGCCATTGCGCATTCCCATGTCGCTGCCGTCCGCGCCTATGCTTCCGGTGCTGTTAAGGGCCGTTGCCTGGCTCGGAAGTGATTGCCAGCTTGCCTGAATGGTGTTGGTCAGGATCTCCAGCGGTTGTACTGTATTGGCGACCTTGACCTTGAAGGTGAATGTTCGGACTGCTCCGGGAGCGATAGCGTACTTCGGGTTGGATGCGTTCCAGCGGAATATCGGGCGATTGGCCCCGAGCGAAGTTGTATCAACGACGTCTGGCATATCCGTGCCGCCCGTACTTCCTGCCACATAGGTCAAGTCCTTGACGGCAGCAAGGTCATCCAAAACCCGAAGGTTGTACGAGATTGTCGTGCCAGAGTTGGTGGCTGTCACCGTAACGGTAACGGTGTCGTCCGCATCGCCGTTGGGGACCGAGAACGCCTTGGTAAGAGTGATCTTCGGTTCCTGCACTACCAGGGCAGCCTCTCCGTACGTGAGGACAACATGCTGCCCTGTCTGGTCAATGTAGTCTGCGGACACGTTGGTCGAGGCTCCGCCATTGCGGATCATGCCTCCGGTATTGGTGTTTACTGTGTTCTCTACCCGTGCGATGAAATTGATCTTGAGATCGTAGCGGTTGTTGGTAGTCCCCTTTGTTACCTGCTGATCACCGAAGTTCCATGTAACCAAGTTGTTAGTACAGGTCGGCGTGATCGTTCCACCCGGCACGAAACCTGCTGCTGAATACGGTGCCGCACTTAGATTTACGGCCGGAGCCTCGGTGCACCGTACGCCAACGGGAAGTTCATCGCGGATTATAAAGCTCCGGAGTTGTGCGACCGGAATTGATGTAGTGAGTTCGTATCTGACCTCCTCGCCTACCGACACCGCTTGGGGGCTGGCGCCGCTCAAAGGTGTGTTGGAAACGGCTACAATCTTCTTCGGCTGTGTCAAGACTGGGATGATCTTGACCGTGGCATGGGCGTCGGCGGTCACATACACGCGTGCGCCGCCTTTGTCGCCGTTCGGCTTCTGCGGGGCGCTCTGGTGGCCGGACGGTCCTTCAAGGCTGTCATATGTAGCGTTCACCGTGTTGACGAACTGTTGGAGAGGTGCGGCGCTGTCGTCGAAGTCAACGCGGTAGTAGAGCGTGACGAATTTCCCCGCGTCGATCTTCTGCAGAGCGTTGCTATGGGTATACGAGAACTGGATCGTCGCCGGAACGCCGTTCTTCACCACGTCGTCGGTAGTTATCGTACCCTCTCCGCCAGCATCGGCACTGTCGATTGTCCCATCACCGTCATTGTCGAGGCCATCGCTTCCAAACGGGAGGACGTAGGCCAGGTCGCTTGCGTCCTGGGTATCGGTTACGACGATATCGTAGGCCGGAGCGCGCGGGACGCCGTTACTGCTCGCTTCGTTGGCGATCGTTAGCCGGTAGATATAGGAGCTGTAGGCGTCACCGTCATCGGCAAGAGTTACGAAGTGGCTGCAAGCCGGGCCCACGCCGTAGAGCGTCTCGTTACAGACTTCTTTGACGACGGTGAGTTTGGGTTCCTGAACGGTCAGGTCTACCCTACGCACCGCCTCGCGCGGGTAGCCCACGGTATTCGGTCCCAGGTCATA
>Ga0335082_10001337_pt1 | contig 26271 bp, 26 predicted proteins | sample Lox_Sample_41_FD_206718 | JGI IMG/M metagenome (GOLD analysis project Ga0335082, IMG submission 206718) | Soil microbial communities from Loxahatchee National Wildlife Refuge, Florida, United States - Lox_Sample_4.1 | ecosystem: Environmental > Terrestrial > Soil > Wetlands | place: USA... | reverse complement strand
GAACGCTCTCTATGTGTCCTTCGACGACGGGGGCAAATGGGAGCCGCTTCAGGCGAAACTGCCGCACGCGCCCGTGTACTGGCTCCTCGTGCAGCCGAACTTTCACGACCTGGTCGTGGGCACCTACGGCCGCGGCATCTTCATCCTCGACGACGTGACGCCGCTCGAGCAGATCTCGGATGCCGTGCGTTCATCGCCAGTCCACTTCTTCGAGCCGCGCCCGGCCTACCGGTTCCGCTCGGTCTCGCAGCCGGCGCTGGCTCCGGTCGGGGCGGTGCGGGGAGAGAACCCGCCGTACGGAGCGATGCTCAATTACTGGCTGAAGGAAGCGGTCAAGTCCGAAGAGAAGGAAGACGACGAGGACAAGGACGAATCGGACAAGGACAAGAAGAAACCTGTCGAGATCACGATCTGGGACGCCGCCGGAGAGAAGGTCCGCACGCTCAAGGCCACCAACAAGACCGGGTTGAACCGCGTCACGTGGGACCTGCGTTACGAGCCGGCGCTCGAGGTGCGCCTGCGCACGACGCCGGAAGGAAACAAGAAGGTCTGGCAGGAGAAGCGGTTCAAGGGCAAAGAGCACCGCGGCGTCTACTACTACGGCATCTGGGCCCTGCGAAACGGGCCGCTCGTCGCGCCTGGAACGTACACGGTGCGCCTCACGGTCGAGGGCAAGGACTACGAGCGAAAGCTTCTCGTCCAGAAGGACCCCAACTCCGCCGGGACCGAGGCCACCGTGGCCGAGTCCACGAAGCTCTCCGTCGCCATCTGGAAGGACACGAGCGCGACGGCCCGGATGATCAACAGGCTCGAGTGGACGCGCAAGCAGCTCGAGGACTTCCGGAAGATGCTGAAGGCCGAGAAGGCGCCCGACGCCGATACGGACGCGGCGAAAGACCTCGAGAAAAAGGCTCGGGCCGTCGAGGACGAGCTGCTCCAGCCGACGCTCGCCGAAAACGACCAGAAGTCCTTCCGCGGAGCCTTGAAGCTGTACCTCTCGCTGCTGTGGCTCCAGGCGGAAGTCGGGCCGGGAGCAGCCGACGTTTCGGGCAACGCGGATCTGGCGCCGACGGAGCCGGAGAAGCAGGTCTACGAGCTCCTGTCGGGGCGCCTGGCCGACACGACCAGGAAGTTCGACGAGCTCTACGAGAAGACCATCCCGGCTTGGAACGACGCCATGAAGGCCAAGGGCTACATCCAGTTGATGGACGTCCAGGAACCCGAGGAGCCCCCCGAGGCCACGCCCGAGGAGGACGACGAGGACCCTCTGATGTGAAGCGCCGGTCGTTCGTCAGTTCGGGATCAGGTAGGCCGTGACGGCGAAGATGGCGTACACCGCGAGGAGCTGAACTCCGGAGTACCAGGCGGAGCGGCCGCCCGAAACCACGAAGGAGACCGTCAGCGTCGTGAGCAGGACGAGCAGCACCTGGCCGCCGGCGAAGTTCAGGTCCATCGGCGTCGGGGCCATGAGATAGCTCAGGATCAGGAGCACGGGGGCGACGAAGAGGGCGATCTGGGCCGAGCTGCCCATCGCGACGCCGACGGCGAGGTCGACACGGTTCTTGCGGGCTGCCGCGAAGGCGGTGGTCATCTCGGCGGCGCCGCCCACCAGGGCCACGACGATGAACCCCACGAACGCCTTCGACATCCCGAGGCTGTCGGCCGCCTGCTGCACCGACTCCACGAAGATCTCGCTGACGAGGGCGATGAAGAGCGTCGAGAGCGCGAGCGCACCGACAGCGATGGGAAGGGGCCACGGCGTCTCCTCGTGCTCCTCGCCCCCGACGCTCCGGAAGATGTCGCGGTGGGTCTTGAGGGAGAAGAGCAGGCTCAACCCGTACGTGACGAGAAGGATGCAGGACAGGCCAAGGGAGAGCGGCTGCATGATCGCTGCGGCGTTCGGAGCTGTGCGGGCGACGGCAGACGGGACGACGAGGGCGACCGTAGCCAGCAGCAGCATCCCGGCCTGCGTGCGCGCGTTGGCCGGATTGAATTCCTGCCTGTGGTGCTTCAAGCCTCCGAGCAGGAACGAGCCTCCCAGCATGAACAGGGAATTGGTTACGATGGCGCCGATCATCGAAGCCTTCACGAGGTCGAGCATTCCGGCGCGCAGCGCCGTGATCGCGATGACGAGCTCGGTCAGGTTGCCGAGCGTGGCATTCAGGAGCCCGCCGACGGCGTCCCCGGTCTTGGCGGCCACGCTTTCCGTCGCGCGGCTCAGCAGGGCGGCGAGCGGAACGATGGCCGCGACCGACACCAGAAAAAGGGCCGTGTGAGCCTCCGGGCGTACGCGCTCCGCCACCAGGACGGCTGGAACGAACGCGAGGAGCCAGTAGATTCGATTGTCTTTGAGCTCCTGGAGCACGCGGCTCACGGGCGACCTCCGGGCGCGCGTTGGTTCATCGAGTCCGCCTCACGAAGTCCTTCCGCGCATGTGGCCGGCCGATGATGCGTTCTCATCACGACATTCCATCACGGTGGAGGCGTTAATGATTCGAAGGCAGGACGTCCGGAGGTACGAATGAAGGAGCTGATGCGGCGCCGTCCCGCCATGGTCATCGGCGCCGCCGTCGCTATCTCCGTTGCCTGCCTCGTGCTGCTGATTCTCGCCGTCACCCGCGGTCTGCCGCCGAGGACCATCGTCATGACGACCGGCCCGGAGGGCAGCGCCTATGCGGCGCTTGGCGAGAGGTATCGCGCCGCCCTCGCCCGCGACGGGATCCACCTGGAACTCAAGCCGTCGCAGGGCAACGTCCAGAACCTGGCCCGCTTGAACGATGCCTCGTCCGGGGTGTCCGTCGGCTTCGTCGCGGGCGGCCTGACGACCGAAAAGGCCTCGCCGGGGATCGAGTCGCTCGGAACGATCTCGTACGACCCGATCTGGGTCTTCTGCCAGGGCCTCCCGGAAGGAGCGCAGTTCGGAGACCTGCGCAAGAGGCGGGTCGCGCTCGACCCGGGTGCTGGCGTGATGCCCGAGATGCTCAAGGCGACCGGGCTGGACAAGGAGGTCACGGTCGTCCCGCTCGCTCCCGCCGCCGCGGGCGAGGCGCTCGTCAAGCGCGAGATCGACTGCGCCTGCATACTCACGGTCGCCGAAGACCCCGTCGTCAGGACGCTCCTCGCCGACGAGAGCATACGGCTCATGTCCTTCCGGCGCGCGGACGCGTTCGTCGCCATCTTTCCGTTTCTGAACAAGGTCACGGTTCCCCAGGGCGTCGCCAGCCTCGAGAGAAACCGTCCGCCCGAAGACGTGACGCTCGTCGCGCCGAAGGCCAGTCTTCTGGTGCGCGACAACCTTCACCCCGCCCTCCAGTACCTGCTGCTCCAGGCGGCCGAGGAGATTCATTCGGGCGCCGGCATGTTGAGCCGGCCCGGCCAGTTTCCTGCGGCGGAGCCCGGGGACGTCCCGCTCTCGAGAGAGGCCCGCAACTTCTACAAGTCGGGCGGGAGCTTCTTCCAGCGCAACCTTCCGTTCTGGCTCGCCGTTTTCGTCTCTCGCCTCTTGTTCCTGCTCGTGCCGCTCCTGGGCGTCCTCTACCCGCTCCTGCGCGTCCTGCCCCTGGTGATCCACTTCGCGTTCGAGCGGCGCGTCAACAACCTGTATGCCGAGCTGCGCAGGATCGACGCGCGCGTCGTCGCCGGGGACCCGGTCGCGGAGGTTTCCGCGGAGCTCGAGCGGCTGGACCAGCAGATCGGACGGACCCGCGTCTCAGCCTCCCGCGCCCGCGAGCTCTATGCTCTCAGGCACCACGCCAGCCTCGTCCGCGACCGCCTGCTCGCCGCGAGTCAGGCGGCCGCCCGTCCGACACCTTAGACCGCCAGCCCCGTGCCTGCTTGTACTCGCGGCGCGAGGAGTCTCGCGAGCAACACGCTCAGACACCAATTGTCCCATCGGACCGCTGACCATTCTGTTTGCAGATCGTTCCTGGAGGTCGAGCGTGCCGACAATCAGCCAGTTCTTCGGAATCCTGATTCGCATGTATTTCGACGATCACGCTCCGCCTCATTTCCACGCAATCTACGGAAACGAGGAGGCCGTCCTGGCGGTGGATACGCTGGCCGTCGTCGAAGGGCACTTGCCCCGCAGGGCCCTATCCCTGGTTCTCGAATGGGCTAGTCTTCACCGGGCTGAATTGAGGGACAATTGGAGTCGGGCAGAGCGCCACGAGCCCCTGAAGCCCGTTCCGCCGCTCGATGCGTAGGGAGGTCCCATTGGTCAAGGTCGTTTCAGTCTCCGCACTTCCGGGCTTTCGCCTTGCCGTGAGATTCGAGGACGGTACCTCCGGCGAGGTGGATCTCTCGTCACGTCTTTTTGGACCCGTCTTCGAACCGCTGGCTCGCGACCCCGGCCTCTTCGACCGCGTCGCGGTCGATGAATTCGGAGCCGTCTGCTGGCCTAACGGCGCCGATCTCGCTCCAGATGCGCTCTATCGACAGGTCAAGGGTAAGGGAGCGACTGTCGGGGCCACGTAACCGACAATTCGCGCCGGCCCCGATTGGTGGCCGAAGGGCTTCCCGCCCTTGACCAGGGGGTCCTTCAGGCGACGCACTCGTCGCTGCGCTGAAGGGCGCAGCGGCGCACATGGCCGGCCCGGGGCGGCCTACAGGAAAAGTCCCACCGCTCGATCGATCAACTCTCCCAGGGGGAACATCGTCAGGAGGAGGGGCAGCAGAGGTATGCACAACAGAACGATGAGGCGCCCGACCATCGACAATCCGAACGGGACGAGGCTCGTCCCGCGCGCAACCTCGAAGCTGTTCGAAAGGTCCGCCAGCGACTGGATGTCCCCGCTTCCGAGCAGCGCCTCGTCGTCCGCGGCATGGCCTTCGATCCACTTTCTCCGGAACTCGGCCACATATCGGCTGGCGACGATGCCGTAGTCCCGCACGCCCGTTCGCCTTGCCTCCGCCAGCCTGGGCATGAAGAGGAGCAGCGGCGCCAGGACCAGCAGCACGAGGGAAAGGATCCACGCGGCGATCTCCACCTTGAACTGGGGCAGCGCCGCGCCCTCGTGCAGGATCTTGTTGCCGATGGAGCCGGAGAGGATGAGGGTGTGCACGAGCAGGATCGGGGCAAACGCATACACGCTGCCCGAGAGGAAACCCAGGCCGGCGGCCCGATCCGGGTGGAGCGCATTGAGTCGCAGCGGAATGGACCGTGCCACGCGCCCGAGGAAATAGCACCAGACGAGCAGCCGGAAGTACCAGCGGAGCAGGAGAAAGCGAAAGATGGTCAGGCTGACGAAGGCGTTCCAGAGGCCGGCCGCCGTCATGTGTGTCCGGCCGTCGATCGGCACGGCCGCCCAGCTCGTCACATCTGTTACGAAGTACCGTCTGCCGATCTGACTCCCTGCGGCGATCGCAATCACGAGAATCAGCGCCTCGGCGAGCATCGAGTTGCGCAAGCGCATCGTCGCCGCAACGGCGTGCCGGAACCGCGGCTCTTCCTCCGGGGCGACGACGCCCCGATCCAGGAACTGTCCGACGACCGGCCTGATTCTCCCGTGGACGATCACGTCCGCCACCAGCAGGAGCGGCAGACACAGAAGAAACCGGACCTGCTCGCCGAGATCGTAGAGGAAGGGCACGACCACGCCGCCGACGGCCCGGCCCGACAGGAGGGAGAGAACGAGCAGGGGCATCCAGGCGATCAGGAGCAGCACGACGATGCGCCGGACCACGAGGTCTCCCGGCTGCTTCACCAGCCCCGTGCGCAACAGCAGCTGAAAGAACGGTCCCCCCTGGACCAGGGAGAAATCGATCGGCTCGTCGAGCGGAGTCACCGGCATGTGTCCTCAAAGGCGAAATCGGGCAGTTTCCTGGCTGCGTGATAAGCTGACTCTCCCCGATGCCAATGCGACGATTCGTTGTTTTGTGTGCGGTCCTCGCACTCGCCGCCCTCGGGCTGACCTCCACGCAGCAGGCCGGGCTCCCCGCGTTTCCTTCCGGATGCTCGGGCAAGCTGCGCGCCGTTTTCGCATTGCCCGGCGAGGCGCCCCCGGGAGTGCCCCGTCGGCCGGGCGTCTACAGCTTCGCCGAGGGGCGGCAGGGCGTTGCCTGCATCGTTCTGGCGCCTTTCGCTGTGAAGGTGAATGGCTGGATCGGCGGGTACCGGATGGGCACCTGGCCCTTCGAGACCGGCGGGGCGTCGAACCCGGCCTACGAGAACCCGCCAGGCTTCATCGAGGTGACGCCGGAGCACCTCGGGACACGGGTCTCGGAGCACTTCAGGCTCGGCCAGTTCGTCACAAAAGGCCAGGACGACGTCTGGCCGAAATACCTCGCACTCAATCCTCGGCTCGTGGACAAGCTCGAGTTGACTCTCGAGGAGCTCGCGCGGCAGGGACACCCGACACGGCAACTCGCGGTGATGAGCGGCTTCCGCACGCCCGACTACAACGAATCGGGCGGTGACCCGGCGGGCCGCTCGGCCGTCTCGCGACACATGTTCGGCGACGCGGCCGACGTCTATCTCGAAAGGCGCGGCCGCGGCACGGACGGCCTGAATGGCGACGGCCGACGGGACCTCCGGGACGCCCGCTTGGTTGCCGCGGCAGCCGAGGCCGTCGAGAGGAGACATCCCGAACTCGCGGGAGGCATCGGGATCTACCCGGGCCGGGCCGGCCACGGCCCCTTTGTTCACATTGACGCCCGCGGCCACCGGGCCCGCTGGGGCGCATAGCGGCGCTTCTCGCTCCGCCCTCCACGCGCGCAGGAAGAACTCAAGGCGCGGCCCGCTCCCCGGCGGTGAACGGCGCGTCGAGAGCTTTCGCCAGGCGGGAGTCCCGGCCGTAGGGATCGCGCTTGAACACGGTGCGCCCCTGCCCGAGGGGGTCGATGGTCCAGTACATGATGAGCACCGGCACGGGCTTCGGCAGCCGGACGGTCTTCGTCTCTCCCGCCGCAACGACTTCGCCGATGGTCTGCGCGCTCCACTTCTGAGGGTCGGCCAGGAGCAGTTCCGCCAGCTCGAGGGGCCTCTCGACCCGCATGCACCCCGAGCTGAAGGTCCTCTCCTCCTTCTCGAAGAGCGCCTTGCTCGGCGTGTCGTGCAGGTACACGAGGTAGGAGTTCGGAAACATGATCTTGACTCGACCGAGCGCGTTGTCGGGCCCGGCCCCCTGGCGCAGCATGTAGGGAAACGTCCGCGCGGTCTGCTTCGACCAATCGATGGACGCCGCGTCCACCTTCCGGCCGTTGCGGTCGATGACGTCGAGCCTCTTTTTCTCGAGATAAGAGGGGTCCCGCCGAACGGCCGGCAGGATGTCCTTCGCAAGGATGCCCGGAGGCACCGTCCACGTCGGGTTGAAGACGACGTGGTCGATTTTCGACTTGAAGATCGGTGTCTGGCGGTAGGGCTTGCCGACCTGGACCTTCGCCTTCCACCGGACCGCCCGGTCCTGAATGTAAATGACTTCGAACCCCGCGACGTCGACGAGAACGAGGTCCCCCGCGATCTCATGCAGAACCCACCGCGCGCGCTCCAAGTTGACGCGGATCTGCAGGATGCGGGCCTCGACCGGGACGTTGAGCTCGGCGAGCGTGCCGGGGCCGACGACTCCGTCGGCTTCGAGGCGGTGCCTGGCCTGGAACGCGGCGACCGCGGCGGCGAGCGGCTCGTCGTAATCGGTGCTGTCGGGCGGCTGTCCCGCAAGCTCTCCCGTCACCGCCAGCCGGCGCCGCAGCGCGGCAACCCTCGGACTCTTCATGCCCGGCTTGAGAGCGGGGCCCGGCGGAACCGTGGGCCAGCCCCCGCGGGCGGCAAGGTCCTGGTACTCGGCGAGCGCCGCCCGGGCTCTCTCGTACCAGAAGTGGTCGGGCCGGACGATGGCCTCGGCTTCTCGCAGCGCGCCCCGAGTCAGGGCGTCCCGTATGAAGGGAGCTCCGCCCCGGTCGCGGATGGGGCGCAGTTCGAAGTTCCACTGGGAGTCGAGTGACGTCGGGTCCACCTTTCCGAGATACAGGTGGTAAAGGAGCAGAATGAACGCATCGGTCGCCAGCAGGTCGATTCGGGCCTTCGCCATCGCGTCGGCGCCCGGCGCGGCGAGCGCCGGTGAGAGGCGCTCGAGCTCGGAGAAGTGGTAGTCCTCCGGCTGAAGGCCGTCCTGCGAGGAGTCGCGCACGAGCTCCCGCAAGACGTCGAGACGCTCCGGGGTCCAGAAAGGCTGAAAGCCGTTCTCCTGGTAGAGCTCGGGCAGGACGTTCTTCGATACGATCTCGGCCTTGTCCACCTCGAGGTGTCCCGTGGTCTCCATCTGATCCAGCAGGCCGCTTAAGGCCTCGGCCACCGGCCCGTCGGGTTCCTCCGGCGGTGCTGCGGCCGCGTGCGTCGGCGCGGGAACGGCAAGGACGACCGCGAGCGCACAGGCCGCCGGCCATGGGACGCCTCGTCTCGTCGTGACCCGATACTCTCTTCGCAGGATGGCCTGAACCCTCCGGTCGAAGGCTAGTTGCGCTTCCGCCGGTTGTGGCCTCGGGAAACTACGGGCTCGACGACCGGAAAACTACGAGGCTACGACTTCGGCGTTCAGGCAGGGGACGCCCGGATGATCCCTAATTCCCTGACCCCGGCGACTCCACGACAGGCCTCCACGTCTTGTCGGGATTGTAGAGCTCCATCGCCTTGAACGCGTCGAGCGTCTTCGGCCCGAGGTCCTTCTCGTAGACGATTCCGTCGTGGCTGACGATGAACGTCTTGACTCCGGTCACCCGGTAGTCGGCCGGCGCCGCTGCGAGGGCAAAGCCGCCGATCATGGCTCCCTTCACGACGAAGTCGATCCGCCCGAGCGGCGCCGCGGGGCCCTGGCCCTTCAGGATCTTGAAGTAATAGCCGTGAAGCGGGTCGGACTTCTTCGAGTAGCCCTCGGCGATCGCCTGGGCGAGCTCCTCACCCAGCGGTCCTCCGAAGGTTCCGTCGGGGTTCTTCCACACGAGGCCATCCTGCTTGCCTTCGCTGCTGTAGCCTCGGCGTCGGGCCTGGCGCCGAGGCTACCAATGCAGCGGGCTCACCGGCCCTACCAGACCGAATGGGTGGGCGGAACGTACTCGTAGGGGTAGAGATAGTAGTCGTAAGGGTGCAGGTAGCTGTCGTCGAACCACGAATCGTCGTGCACGTCGCTCCAGGCGCGCCTATGGACAATTCCGCCAAGGCCGCGCATCCGCGAATCGATCGGCAGCGTCGAGTCTTCGCTCACGTCGGCGATGATGGCAGACTGGCCATTGCCAAGAACCCACTTTGTCTCGACGTTTGCTTGATCGCGAGCGTCTGCCCGAGCCAGATCCGTGCCGACACCGATCGCGCCTCCCGTTGCCGCGCCGATAGCCGCTCCTTTAGCGGCCCCCACCGCCGCGCCAGCCGGCCCCGCCAGAGCGCCCAGCAAGGCGCCGAGGCCTACGCCAACGGCGGTTGCCAGGGCAGGGTGCGTCTCCTTGGAATCGACCTGATACTCACCCCAGTCGTTCCGATGAACCACCGTGGCTCCATGCAGAGTGACTTCTTCTTCACCGTCAAGTTGCCACAGGGCACGAAGACCTTCATAGGCTTTCTTTCTGTTGTCAAAGACCACTGCGATGTAGTTATGCATGACGTTCTCCTCTTTGCGGACCATTAAATAGATTAGGCCGACCGCCCCGCGGCAACGGCCTCGCTGGCTTCTTGAACGGAAGCGCGCGCATCGGCGAGGGCTCGCCTGACTGAGGTCTGGACTTCACGGCCGGTTCTCTTTAGACCCTCGGCGATATGCTTCTGCACCGATTCGACATACGTGGCCGCCTGTTTCAGATGCTTCCTTGCGGCTTCGGTCTGTACGGCAATGGAGCCCTTGATAGAGTCCGTGACTGCCTTGGCCTTGAGGGGAACGGTCTCAAGATCGGCCTTTGTAGCCCCGCCTTGCTTTGCGGCGGCATCACTGATCGCTCTATGAAGCTCTTGCGCACCGGCTCGAACCTTGTCGAGCGCGTCTTTGACCTTTTTATCGACCATGACACTTTCCTTTCGTTGTGTCGAAGAGACGCAAATTCGCAGCGCGACTAGGCGGCGCCATGCGCCAGGTCGTGAAGCGTTTCTCCACTGCTTCGTATCTGTGCCGAGATCATGACCCTCGTGACGCCACTCATGAACACAGACACGCCGACGAGAGTACCGATCGCCCAACCGGAGCTGGAAGGCCATCCTGCGAGGATCAGAATGCCCATCAGGAGGCTCGCGGCGGCATCTACGAGAAGCCATCCCCAACCCTTGACGGGACGCACCTGGAACGCGGTTACCGTTACCAGCACCGCGTAAGCCAGAAGCATGATTCCGAGGACCGCAGTGAGGGTGACCAGGCCGGCGGGAGGGAAAAAGGCCAACGAGAGGCCGGAGAGTCCGTAGAGAAAGCTCAAAAGAACTTTCAGGAAGAAGCTTCCCGCCGTCTGGGAGTGAAGCGCGAACACGAATTGAGCGATGCCTGCGAAGATCAACGTCCAGCCCACCAGGAGCGTCGTGATCGCCCCGGTTGCCAGGGGATACACCACCAGGAACAGCCCCAGGGCCGCCGTGATACAGCCCATGAAGATGCTCCATCCGGACCGCTTCTTGATGTCGTCGCCGAGGTCTTGTGTCGTCATTAGTCTTCTCCTTGACTGCCGGGTGCCGCTCGAGCCGGAACTTAAGCCGGGTCGAGCGGCCCCGCGGCGTGGTTCGCGCTATTTGTTTTTGGCGTACTCGAACGGAGGCATCGCCTTGACCGCCTCCTTGGTGGCACCCGGAAGAACGAGGTTGCCGTCCTGCAGGCGAAGCTGCGAGACCGGAATGGCCACATCGTGCCTGCCGATGCCGATAAACGGCCCGGCCGCCAGGATCACGTAGGAAACGGCCTTCTCGGGCGTAATGATGATGTCGGTGACCGCGCCCACCTTTTCCTTTTTCTCGTTGTAGACCGCCTTCCCGAAGATCTGTTTCTTGGCGCTCCAGCCGACGGCCACTTCCTTGAGCTCCGCGACAGCGACGCCGATTGTGGTCGAGCCGGCGACCTGACCCTTTGCCGATCCGCTCGCCGCGAGCGCCAGGGTGCACGAGAGGGTGATGAGAACTGCCTGTGTGATACGCATAAGTGTCCTCCTCTTTCTTGATTCGTCTCTGCCTTCGACGCGTCTAGATCGTCGTCGCGTTGGCCCTTGCGGCCGCGGCGGCGGCCCTGGCCTTCAGCATCTGAACTTTCGTCTCGGCTTCGCGCTCGCTCGCTTCGCGCTTCTCCTTGGCCCTCTGCAGCCGAGCCTGAATCTTGGAATCGAGCTGGCTCATCTTGTTTTGGATCTTGGCTTGCCGGTCGGCGCGGGCCTTGGCGTGTTCCGCCTTGAGTTGCGCCAGATCGGCCTTCATGGCGGCGATCTCCTCGTCGTCAACGGTCTTTCGGACGGCTGTCAGGGCACGCCGAAAGACCGTTCCGCCGAGCTCCTCCATGCGGATGTCCACCGGCGTCGTCCAGTCCTCTTCGACTTCAGCGATGACGGCGACGCGGGTTGGCGCAAGAACCTTTCTCACGTCTTCGATGAAATCCTCGCCGACGCGGGCTTTGTCAATGTCGGCGGCACCGCCGACGACCAGACCCGCCGTCGCGCCGACCGCCGCGCCCACCGGTCCGCCCAGCAGACCGATGAGGGCTCCCAGCGAGGTGCCGACGACCGTGCCGATCAGGCCTGCGTCATCCCCCTGCCTGACCGTCGTCGAGCCGTCTGCGTGCTTGGCGAGCACAGCGTAGTCGTAGACGCTGATGGTCCCTTCTCCGTCGAGCTGCAGCAGAGCTCTCTTTCCTTCGTAGGCTTTGGTTTCGTTGTCAAACACCACGACGAGCATGCGGTCCATAGGTCATCTCCTCTCTCTAGCGTTGCCTTTCAAGAAAACATCCGCGGATCTCGACCGGTGGAATTGCAACTCCGATGCCAGGCCTAATCGATTGATTCGTTTAGTGTTCAGCCCCGGCGCGACGCGGCGAATCTCGTAAATCGGTCAGTTTCGCAGTCGTCCTTCGCTGCCGAGGGACTTCGAAGCCGCGGACGATTCGGGCGCTGGAGTTTGGCGGAGAATAGACGGACTTGACGCTGCGTCGGGGTCGAAAGGAATCCTCGACCGGCAGCGAGACCAGGACCGAGCCGGGGAGGAGGGATGGCGGACCAGCGCGACGAAGAGAAGCTCGGACACGAGAACGTTGCTGTTCGGGCCGAGATCGACAAGACCTCCATGTTCGAGGAGATCGTCGGAACCTCTCCGGCCTTGCGGAGCGCGCTCTCTCTCGTGTCCAGGGTCGCGCCCACGGACTCGACCGTCCTGATCGCGGGCGAGACTGGCACCGGCAAGGAGCTGATCGCCCGCGCCATTCACAAGCTCTCCGCACGCTCGCGCCGGGCTTTCGTGAGTGTTAACTGCGCCGCGATACCGCCGGCCCTGATCGGCTCCGAGCTGTTCGGGCATGAGAAGGGCGCTTTTACCGGTGCGGTGCAGAAGCGCCTGGGCCGCTTCGAACTGGCCGAGGGCGGCACGATCTTTCTCGATGAGATCGGAGACCTTCCCGCCGAGACTCAGATTGCTCTTTTGCACGTGTTGCAGGAGAAGGAGCTCGAGCGAGTCGGCGGGAGTCAGTCGATCCCGATCAACGTGAGGGTGATCGCAGCCACGAATCGGGACCTGCAGAGCGCGATCGACACGCGGGCATTTCGGAGTGACCTGTTCTACCGGCTCAACGTGTTTCCGATAGAGATCCCGCCGCTGCGGAGCCGAAGGGAGGACATCCCCCTCCTGGTCGAGTACTTCATTCACCGCTTCGCGAGGCAGGCAGGCAAGAGCTTCAAGGGCACAGACAAGAAGAGCCTGGAGCTGTTGCAGTCCTATCCCTGGCCCGGCAACATTCGGGAACTTCAGAATGTGATCGAGCGGTCCGTGATCGTCTGTGACCGGGAAGTGTTCTCGGTGGACGGGAGCTGGCTCGGGCGAAGAGGAGAGGCCCGAGCGGTCCCCGGGATGGGACAGGGGCTGTCCAGGAAGCTCGCGCATCAGGAGAAGGAGGTCATCGAAGCGACGCTGGCCGAGACCCGCGGCCGGGTGTCCGGACCTTCCGGTGCGGCGGTCAGGCTCGGCGTTCCGTCCACCACCCTCGAGTCGAAGATCAAGGCTCTGAGGATCGACAAGCACCGCTTCAAGAGCGCCTGACGCCGGCCTCCCCGGCCGGCCGACACACGAGAGCTCTAGGCTTCGACGCCCTCTTCGAACTCCTCGCGCGCCGCGCCGAGCGCAGAGACGGCATGGGGAGCAAGCGGCTGCGTGATGCCGAGCTCCTTCATCTTCTGAATCAGAGTGGCCCGCTTCAAGCCGAGCCTTGAGGCGGCACCGTTTCGCCCTCCGATGACCCACCTGACCTCATCCAGGGTTTTCAGAATGAGGTCGCACTCGACGTCTTTGAGCGTTCGCGAGACCGCAACGGGGCGAAAGGGCTGCGGCGTGCATGCGGGCAGCGGGTTCGGAAGCACTCCGTCGTTCGACAGGATCACTGCGCGCTCGATCAGGTTCTGCAGCTCGCGGATGTTGCCGGGCCACGGATAGGACTGGAAGGCTTCCATCGTCTCCGGCTCAATCCGTTGGATGGCCTTGCCGATCCTGCGGCCGAAGACGTCCACGAAGTGCGTAACGAGCGCCGGGATGTCTTCCTGCCTTTCCCGCAGAGAGGGCATGGCGATCGGAAAGACGTTCAGGCGATAGTACAAGTCGTCGCGAAATCGCTTCCCCGCCACGAGCTCCGGCAGGTTCCGGTTCGTGGCCGCGACGACTCGAATGTCCACGCTGAGAGTGCGGCCGCTTCCCAGGCGTTCGAACTCCCTCTCTTGAAGGACCCGCAGTAGTTTTGGCTGCAGCGCGAGAGGAATGTCGCCAACCTCGTCCAGGAACAGCGTGCCGTCGTTGGCCATTTCGAACCGCCCGATCCTCTGCGCGAGGGCACCCGTGAACGCACCTTTTTCGTGGCCGAAAAGCTCACTCTCCAAAAGATCGAGCGGGATGGCTGCGCAATTCACCGTGATGAAGGGACGGCCGCAGCGCGGGCTGAGATTGTGGATCGCGCGCGCGATCAATTCCTTGCCCGTCCCGGTTTCGCCCTCGATCAGGACGGTGGACCCGGCAGGGGCGACCCTCTCCACCCTTTGGAGCACGGCCTCCAGGGCGGGGCTGCGCCCGATGATCTGCTCGAACCTGCGCTGGCGGAACTCGTTTGTGCCCGGGCTCGCTGCCGACGTTGCCATCTGGACCTCCCCCTCGGCGATTCGATCCGCTCGGCCTACGTTTCCAGAGCTGCCCTGACGTGCTCGAGCAGCACCTCATTGCTGAACGGCTTTGCCAGGAACTCCGAAGCCCCCGCGCGCAGGGCCTGCATCCGCATGTTGGTGTCCCCATGCGCGGTGATGAAGATGGTCGGAATCCTGCAATCTTGTGAGTTCAACTCGGCTTGCAGCTCGAGTCCCGACATTCCGGGCATTCGAATGTCGGCGATCAGGCATGCGGTCTGGCGCTGCTGGCCGGAGTTCAGAAACTCCTCGGCCGAGGCAAACGCCTTCGCCGGCAGGCCGACGGCTCTCAACAGGCCTTGCAGGGCCATTCGAAGGGACTCATCGTCATCAACGATGGCGACGATTTTCGGCTCTTTTTGATCAATCACGGCTGAACGCTAAGTCGGGGGCGACGGAGCCGCAATTACTCCTTGGTATAGGTCTGCTGATACCTCCGCCTGCCCGGCGGGTGGGATCACTTCGCCGTCGTCAGCCTGAGCCTGTCCGCCATCCGGACAAGCTCGGCCAGGGACTCCGCGCGCATCTTGCGCATGACGTGCCCGCGATGGACCTTCACGGTGATCTGGCTGGTTCCCAGCTCCGATGCCACCTGTTTGTTGAGCTTCCCGGTTACCACCAGCTGCATGACCTCACGCTCTCGCGGAGTCAGTCCGTCAAAGCGCCGACGCAGGTCCGCCACCTCGTCCTGCTGCTGACGGCGAGTGCGGTCCCGTTCGAGCGCCTGCTGGACGGCATCCAGCAGGTCCTGATCGTGGAATGGCTTCGTCAAGAACTCCACCGCTCCCGATTTCATCGCCTTGACCGACATGGGGACGTCGGCGTGAGCCGTGATGAAGATGATGGGAATCTGCACGCCGGCATTCGCCAGTTGCCGCTGGAAGTCCAGCCCGGAGAGACCCGGAAGGCGCACGTCGAGGATGAGGCAACTGGGACCGTCGGCGGAGCTGCTGGCGAGGAAATCCCGGGCGCTGCCGAACGTCTCCGAACGCAGGCCGACGGACTTCAGGAGCCCCTGGATCGAACGGCGAACCGAGAAATCATCGTCGATGACGAAGACGGTCGGACCCTGTTTCTCCGTCACGAGGGAAGGCCCGAGGCCGCAGGAAGTGTGAAGGAGAACGTCGCGCCGCGGTCGGCATTCGAGGCTGCGGAGAGCCGGCCGCCGTGGGATTCGATGATCGAACGGCTGATCGCCAACCCCATGCCCGTCCCGTCCGGCTTCGTGGTGAAGAACGCGTCGAAGATCCGGCCCTTCTCCGAGGGCAGTCCGACGCCCGTGTCGCTGACTGCAACGAGCAGTTGATCGCCGCCCTGACGCCGCGAGGTGACGTTGATCTCGCGCGTGCCATCCACTACCTTCACCGCATCGATGCAGTTGAAGAGCAGGTTCATCAGGACCTGCTGCAGCTGGATACGATCCCCCATGACTTTCGGGAGATCCGCAGCGAGCTCGCTGCGGATCGAGACGTCGGAGCGCGCCGCTGCCGGCCGCAGCAAGGCGACGATCTCCCCGACGACTTCGTTGACATCGACCGGCTCACGCTGCAGAGCACTCTTCTTGTACAGCGCGCTCGTCCGGTTGATGATCTCGACGGATCGGGTGACGTCCTCGATCATTCTCGAGGCGGCCTCTCGCGCCTCGTCCAGATCGGGATGCTCGCGCTTGAGCCATTGCAGGCAGGCGCTGGCGTTGATGCTGGCGGCGGCGAGCGGCTGTTTGATCTCATGGCCCAGCGACGCAGCCAGCTCCCCCATGACGCTGACACGATTGATGTGTGCCAGATCCTCTTCCAGCTGGCGCAGCTTCTCGCGCTCTGCCTCGACACGCTTGCCTTCCGTCACATCACAATCTGTGCCGACGACTTCAGTCAGCTCTCCCCTGGCGTTCACAACGGGATGGCCCAGGGCACGAATGTGTCTCATCGATCCGTCGGGTAGAACGACCCGAAACTCGACGTCGTAGTCCACCTTCTCGCGAAACGTCCGGTCACTCTGCTCTATGACCCTCTGGCGGTCGTCGGGATGTATTCGCTCAAAAGCCTGGTCTCGGGTCGGTAAGCCTTGTTGCGGATCAAAGCCGAACAGTCGGCACATTTCCTCGGACCAGTAGAGGGTCTCGCGGCTCCTGCCATCGATGGCCCAACTGCCTGTGTGAGTCAGCCTCTGCGCTTCGCTGAGATACGCTTCGCTGCGCACCAGGGCTTCCCGGGCTCGTATTTGCTCCTCGATGGCGGTACGGGTGCCGTACCAACGAAGGACCCGCCCCCGCTCATCCAGCAGCGGATTGTCCTGGAGGAGAAACCAGCGATACTGGCCGTCCTTTCCCTTGATTCGGGCCTCCAGCTCAAAAGGATTGGCCTCGCGCAGGGCGCGCTCGCGGATAGCCTCCAACTTCTTCAGATCGTCGGGATGAATCTTTCTGGCAAAAATGCCTTCAGACCGCGACTCCTCCACCGTGAGTCCCGTGTATTCTCGCTCTCGCTGATTGGCAAACAGGGGAGTCCAATCCGCGTCGAACACGTAGACCTGCTGGGGAATGGCGTCGATGACCTGTCGAAGCTCCGCTTCGCTCTGCCGAATCCGTGTCTCCGCTCGCTTGCGCTCCGTGATGTCGCGAATCGTGCTGGAAATCAGCAGGCCCTCGTCGGTCTCGAGCGGGCTGAGGCTGATCTCCACCGGAAACTCGCTGCCATCCTTGTGGAGGGCGTACAGCTCCAACCCAGATCCCATGGGCCGCCCGCGAGGATCGGACATGAAGGCCGCGCGGTGTTCCGGATGGCGGCTCCGGAATCGCTCCGGCACCAACATTTCGATTGCCTTCCCCAGGAGTTCGCAGCGTGGATAGCCAAAGAGCTTCTCCAGTTGCACATTGACCAGAACGAGCTGACCCTCACGATTTACGACCGCGATCGCATCGGGGGCCGATTCCAGCAGCCCGCGAAATTTCTGGTCGGCCCGCTTGCGGTCCTCAATGTCCGTCAGGACTCCGTACCACTTGAGGATGGTGCCGCTTGCGTCGCGCAGCGCCACGGCGCGGACCAGGAACCAGCGGTATCGCCCGTCGGCGGCGCAGCGGAAACGCGCCTCGTCTTCGAATTGCTGGCCCGTCGCTGCGCAGACCCGCCATCTCTCCATGTGGCGTTCCAGGTCTTCCGAGTGGATGACCTCTTGCCAGCCAGATCCTGCCGTGTCCTCCGCGGACAAGCCCGTGTACTCGCGCCAGCGCCGGCTCGCGAACGCATTTGAGGGCCCGGGTAAGGCGATGAACACCATCGCCGGAACGGCTTCGATCAGATCGCGAAGCTCACTGTCGCTTCGTTGGGCGTCGTTCATTGCCAAGAGTGCCACGGGGGCGTCATACGCGCCTGGCAGTCGTGCCCGCTCGTTTCGTGGGGACAGCCCGGAGAGTATCGCGGCGTAAAGTCCAATTGAGTCTTCCCCCTACCGCCTGGCGGGTTCATCAAACGAACAGTGCACATGCTACCGCCAGCTGGTTTTAGAGGACGAGGACGCCAAGAGACGCCCGTCGGGCTCGCAAAGAGGGTGAGAAGGCGGGGACGATGGCGCACGTGGCACGCGGCGTGCAGAGGCTGATCGGCTGGAGTCACGAGTGAATCGAATACTTTCGAAAAACGCCGTAGATTCGCCGGTCTTGCTCGCCCCCGCAGAGGTTCCGGGCCAGGTGCGCCCCGCGACGAGCTCCCCGAGGAGCTTCGACGAGAGTCGCGCCTTTCTCGAGGAGCGAATCGCGAAGTTCTCCCGTCTGGTGTTTCTTCTGTCGACGACGTTCTTCGGGGCAGGGTGGCTCATCGCACAGGCCTGGGAACCGTCCTCGGAGGAGTATCGGCTCCCGCCCGGCGCGAGCCAACTGTTCCATCTCGGCTCCATGACCGTGCTGCTCGCGATGTGGATGGTGACGCGTTGCGCAGAGTTGTCATTGAACGCGTTGCGGCGAATCGACGCGGCCGGAACTGTCCTGGCTTCGCTCGGAACGATCGGCGCATGCTTCTCCATTCCCGCTGTCCAGCGCCCGGAGCTTCTAACGCTGTTGAGCCTGTTTCCCTTCCTCCTCTACCGGGCGGCGATCGTACCGAGCGAGCCGAGGCGGACGGCCTGGATCGGCGTGTGCGCGGCCGCTCCGGTGGTCCTGATGACCTACATGCTGTACACGCGGGAGAGTCCGGCTCACCGGTCGCTTTCGCCGTGGGTCAACACGGTTCAGTCGCTGCTCTTCGGCGCCGTCGCGGTTCTGCTGTCCTCGGCCATCGCCCGGGTGACTTACAGGCTCCGCCGAACCGCACGCGAGGTACGGCGGCTCGGCCCGTACACGCTCGTCACCAGGATCGGCGAGGGGGGGATGGGGACAGTTTACCGCGCGCGGCATGCCCTGCTGCGCCGGCCCACGGCGATCAAGATCCTGAAGCCGGAGCGGGCGACCGACGTCGATCTCGCGCGCTTCGAGCGAGAGGTGCAAGCCACCTCGCTCCTGACGTCTGCTCACACGATCTCGATCTTCGACTACGGGCGCACGCCGGACGCTCTCTTTTATTACGTCATGGAGTACATCGATGGCATCGATCTCGAACAACTGGTCCAGCGAGACGGACCTATGCCGCCCGGACGCGTAGTCGCCGTGCTGAGCCAGGTCAGCGAGGCACTCAGCGAGGCGCACGCCGCCGGCCTCATCCACCGCGACGTGAAGCCCGCCAACATCCTCTTGAGCGTCCGGGGGGGCCGGCCCGACTTTGCGAAGGTCGCGGACTTCGGAATAGCCAAGGACCTAGGCGGAAACGACACGGTGACGGCCGAGAACCTGGTGCCCGGCACTCCTGCGTACATGGCGCCTGAGACGCTCCAGGCGCCCGATCGGGTCGATGCGCGCAGCGACGTTTACGCTCTGGGTGCCACAGCCTATTTCCTTCTGACGGGCGAGCCGGTGTTCGCGGGTCGAGCGATGGAGATCCTCGCCCAGCTCTTGCAAGACGAGCCCGTGCCCCTCTCGAAGCGGCTCGGCCGCCCCGTGCCGGCTTCTCTCGAGGCGCTCGTGCTGTCGGCCCTCGCGAAAGACCCGGACGACCGGCCCGAAAGCGCCGTCGTCTTCAGCCAACGGCTTGCCGCATGTTCAGACATCCCCGCGTGGACGGCGGCGGAGGCTGCGGCCTGGTGGAGAGGCCGTGGCGAGTCGATCAAGAAGAAGCGTTCGAGCGACCTGATGGCTGCAGAGAGCGCCGCCTAGTCTTCGGCCCTGGAATTCAAGGCCCGGGCCTTTTTACGACCCTTCGCAAAAAATTTTGGAGCCCGAGTTCCATCCCTCGTAGCTACAGTGGCTTAGTGCTGGTCTGTTTCTTGCAGCTACTGCGGAGCGGGTTAGCAAGAACGATTAGGACGTCGAAGGCGAAAGGAGGAGCAATGACCTCGGAAGCTTTGCATCAGGCGTATCGTCGGACATGGTGGGCGCTCGTCATTCGAGGGGTGCTCGCGCTCGCCCTGGGAATCTTCATTCTGGTCAAGCCGCTCGAATCGGTCGCTGCGTTCGCCCTCGTCATCGCGATCTGGGCGCTCGCAAGCGGAATCACGGAGATCGTGCACTCGATCGACCTCCGGAGCGTTTTCAGCTCCTGGTGGGTGCTTCTCCTCGGCGGGATCGTCAGCGCCGGATTCGGGATCGCCGCTCTCTACTACTACCCGCTTCTTTCTCTGGCGTTCGCCGTCACATGGGTCAGCCTCTGGCTGCTCTTTTCCGGGATCTTTGGCGTCATGGTCGCGGTGCAGCAGAAGCGGCTGAGTCTGCCCTGGGGGTGGACTTGCACGTGGGGCATCGTCTGCATCGCGGGATCCATCGTGACCCTGGTCTACCCGCCCGCGACCCTCGTTACGATCATGGGCTTCATGTCAGGATTCGCAATCGTCAGCGGCGTCGTCCTCGTCATCGGAGCCTTCCGCCTCAAGGGGATGGTCGACGATGTGCGTCAGGCGGTCAAGGTTTAGAGCCAAAGCCGAAGCAGGAGCGCAAACGGGTATCGAAACCGTCAGAAAGGACAGAACCATCATGGACAGAATGATCGTCACGGTGTTCGACAGCGAAAAGAAGGCCTACGAGGGGAAGGCGGCGCTCTTGGACCTGGATCGCGAAGGCAGCATCGGAGTCTACGGGTACGCGATCGTGGCGAAGAACTCGGACGGGACCTCCACGGTCAAGCAGAGCGACGACGACCTCCCGCTCGGCACTCTTGCGGGTACCTCGCTCGGCGCCCTTGTGGGCATCCTGGGCGGTCCGGCCGGCATGGCGATCGGTGCCACGGTCGGTCTCGCGGCGGGTGTGACGGCCGATGTCTACAAATCCGGTGTCGGGGAAGACTATGTTGCCGACGTCGCCAGGTCGCTGACCCCCGGCAAGGTGGCCGTGGTCGCCGAGGTCGAGGAGGACTGGACAACGCCGGTCGACACGCGCATGGAAGGTCTCGGAGGAACCGTCTTTCGGCGGACCATCTCGGAAGTCCAGGACAAGATCCACCAGGAAGACGTCGCAGCCATCAAGGCGGACATGGCCCAGCTAAAGGCCGAACGCGCCATGGCGCAGGCCCACCGCAAGGCAAAGCTTTCGGAGAAGATCAGCTTGCTCGATTCGAAGCTGCAGAGTCAGCTGCAGAAGGCCAAGGAGCGGCGTCAGTCCGCTGATCGCGAGGCGAAGGCCAAAGCGGAATACTTGACCGCGAAGGCGGCGACCGCGCGGACCATCGCCTCGGCGTAGTCGGCGGGAGCCTTCTCATGTGAAGACCGCTGTTGCCGCTGGCCCGATCTCTGGCGGCAACGGCGGCACATCTGCGGCGAAAAGGACCACACGGTTCCGTGGCGGTTGCCAACGCATGGCAAGAGGTCGCCGATCCATCGCTCGCATTCGTTGAGCGGTTCGTGAGCGGGAAGCCGAAAGGATGGTGAGGACAATGAACGCAGCCGAACGTCTTCGGACAATGCCCTTCGCTCGTGCGGTGCTGGTCTACCTGGCGGCCGGCCTTGGCGCGGCGTCGCCGCTACACGGGCAACAGCAGCAGCAGGACCCGGAATTGGCCATCGGTCGCGAAGTCTTCAACGAGCTGAAAGCGAAGGTCGAGATTGTCGAATCCTCGCCCCTCTACGATGCCCTGCTTCCGGTCATCGAGCCGATCATGCGGACGGCGCAACCGCGCTACGACCACCCCTTCAAGGTCTATCTGGTTCACCAGGCGCAACCCAATGCGTTCGCGACGCCCGGCGGCGGAATCTATGTCACCGACACGCTCCTGTACTTCGTCAAGAACAAGGAGCAGCTCGCGGGAACCCTGTGTCACGAAGTAGCCCACACGATCCATCACGACTCGATGACCCTCCTGCAAAAGAGGGAACGGCTGGAGAAGACCGAACTCGGGGCCGCCATCCTCCTGGGGCCCACTCGGGCACACCTGCTGGCGATTGCCCTTCTGGGCGAGCTCCAATCGTTGGGCTACTCCCGCGACGTCGAGGCGCGGGCCGACCTGACCGGCTCCGATCTTTGCGCCGCGGCCGGATCCAACCCGTGGGGGCTCGTCTGGTTATTCCAGGACTTCAAGAATGCCAGGACCGTGGACATTCCGCAGCTCCTGTCCGACCATCCGGCCGACCAGGCGCGTGTCGAAGCGCTGGAACAGCACTTCCAAAGGGATCCATCGGTGTTCGGGAAATTCAATTCAGACCCGAGGTCTGCCACGCCGTTTTCCGTCCCCAAGAATGCGCCGGTAGTGTTCTTGCGATGAAAACGAGCTCACCCGACGTGATCGACACCGAGCCGGGCCAGGTAGACCCCGATACTCTTGCCAACCTCGGCCCGCCTGACGGGCGGCGGTCCTACCATCAGCACCCGGTGCTGGTCATTCGGGGGCGCGACGGCCTGTTTGACCACCACGACAGCAACACGTTGAGAACAATCGCCGAACCGACCCCAAACCCGCCGGCTCTTGGGTGACGATGTGGCGGTCGCGACGGCTGGCTTGACGGCAGCGGAAGCTGCGAGAAGGCTGGACCGTTCCGGCCCAAATGAGCCCGCGGCCTCCCAGCCCCGTTCCCCCGGTTCCGACCTCCTGCACGTGTTCATGAATCCGCTGGCCTTGATCCTCGTGATTGCGGCCATCGCATCGGTCTTGCTGGGTCAGAAGGTGGATGCGGGACTCATCGGCACGATCGTTCTGTTGAGCGCGGCGATCGACTTCGCTCAGACCTGTCGTTCTCAACGAGCCGTCGACCAACTGCGCAAGCGAACTGCTCCGACCGCGACCGTCCTCCGCGACGGTGAGTGGAAAGAGATTCCGCGGCGGGAGGTCGTGCCGGGAGACCTTGTCCGGCTGTCGGCCGGCGATCTGGTTCCGGCAGACGGGCGCCTCCTGGTTGCGCGCGATCTCTACGTTCAGCAAGCAGCGCTCACGGGCGAATCGCTTCCGGCCGAAAAGGAAGCAACGGAAGCGCTCGCCTCGACCGCAGCCGATGCGCGCAACATGGTCTTTCTCGGCACGTCCGTCGTGAGTGGAACAGCCACTGCAGAAGTCGTCGCGACGGGCCCCAGGACTGCTTTCGGCGATATTGCGGCTCGTCTCGCGGCCAGGCCTGAAGAAACCGCTTTCGATCGGGGCCTGCGGGATTTCAGCCAGCTCCTCGCGAAAACGGTGTTTTTTCTGGTGATGTTCGTAATCGCGGTCAGCATTGCACGCCACCGCGACCCGCTTCAATCGCTCCTGTTTGCAGTGGCGCTGGCCGTTGGGCTGACACCGGAGTTTCTGCCGATGATCACGTCCGTGACGCTCTCGAAAGGCGCGGTCGCGATGGCGGGCAAGAAGGTCATCGTCAAGCATCTCTCAGCCATTCAGAACCTCGGGAGTCTGGACGTCCTGTGCAGCGACAAGACCGGCACGCTCACCACCGGTACGATGTCGCTCGATCGCTCTCTCGGCCCCTTTGGCAATCCATCCAACCGCCCGCTGGAACTGGCGTATCTCAACAGCAAGTTCGAGACGGGCATCCGCAGCCCACTCGACGAGATCATTCTTCGCCAGCCTTCTCCGGCGATGGAGGGCTATACCAAGTGCGACGAGATCCCGTTCGATTTCGAGCGCAGGCGGCTCTCGATCGTCGTGGAGCAGGAGTCGAGGCGAATCCTGATCACGAAAGGCGCTCCGGAAGGGATTTTCCCACTCCTCGCCGGTTTCGAGCTCGACGGCACGCCGCAACTCATCAGCGAGGATGCCGCAAGACGCTACAAGCAGACGAGTGCCGAGCTGGACGGCCAGGGGTTCCGCCTGCTGGCGGTGGCCTACGCAGAGGTTCCGGCACAGCCGGACTATTCCGTGAAGGACGAGCGCAATCTGATCCTGGTCGGTTTCGTGAGCTTTTCTGACACCCCGCTGGCTGACGCTGCTCAGGTCGTGGCTTTGTTGAAGCAGGACGGCGTCGAGCTGAAAGTCATCTCGGGTGACAACGCCCTGGTCACCGGCCATGTGTGCGCACAGGTCGGAGTCGAGCCCGGCCACATCATCACCGGCGAGGACCTGGAGCAGATGACCGACCCCGCGCTGGCGCATGTCGCCGAGGAGACACACATTTTCGCGCGAATCTCGCCGGCTCAGAAGAGCCGTATTCTCCTCGCACTCAAACACGGAGGCCACGCCGTCGGGTTCATGGGTGACGGCATAAATGATGCGCCATCCCTTCACGCAGCCGACGTGGGCATCTCCGTGTCGAGTGCGGTTGACGTCGCGCGCGAGGCGGCAGACGTCATTCTCGTCGAGCCTGGCCTGCGCGTTCTCCACGATGGCATCGTCGAGGGCCGCAAGGCCTTCGGCAACGTCATGAAGTACCTGCTCATGGGCACCAGTTCGAACTTTGGCAATGTCTTCAGCATGGCGGGGGCGTCGCTGTTCCTGCCGTTCCTGCCGATGCTTCCCACACAGATCCTGTTGAATAACCTTCTTTACGATTTGGCTCAGATCACGATTCCAACGGACAACGTCGATGCGAAGTACCTCCAGAAACCGCAACGTTGGGATATTGGTCTGATTCGAAGATTCATGCTGTACGTTGGGCCCATCAGCTCGATTTTCGACTTCCTGACGTTTTATGTGCTGCTCAATGTCTTCCGAACGAGCGAGGCACAGTTTCACACCGGGTGGTTTGTCGAATCGCTGGCCACTCAGACCCTGGTGTTGTTCGTTATCCGCACCTCGGGCAATCCGTTTCGCAGCCATCCCAGCCGCCCCCTGATGGCTACCTGCTTTACGATTGTGGGCGTCGGCCTGTACTTGCCGTTCAGCCCATTTGCAGGCGTGCTCGGCTTTACACCGCTGCCGGCCGGATACTATGGTTTTCTTGCCGTCATGACCGGCGCTTACCTCTTGCTCGTGGAAGCGGCCAAGCGGCGCCTTCTCGCTGGCGCGCCAAATCCGGATTAGGCACGAAGATGGCTGCTGCTCGGGAACCGCTTTTCTTGAAGTCGGTCTTCATGGGACCCCCCTTTCCCCTCCGTGCTCGGCCCGGAGGAATTTTCTAGACTCCCGTCAACAAGAAGATGGGTGGGATCTTCGTCCCGCCCACCACGACAATCAGAAGCGGATCCGCCCCCGCGCCCACAGCGGAAGCTCCATCATGTCGGCCTCGGGGCAGACGTCCTCCTTGGTGCGTGGCCGCGACCATTGACCGACCGCCTCGTACGCTGCAAGGAGTGTCTGGGAGCCACCGCGGTCTTCCTGCGCCAGATAGGTCAGCGCCTGCGTCGTCGAGTCGGTGAGGTCGTGAGCGGCGTCCGGAAACATCAGGAGGTCGTCCAGATAGTCCGGCTTCCATGCGGCCGCCTCAGGCAGGAAGATCCTCCCCGCCTCGAAAAGGGGCGTCACAGCATTCGCTCTTGCGAGCTTGTCGCCCTTCGGCTTGACCGGGATGATCGGCAGCCGGGAATTCCGCGTCAACTCCTGGACCAGGGGCTGACCGGAGGCGGTGTCCTCTAACACTCGATGGTTCTCCAACCTCTTGGACACGTGCCTCGAGCAGCGCGTGGGCCGTCTTATCCTGATCTCCTTTCCCCACGTCGAAGGCCCGACGACCGTGGAAGCTCCCGCAACGGGATGCCTCGATGGTGAGCCAATCTCGGTTCATGCGGGCACTCGCCTGGAAGAGGAACGACTGTTGATGCAACGCACAAAGGGGAGTGGGACGGTGCCAGTGGTCCTGCGTCTGGGGATGGTTTACGGGCGCGGAATCCTGATGATCGAGGCCGCGCGCTGGCTTGCTCGGCGCGGATTACTTTGCGTTTGGAGAGAACCGACGTTGTTTCACTTGCTCTCCACTGCCGACTACCTGTCCGCTACTGAGGCAGCGATATGCAAGCCCGGTGTGGAGGGCATCTACCACGTCGGCGACGAGCGGCCCGTCACCTTGCAGTATTTCCTCGATGAGGCTTGCCGGTTTTGGCATCTCCCGCCGCCTCGGCGGGTACCCGTCCCTCTGATTTACGGCGCTGCGTTGCTTTGCGAGTTGTTTGGCCTAGTCGCGCGCAAGCCTTCGCCGTTAGCACGGGATTTCATTCGGATCGGCCGGTTGTCGCACGTCGGCGACACCCGACGTGCCAGGAAGGACCTTATTCGAGTGCTTCGGTATCCCACGCTGGAGAGCGGGATTGAGACTCTCTGACTCTGGTGCCGGGACCTCGGGCTTTCCCACATTGCTGGCAGCTACTCTTTCACCACCCGTGCGCTCTCCAGGGGCGTACGATATTCGGACGATTCAGGATGCTCGGCCATCAGAACCTGAAGACCATGATTTACACGCACGTCCTCGGTCGCGGAGGGCACGCCGTGCTGAGCCCCGCCGACCGTCTTTGGTCTCGAGGCGGTGTTGCAGCTCCTCCGGATCTTATTGGACTGACTCCGCAGCCTAACTAGCCCGACTCCCCGCTGCCCCCGG
>Ga0335082_10001336_pt1 | contig 26296 bp, 25 predicted proteins | sample Lox_Sample_41_FD_206718 | JGI IMG/M metagenome (GOLD analysis project Ga0335082, IMG submission 206718) | Soil microbial communities from Loxahatchee National Wildlife Refuge, Florida, United States - Lox_Sample_4.1 | ecosystem: Environmental > Terrestrial > Soil > Wetlands | place: USA... | reverse complement strand
TACACCATCTTCATCTTCTTGCCGCCCAGCGCGCGGCGCAGCACCCTCCGGTGGCCCTGCCGGAACGTCGGCTTGAACACGTAGAACTCGTCCGGGTCTACCGCGCCCTGCACGACGTTCTCGCCCAGCCCCCAAGCACCGGTCACGAACACGACATCGCGGAAGCCAGACTCGGTGTCCAGCGTGAAGATCACCCCGGCCGCGCCTACATCGGAGCGCACCATCTTCATCACGCCGATCGACAGCGCCACCTTGAAGTGATCGAAGCCCTGGTCGACGCGGTAGTGGATCGCGCGATCGGTGAACAGGCTGGCGAAGCAGCGCCGGCAGGCGTCGAACAGCATCTGCTCGCCGCGCACGTTGAGGTAGCTCTCCTGCTGGCCGGCGAAGCTGGCGGTGGGCAGATCTTCGGCTGTCGCGGACGAGCGTACCGCCACGCTCATGTCGGGCCCGTACTCGTCGCGCAGGCGCGCGTAGGCGCGCGCAATCTGGCTGCGCAGGTCGTCGGGCAGTGAGGCGCCGTACACGATCTCACGCGCCTGCGCCCCGCGGCGCGCCAAGTCCTCCACGTTGTCGGGATCGAGTCCGGCCAGCGCGCCCCGCAAATCGGACATCGAACCTGCCCGCTCCAGGACGTGCCGGTAGGCTTGTGCAGTGATGGCGAAGCCGTTGGGCACACGCACACCCTTTGGCACAAGCTCGCGGTACATCTCACCCAGCGACGCGTTCTTGCCGCCAACCAGTCCGACGTCGCCGATGCCGATCTCGGAGAAGAACCGGATGTACCGCTCACCTGTGCTCATGTCTTGCTCCTGCCATAAGCCGGGCTGCAAAGGCCCGACATTTTGCGATCCTCGGCGATTCGGCGCGCCGCGATTTGACCACGGTCAAGGGAGGCCCCGATCGTGGGCGCTGTGCCGGCATTCTAGTCGCACACAACGCCCGGCTCGGTGACATCGGCGCAGCGCCGTTTACACACGCGGATTATGCGCGCTTCGCGATGCCGGGAACCTTGGGCATGGGATGGTGAGATCCCTGGGTGATCGGGGCGACGGGCAGGCTCGGCAGCTCGCCGCGCGCGCTCGTTGGCCGCAGGCTCTGCGCACCGCCAAGCCCCATTTGCGCTGTCGCCGCGCTTACGACGCCGGTTCATCCGTGCGCATCGACTCAGCCGTCCGATCGATCGGCTCGCGGGCGGTACGCTCGTATTCGGCGATGACCTGCGCGCCCAACAGCAAGAACATCGCTGCGATCTCGACGCTCAGCAAGACCGCGATTGCGGTCGTAAGCGATCCATATACGACCCCGATCTGGGAGATCGTCGAGTAGTACCAGACCAGCGCATGCCGCGTCAGCTCCCACAGCAGCCCAGCGGTCGCCCCACCGATCAGCGCATGGCGCACGGACAATCGTCCCACCGGCATCACAAGGTAGACGGCGGTGAGTATGAGGATCTCCCCCGCCACACCGATCAGGTAAAAGAGAAAGGCCGATACGCGCCCCAGAGAGCGCAGCTCGCCTAACACCTCGATCGCGCGACCGCTCATGGCCTGCAGCGCGCTGGCGACGAGCGTCACGATCAGAAAACCGCCACCCAGGAACAGGATGAACAGATACGGCAACACCGCGGAGACGACGAAATGCCGCCGCCGAACTGCCACGCGGTGGAAAAAGATCACCGACATCGCGTTCTCGAGGACCGTGAAGGCGAGCGCGCTGAAGAAGATCATGGTCACCAGCAGAACTCCGCCCAGCACTTGCCGGTTGGCGAGAAACGAACGCAGCCCCTGCACAAGCGCCGCGGACTGGCCCGGCGCCACGAACTCCAGGTACTTGGTCAGAGTGAAGAGCAGGCGCGCCTCATCGATCCAGTGCGACAGAGCGATCACGACGAGGATCAGCAGCGGGATCAGGGACAGCAGCGTGTAGTAGGCCACTGCACCTGCGAGAAGGAACCCCTGATTCGCGCGAAAGCCATGCAGCACGCGCAGCGCAAATCGGCCAGGGTGCTTTAGCACCTGGCTCGCGCTGTCATCGAGGTGCGGCACGGTGGTGTTGAGGAGGCTGTCGAGCAGGGATTGTAGCCTTCCCGCACCGTCGAGCCGGGGCAGCACGCGGTGATAGAGGTGGCGGCGGCTCCGGACGAGACGGGAAGTTGCTGTTTCCCACGCAGCGCTACCCTACGGGGCGGCACCGCCATCAAGATGCTACTGATGCCCTTGCAACGAGCCCTGGTGACTTGGTGGGCCCGCTGGGACTCGAACCCAGGACCAAAGGATTATGAGTCCTCTGCTCTAACCGGCTGAGCTACAGGCCCACACGGCGCGCTGGCTGCGGCGCGATGGAGCCGGGCATTAGAGCAGAATCGGCGCGGCAGCGCCAGCGACGGCGAGCGACCCGCAGTCAGCGTGCGCGCGCTGAGCTTAGCGCCTCCGACAGCGCCCGAGCGATGTGAGCCGATTCGAATGGCTTGGGCACCACCTGCGCAACTCCGGCCTCGTGCGCGTTCTGCTGAAGGTCGGGGCCGCCGTAGCCGCTCGCGATGACCACCGGCAGGTTGGGACGCAATTGCCGGATCCGCTGCGCGAGCTGCGTGCCGCTCAGGTCCGGCATCAGCTCGTCGGTGAGCAGCGCGTCGAAGCGCTCGGGGCGCGCTCGGAATGCCTCCAGCGCCGTCAACCCACTGTCATAGCCGACGGGTTCATAGCCCAGCCTCGCGAGCATCTCTTCGGCCACCTCCAGCATGGCGCGGTCGTCGTCCACCACCAGGACCGTTTCCCCCGAGCCGCGCGGTGCTTCCGATCGCGAGCCGTCGGTCTGCGCCATCCCGCTCGCCGCCGCGGGCAGGTAGATGCGGAAGAGCGTGCCTGCACCGACTTCCGTCTCGATGTCGATCGCGCCGCCGTGGTCCGTCACGATAGCCTGCACCAGTGCCAGACCCAGGCCGGTCCCGCCTCCCGGCCCCCGGGTGGTGTAGAAGGGCTCGAACATCCGCCCGAGGACTTCGGGGGCGATCCCGGTGCCGGTGTCGCGCACGCTGAGCACCGCATAGCAGCCCGCCTGCAGATACCCGTGGCTCACCGTATGCGGTGGTGCAACGAGCTCGGTGGCCAGCCCGAGCACGAGTTCTCCGCCTTCGGGCATGGCCTGTGCGGCGTTGGTGCAGAGGTTCATCAGCAGTTGGTGAACCTGGGTGGCATCGCCTTCGACTGCCGCTTGCGGGTCCTCGACGTCGAGTCGCATGGTCACGTTGGGGGGCATCGAGCCGGACAGCAAGTCACGCACTTCCCGCACGATGCGAAGCAACTCCACTGCACGCTTCTGATTGCTGCCGCGGCGGGCGAACGTGAGGATCTGATCCACCAGCGCCTTGCCGCGCCGTGCCGCGTCCATGATCGCCTGGAGGTGTCTGTGTTGGCGGGGATCGACGCGGGCTTCGGTCAGTGCAATCTCGCCGTAGCCGAGGATCGCCCCGAGGATGTTGTTGAAGTCATGCGCGATGCCGCCGGCCATCGTCCCGAGCGCTTCCATCTTCTGCGTGTCGCGCAGGTGCGCGTCGAGGCGCGCGCGATCGGCCTCCGCCCGCCGCCGCTCGGTGACGTCGTGCCAGAATCCGATGACCCGAAGCGCTTGACCGTCGGAAGGCGGCATCACGCGCCCCGAATCGTGCAGATCGATATACACGCCATCCTTGCGGCGCATCCGGTACTCCAGCGTATGTGTCCGTATCGCTCCTGTCGACAGCGCCTGGATTTCGTTCTGGAGCATGCCGACATCCGCCGGGTGCACGTGCGCGAGCCAGACGGAGACATCGCTGAGCTCGGCGGGTACAAAGCCGAGCATGCCTTCGACGTTGCCGCCCAAGACGATGCGTCGCGTGTTGAGGTCGATGTCGTAGAGAACGCTGCCGCTCGAGAGCACAGCGGTCTCGTAGCGCAGCTTCCATTCCTCGGCATCGGCGAGCGCGGACTGGCGCTCCCGCGTCAGTGCGCTGGCCAGCAGCGTCATGATCGCCGCCACCATGAGGAAGATCTGCAGGTACAGCACGGACCGCTCGACTTGCACGAAGGCGGCGGAGAAGGGACCGTATCCGCGCATCGTCTGCGAGACTGCGACGGCAGTCAGGAGCAACATCGCCGCGCTCTGACCACGGGGTCCGAAGCGCAGCGCGGCCCAGATCAGAAACGGCACGATGAAATGCATGAGCGGCGGCACCGAGCCGCCTGGAACGGCGCGTGCGCTGAATGCCCAGTAAGCCGCGACGGCTACGCCGCCGAAGCAGGCTACGGCCTCGGCTGCGCGGCGCGCACTGGTCGCACGAAACTGCTCGAGACCCATATCCGCCCAAGCGACCACGAGCGGGGCGACCAGGATCAGGCCCAGCACGTCCGACACCCACCAGACGCGAAAGCTTTGCAGGTAGGTCTGACCTTCGAACACGGTGGAGACCAGCGCACCCAAGCCCGCCGCGACTGCGTTGGCGCCGATCGGGGCCACCAACACGAACAGCAGTACATTGCGCAAGCGATCCAAACGCACGGGCATCCCGATCAGCCGGCGCAGAATCCATGCAGCCAGGCATAGGCTGCCGAGATAACTGGTCGAATAACCGGCGGTGACCTGCAGGGAGTAAGTCAGCCCCTCCGCCTGTCCGAGATCGGCGACGAACAAGGCAGCCAGGAACGCCAGCCAGAGGCGGTTCGGAGCGATCAGGAGCACGCCCAGCGCGAAGCCGCCGGCGGGCCAGACATAGGCGAAGTCGCCCTGGCGCGGCGTCATGCGCGTGGAGAGCCACGCGAGCGCAAAGTAGCCCGCGCCAGCGAGGACACACGCGCCCGCATCGCGCAGGCGTTGCACGAGGATGGGTCTCAGCTTCGTGTCATCCCGGCCAATACGCTATCGATATGCATGCCACGCATCTCGAGCTGATGCGCCCCGCGTAGCGAGCAAGCCACCCACGAGGACGCTGTTGGGCGCTGCTCGATCACACCGAGGGCAGCTCCTCGAAATCATGCCGCGGCAGTTCCACCTCCCGGGCACCGATGTCGGATTTCAGCAACGTCCGTCGCAGCACCTCCGTTCAGCTCGCTCCGATTGTTGGGTCGACGCGGGGAGCGTCCCTCTGCGCGCGAGTGCGGCCCTCACCACCTGTTCTAGAACATAGAGGCTGTAAGGCTTTCCCAACCCGACCACCGCGCTTTCCGAGGGGACCGCGTGCAGCGCCTCCTCCTCGTTGGCCGCCCGGCTGAGGAAGATCAACCCTGCGCCTCCCAGCTTACCCTGGACAGAGCGGACCAGCGAGAGGCCCTCGCCGCGGTGAATGTCGAGATCGATGACCGCCAGGTCCACCGGCCGATGCTCGAGAATCCGGGCTGCGCCACGCTCGCTGGAGGCCGCGAGTGCGCGATAGCCGGCCCGCTGGAGCCAGTCGCAGATCATCTCCCGCACGAACGGATTGTCCTCGATCACGAGGATGGCGGCGGGCGTTGTTGAATCAGACTGCATCGTCGTCCTTTTCGGTAGCTGCAGGGGGAAGCCGGGGTGGCGGCGGCGTGAGGGCCTGCCGAAAACCTCGCGGACCTGCGGAGATCCCGGCAGTTGCCGCCGCCACGCGCATTAAAAGCCCCGCCGGTTTCAGCCCGGTTTCTACACGTGCGTCGGCAGTTACATCTGAAACGGTTGTCTCGGCCAGCCCGGTGGGATATGGTGGAACTGGTGACGTACACGCCGGCGGGGGTCGCCCGTGACTCAGCACATCTTGGTCGTCGAGGACGATCGCGCCACGCGCGATCTGATCTCCGGGTACCTCGGAGAGAACCATTTTCGCGTCAGCACGGCGCTCACAGCGCGGGATGCCGAGCGGATCGCGTCCGTCGGCAAGGTGGACCTGGTGGTGCTCGATCTGAACCTGCCGGACCAGGACGGACTGATGCTCGCCAAGAGGCTGCGCGGCGAGCAAAACCTGCCGATCGTGATGCTGACCGGCCGAACGGAGGAAATGGACCGCGTGCTGGGGCTGGAGCTGGGGGCCGACGACTACGTGACCAAGCCCTTCAGCCCACGCGAGCTGCTAGCGCGAATCCGAGCCGTGCTGCGACGGGCTCAGGCGAAGCCCATGAGGCGCCGGGCAGAGGGCATTCTCACCTATCGCTTCGCGGGCTTCGAGCTGCGCACCGGCACGCGCAAGCTGATCACGCCGCAGCGACAGGAGATCGAGCTCACGAGCGGGGAGTTTTCCCTGCTGTGCGCCTTCCTAAAGGCGCCGCAGACGATCCTGTCGCGCGACCAGCTTCTGGAGTCGAGCCGCATGTACGACGATGTGTACGACCGCTCCATCGACGTCCAGATCCTGCGGCTGCGGCGCAAGCTGGAAAAGAACCCCTCCGAGCCGGAAATCATCAAGACGGAGCGCGGAGCAGGCTACTTCCTCGCCTGCGACGTTGAGGTGGCGTAGGACCAGTGACCCAAGATCGCCACGCTCTCAGGCGCCGCCTCTCACCTCTTTCACCTCATTCACTTCATTCACCTCTTTCACCTTTCACCCTTCACCTTCACAGCTCATAGCTTTCTCCCTTCGCCTGCCGCGCCTTGTCCACGATCTCTTTCGTCAGCTGCGGTGCGAACATCTGCATGAAGACGTAGGTGTAGCGGCGCAAGTAGGCGGCCCGCTTGATGGCGATCCGTGTGGTGTTGTCCCGGAACAGATGGCCGGCGTCGACGGCGTGCAGTTTGCCGTCGCGCTTCGCATCAAATGCCATGGCGGCGATGATGCCCACGCCGAGCCCCAGCTCGGTGTAGGTCTTGATTACGTCGGCGTCGATCGCCGTGAGGACCACGTCCATCTTCAGCCCTTTCGCCACGAACGCTTGATCGACATGCGAGCGTCCGGTGAACTCGGGGCTATACGTGATCAAGGGGTAGCGTGCAAGTTCCTCGAGCGTGAGCTGCTTCACCTTCGCCAGCGGATGCTCGCGCGGAACGATCACGCAGTGATGCCACATATAGCAGGGCAAGGCGAGCAGCTCCGGATAGTGGTCCAGAGCCTCGGTGGCGATCGCGAGGTCTGCCCCGCCTGCGATCACCATCTCCGCGATCTGTGTGGGACTACCCTGCTGCAGGGACAAGCGCACCTTGGGAAATCGACCGCGGAACTCCTGCACGACCGCCGGCAGCGCGTAGCGAGCCTGGGTGTGTGTGGTCGCGATGGTGAGTGACCCGCTGTCCCGGTCTGCGAACTCCCGGCCCACTTGCTTGAGGTTCTCCGCTTCCGCCAGCAGGCGCTCGATCACCTGGAGCACGGTCCGGCCCGGCTCGGTGAGGTCGACCAGGCGCTTGCCGCGCCGAACGAAGATGTCCACCCCCAGCTCTTCCTCCAGTTCCTTGATCTGCTTGCTGATCCCGGGCTGGGAGGTGAACAGTACGTTGGCCGCCTCGGTCAGATTCAAGCCTTGTCGTACCGCCTCGCGCACGTAGCGAAGTTGCTGGAAATTCATGAACAAGGTCCTAAGGACATTCTCGTTATTTGGATATACAGAATAATTCGTTTCGTTTATAGCTCCAGCTTATTACGATTTTCGCCGGATTGAAAAGAGCGCGGGCACGGCGCCCCGTGCGGGTGGTTGGAAGGTGCGTGTCGCTCCCCGCGTTCGGCCCTGGTCGCGGAATGAGCCCGGGTTCGCCTGGTTGGCCGCCACGGGCGGCGAACTGTTCGGCTTCTACCAAGCCCGGGCTTCGGTGGCGTCCCTCGAGTAGTTCCAGCGGGTGCAAGGCGCGTAAATCTCCTCCCCAACCCAGCAACGAGAGCGAACATGGAAGGGTCAGTCAGCCTCAAGCAAGATCTCGCCGACTTCGAGGAGATCGAGCAGTACGCACGCGACCTCGCGGCATTTCGCAGCCTGGAGATCGATGCCGACCGCTTCACCGCGATTCGCTTGCAGATGGGCTGCTATGGCCAGCGCCAGGACGGCGTGAACATGCTGCGAGTGAAGATCCCGGGAGGCCGCCTGTCGCCCGCGCGACTACGCGCCATCGCGGGCGTGCTGGAAGCGCACTCGCGCCACCACAATGCGCACGTCACGACACGCCAGGATATCCAGCTCCACCACGTGCCGCTGGACCGTACCCCCGAGGCGATGCGCGAGCTGGCGGAGGCGGGACTTACCACACGTGAGGCCTGTGGCAACACGGTACGCAACGTGACCGCATGTCCCCTGGCCGGCGTCTGCCCACGGGAGCACACCGACGTCAACCATCATCTGCAGACGGCGATGCGCCACTTCCTGCGCAATCCGCTCAATCAGCAGTTGCCGCGCAAGTTCAAGATCAGCTTCTCGGGCTGCGAAGCCGACTGTGCCCAAGGGATGATCCACGATCTGGGCATCGTCACGGTCCGTCGCGCGGATGCGGACGGTACCGAGCGCTTCGGCTTCCGGGTGCTGGCGGGCGGCGGCCTAGGGCACAAGCCGCACGAGGCGATCGAGGTCGAGAGCTTCATCGAGGAGCGCGACCTGTTGATCACAATGGAAGCGATCATCACGCTGCACAACAAGTACTCGGATCGCACCAAGCGCGCCAAGTCTCGTATCAAGTTTCTCGTCGATCGCTTCGGTGCAGAGGGATTCGTCGAGCGTTACCGCGAGGAGTTCGCGCGCATCAAGGGCGCGCTCGGTGCGCGGGTGTTCCCGCCTGGCGACTGGAACAAGGGTGCAGCCGTCGCGGCCCCCGGACCCGGCGCGCCACGTCGCGTGTTCGCGCAGAAGCAGGCCGGATATTCAGTGCTACCCCTGGCCCTGCCCATCGGAAACCTGACGGCGCAGCAGATGCGCGGCATTGCCGAGATCGCAGAGGCAAGCGGCCTGACGGACCTGCGCACCACGCAGGACCAGAACTTGATGTTCATGGACGTGCCCGACGAGTCCGTGCCGGGGCTGCTCGAGCAGTTTCAGGCGCTCGGCCTGGGCCTGCCGCGCACCGGAGACAACGTCGTGGCCTGCCCCGGCACCTCGACCTGCCGTCTGGGGATCACGTCTTCCACGGTGCTTGGTCCGAAGCTGGACGGCGGCGAGCACGACCTGCGCATTCGCGTGTCGGGCTGCCACAACGGCTGCGCTCAGCCGGAGAGCGGCGACATCGGCATCTACGGCGAAGGGCGCCGGTTGCACGGCAAGCTCATCCCGCACTATCAGATCTATCTGGGCGGCGACGGCATGGGCGGCGGCGGCATCGGTCGCAAAGGCCCTTCGGTGCCCTCCGCGCGCATTGAAGAGGCGGTGGCGCGCATCAAGCAGGCCTACCACACGGAGCGCGGGGAAGACGAGAGCTTCTTCTCGTGGTCCCGCCGGCAGCAGCCTGAGTTTTTGCAGCGGCTGCTCGCCGATCTTGTCGGGGTTAAGCCGGAGGACGTGCCGATACTGCTGCGCGACCATGGCGACGAGACCGATTTCCGCGTCCTCCAGCTCGGTGGCGGCGAGTGCGCGGGTGCCTCGCAGCAGCGCATCGGCACGCTGTTCTTCGAGGCCGCACACGAGCGCAACTATCGCGACGCGCTCAAATTCCAGCGCAAATACGCAGAGGCTTTGGGCTGCGCAGAAGCCGGGCTGCGCGCCGTGGTAAAGGCGTTGGCCGACGCCACCGGAACCGGTGAGCAGGACGACGTGCAGGCATTCGCGACATCCCTCGCGGCGGTGGCTCCGGATGCGGCCCCTCTGGCCAAAGAGCTTGCGCAGCTCGGGGCCGCGGTTGCACTGGAGGACGCCCCCGGCGAGCCCGACGTGTCCTCGCTGTTCCGTCGCGTGGACTCCTGGACCGTGAGCGCAGCGGCGTTCTGTCAGAAGCGCGAACCGGCACTGGTGCTGCGCGATGCGCTGCCGCGCGGCGCCGCTTTCGCTCCATGAGCCCTTCCACCGTGACCGAGTCGCCGCCGGATGTTGGCGCGACCCTGCAAGCCAAGATCACCGCGCTGTTCGGGACGCTGAGGCTCGTGGTCGGGGAACATGCCCCGGCGGCGTTCGCCTCCAGCCTCGGCGCGGAGGACATGGTGTTAACCGACGCGTTGCTGCGTGCACACCTGGATGTAGACATCTTCACGCTCGACACCGGCCGGCTGCATCCCGAAACCCTCTCGCTGCTCGACGCGATCCGCAGCCGCTACGGATATGAAGTCCGCGTATACCGACCCGACCCTGATGCGGTGGCGGAATACGTGCATCGCTTCGGGTTGGACGCGATCTACGAGAGCGTGGAGCTGCGCCAGCGTTGCTGCCACATCCGCAAAGTCGAGCCGCTGCGGCGTGCACTCGAGGGCAAGCGCGCCTGGATCACCGGGCTCCGGCGTTCGCAGTCGTTGATTCGGCGCGCGCTAGCCGAGCAGGAGCACGACAGCGAGCATGGCCTGTGGAAGTCCAACCCGCTGGCGGAGTGGAGCGAGCGCGACGTGTGGGACTACATTCGCGCCTACGACGTGCCATACAACGCGCTGCATGATCAGGGCTATCGCAGCATCGGCTGCGCACCGTGCACTCGGCCTACAGCCGCGGGCGAAGACCTTCGTGCAGGGCGCTGGTGGTGGGAAGACGAGCGAAGCAAGGAGTGCGGGCTGCACCAGCGTGCGCTTCCCGACGCAGAACGAACGAGGACGCCATGAACCTGGCAAGCGAAGCCGCTTTGTTTCGCTCGGAACCGCGCGAGCGCGTCGCGCGCAGCCAGCTCGACTGGCTGGAGTCCGAGGCAGTGCACATCCTGCGCGAGGTGGCCGGTGAATGCCGTCACGCAGCCCTGCTGTTTTCCGGCGGGAAGGACTCCGCGGTGGTCCTGCATCTGGCGGCGAAGGCGTTTCGCCCGGTACCGATTCCCTTCACGATCCTGCACATCGACACCGGCCACAACTTCCCCGAAGCGCTGGAGTTTCGCGACCGGCGCGTCGCAGAGCTGGGCGTCAAACTGGTAGTCGGCCACGTCGAAGACTCGATCCGCCGCGGCACCGTGCGCCTGCGCCGGCCGGACGAGAGCCGCAACGCGGCGCAGTCCGTCACCCTGCTCGAAACCATCGCCGAACACGGCTTCGACGCGTGCATCGGCGGCGCGCGGCGGGACGAGGAGAAAGCGCGCGCCAAGGAGCGCGTGTTCTCATTCCGCGACGAGTTCGGACAGTGGGACCCCAAGAACCAGCGGCCCGAGCTGTGGCACCTCTACAACGCGCGGGTGCATCGCGGCGAGCATGTGCGCGTGTTCCCGATCAGCAACTGGACCGAGCTGGACGTGTGGCGCTACATCCAGCGCGAGAATCTCGCCCTCCCCTCGCTGTACTTCGCGCATCGCCGCCCGGCGGTTCGACGCAATGGGTTGGTCGTCGCAGTCACTCATGTCACACCAGCGAAGTCGGGTGAGAAGATCGAAGAGCTGACCGTACGATTTCGCACGGTGGGCGACATGACTTGCACTTGCCCCGTGGAGTCTTCTGCGACCACCATGGAACAGATCGTGGCCGAGACGGCGCAGGCCCGCATCACCGAACGCGGCGCCACGCGCATGGACGACCAGACTTCGGATGCCGCCATGGAGCGGAGGAAGAAGGAAGGATACTTCTGATGAGCTCGGTTGCTCTGGCGCCGCGAAAGGTGGAGGCGAACCTGGCCGCCGACAACGCCGGAGGCGTGCTGCGCTTCATCACTGCGGGCAGCGTGGACGACGGCAAGAGCACGCTGATCGGACGCCTGCTGCACGACAGCCGCGCGATCCTCGAGGACCAGTACAGCGCGGTCGAGCGCGCCTCCAGGCGGCGGGGAAACGAGGCGGTCGATCTGTCGCTGCTCACCGATGGTCTGGAAGCGGAGCGCGAGCAGGGCATCACGATCGACGTGGCCTACAGGTACTTCGCGACGCCGCGGCGCAACTTCATCATCGCAGACACCCCCGGCCACGAGCAGTACACCCGCAACATGGTGACCGGCGCCAGCACCGCGGAGGCCGCGGTCGTGCTGATCGACGCGCGCAAGGGGCTGCTCCCGCAGTCGCGCCGGCATATCTATCTGTCGGCCCTGCTCGGGTTGTCCGAGATCATCGTCGCGGTCAACAAGATGGACCTGGTCGGCTACGACGAGGCTGCGTTTCACACCAGCCGCCAGCAGGTGCTGGACTTCGCGCGAGGGCTCCATCACGCCCGTGTGAGCTTCGTGCCCGTCTCCGCTCTGGTCGGGGATATGGTGGTGGAACGAGGCGAGCGCTTGAGCTGGTGGCAGGGTCCCACGCTGCTCGAGGCGCTGGAGGCGGTCGACGCCGACCGCGATCAGATCGATCTGCCCGCGCGCTTCCCGGTACAGTTGGTCGGGCGCATCCCGCGCGGACAGTTGGGCTTGGAGGGAATATCCGCGGGCGAGCCGCGCGGATATCTCGGCCGTTTGGAGAGCGGCGTGCTGAGATCCGGCCAAGAGGTGCTCGTGCTGCCATTGGGCCGCGCGACGCGCATCCACCGGATCTTGTCTTTGGACGGCGAGGTCGACGAAGCGGTCGCGGGGGAGTCGGTCACGCTGGTGCTCGACGACCAGATCGACGTATCACGCGGCGATCTGGTCGCGCCCCCAGTCAGAGCGCCGAGCGTATCTCAGTCCATCTCCGCGAGCTTGTGCTGGCTGAGCGCCGACCCGTTCCGGCCGCAGCGCCGCTATTGGCTACGACACACAACTCGCACGGTTCCGGCCCGGGTCCGGGCGATCGACACCCGCGTCGACATCCATACGCTGGAGCGCCATCCATTCAATGGGACGCTCGCGATGAACGACATCGTGCACGCGCACCTGGCCCTGCTGCAGGCGATCGCCTGCGATCCCTACGAACGCATCCGTGGGACCGGGGCGTTCATCCTCATCGACGAGGTCACCAACCAGACGGTGGCCGCTGGACTCATAGACTGATGGGCAAGGTCTACCTGGTTGGAGCAGGGCCCGGCGCACCCGATCTGCTGACGCTGCGTGCGGCCCGCGTGCTCGGACGCGCCGACATCGTGTTCCACGACGCGCTGGTCCACCCGGAGGTGATCGCGTTGGCTTCGCGCGCGCGCATCGTCGCGGTAGGCAAGCGCTGCAGCCAGATCTCCACCGACCAGCGCTTCATCAACCGAGCACTCGTGGAAGCGGCGCATCGCCACGACACGGTGGTGCGCCTCAAAGGCGGGGATCCGATGATCTTCGGCCGCGCGCAGGAGGAGATCGATGCGCTGCGTGCCGCCGGCGTGGAGTTCGAGGTGGTGCCCGGCGTTACCGCGGCGCTGTCAGCCAGCGCCGAGCTGGGCCTGTCGCTTACGCGGCGCGGTGTCAGCCGCAGTGTGCTGCTGGCCACTCCACGCGTAGGTGTGGACGAGCAGCCGGGTCAGTGGGCACGCGCGGTCGCCTCTGCGGATACGGCGGTGCTCTACATGGGAAGCGGCGAAGCCGACGCCATCGCAGCCGCATTGCGGGCCGCCGGTCTCGCGCGCGACTGCCCGGCCGCAATCGTGGGGCGCGCTTCGCTGCCCGATCGGCAGGTGCTGCACGCGACGCTTGGCACGCTCGGCGAGCAGGCGGCAAAGGTCGAACGGGGCCCGGCGCTGGTGATCGTGGGCGAAGCGCTGCGCGGCTCGACGGCGGCCTCCGCACCGGCCGGGAGCGAGATCCCGATATCCGCAGCGCTTGGCCGCCGCTGAGCCCGCACCAGTCTGGCTGCTGGCCCGCCGGGAGACAGGCGCTGAATAAAGCAGCGCCTGCGTTGCACCGGAGGTCAGGAACTCCTTCCCACTTTGGTGGCTTCCGGGACTTCCACCAACTTTCCGGTCTTCACGTCATAGATGTAACCGTAGATCGGAATCCTCTTCGGCACCAGCGGGTGGGAGCGGATGCGCGCGACGTCGTCGACGACGCTGCGCGGGAGGTCGCTGATCGTGTGCCACTTGATGAACTTGCCCAGTGTGGATCCCGGACCGGCACCGACGTCGTGCCAGCCCTTGTCGTCGATCTTGGCCGTCTCCAGGCTCTTCTCCAGCAGGCCGGCCATCACATCATCGGTGAACAGCTCCATCCCGCAGTTGGTGTGATGGATGACAAACCATTCCTGGGTGCCGAGCAGCTTGTAGGAAATCACCAGCGAGCGGATCGCGTCGTCGCTGGCGCGCCCGCCGGCGTTGCGGATTACATGGGCATCGCCTTCCGCCAGGCCGGCAAACTTGGAAGGGTGAAGCCGCGCGTCCATGCAGGTGAGGATGGCGAAACGCCGCCCCGGCGGCAGCGGCAGTTTGCCCTTCTCGCCGAAGTTGGCGGCGTACTTTTCGTTCGCTTGCAGAACTTCTTTCAGCACTGTGCTCATCGTTGGGTCTCCTCTGTTATACGTGCCACAAACAACGGCGATCATAACCCGCCGCAGGGCCGGCGCGAAAATGGCCTGCGGCGATAAGCAAAGAACCGCGACCGGCCCCACCCGGCGCCCGCGGCAGACGCAGGACGCAGTCGCTGCCCACGCTTTCTCCCTTCTGCGGTACATCACGCCCACCGCCTCGGCGGCCGCATGTTTGTTGCGGGCGAATCAGGCATAAAGAAAGAACTCTTCATTCCTTCCGTTTCGATCCGGGCATCGATACATTGGCATGGAATGACGCGACTGGATGACAGCGTGTACACCGAGTCGAGCGCCAACTCGGAGGAACCGCTGCAGGCTATCCCTGCAGCGGTGCTCGGTGCGTTGCTTCGGCTGCTGCGCGAGGTCCGCTTCGGTTCCATCGAGATCGTGGTGCACGAAGGACGCATCACCCAGATCGAGCGCAGGGAGAAGGTGCGCTTCGGCTCGTCTGGCTCGACGCGCCGGGAGTGACGCGTCTGCACTTGAGAGCGCCACAACACGCCGACCAGTCGCCTGGAGGTGAGCAGAACAACAAGCACTGAAGCGAGCTGACCGAACCATCGGAAGGTCTCTTCGAGCAGTCGGGGAGATCCTTCGATGTGGTCGTTGCGATCATGGATGCTCGCGGCCATCGCGGGTGGCAGTCTGTGGTTTTCGTCTCACCTCCTGTATGCCCAGACCACGCCGTCGAGCGAGGAGCAGGCGTTGCGTCAGCGTGTCGAGGAATTGGAGCGCAAGCTGAAGCAGCTCGAAGAGCGGCTCGAGCAACAAGCTCAACCGGCGCAGGCAGTGGTGCTGCCGGCAGCGGCGAAGCCAACCGAGCCCGCGGAAGCGGCCAAGCCGGCTGAGCCCTCGCCTCAAGAACAGGCAATGCAGAGACAGATCGATGAGCTGCATCAGCAGGTGAAGACTCTGGAGGAGAAAGAGCAGCCGGCGCAAGCGCCCCCTGCGAAGAAGAACGGACTTGCACTGCGGCCCGGTGCGAGACCGGGGTTACTGCTGACGTCCCCCACCTCGGAGTTCCAGCTCCGGTTCGGGGCACTCGTGCAGATAGACTATCGAGACTATCTGGATCAACCCGCCGTGCCACCGGGCTCGGCGTCGAATACTTTCGTGGCGCGCCGCGTGCGCCCCGTCTTCGAAGGCGGCTACGACGACTTCGGTTTCCTCATCGTGCCGGATTTCGGCAACGCTACCGATAGCACCCCCACATCGGCTCCGACGCCTCAGATTTTTGACGCTTTCATCTTCTGGAGTGCGTACACGGAATTCAACATCCGCGTCGGGAAGTTCAAGGCGCCCTTGGGCCTGGAGCTGTTGCAGGAGGACGTAAACCTGCTGTTTCCCGAGCGGGCATTCCCCTCCCAGCTCGTGCCCAACCGCGATATCGGTCTTATGTTCTCCGGCTCGCTGTTCGACCGTACGGTCAACTATGCGGCCGGGGTGTTCGATGGGGCCGTGGACAACGCCAACGTCGGCACCGGTGACTTCAACAACGGAAAGGACGTGAACCTGCGTATCTTCGCGCAACCCTGGAGGAACACCGATCTCAAGGCGCTGCGCGGCCTGGGGGTGGGAATCGCCTACGGACGCGGGCTCCAGTCAGGCAGTGTGGCGACCCCCGCCCTGCCCACTTATGTGACGCCCGGCCAGCAAAACTGGTTCACCTACGCGAGCGGCGCCTTCGCCAACGGAGATCGCGTAACCTGGGCGCCTCAACTCTACTACTACGCAGGCCCGTTCGGACTCATGGGGGAGTACACGAATACCGCACAGCTCGTCACTCGCTCCAGCAACACGCAGAACGTTTTCAACAACGCGTGGCAGCTTTCGCTTGCCTGGGTCCTGACCGGAGAGGACGCCTCGTATTACGGCGTGACGCCGAGCCAGAATATCAACCTCAAGCAGCATCACTGGGGCGCCATCGAGCTGGTCGCGCGGGTGAGCCAGCTCACGGTGGACAGCGATGCCTTTGTCGGCACCACTACAACCCGGCTTGCCATCCCGACTGTTTCCCCCAACAAGGCCACCGACTGGGGCGTCGGGCTGAGTTGGGACTTGAGCCGGGAGGTTCGGATCATGCTCGACTACGATCAGACATCGTTCCAGGGCGGCGCGGTGAACGGCGGAAACCGTCCGGACGAGAAGGTGCTCATCACGCGTTTCCAATATGCAATTTGAGTGGATGCCGGGCCTGTCGGAACCGGTACGAATCGTATCGACATGCTTACCAAGAGACTGATCGACGTCCTTCTCCTGACCCTCGGCCTGGGCGCCTCGGCACAGGCCGAAGTGATCCTGCTCAACGTCTCCTACGATCCTACGCGCGAGCTGTACCAGGACATCAACGCCGGCTTCGCAGCATCTTGGGAAGCGAAGACGAAGGAGAAGATCGCCATCAAGCAATCCCACGGGGGCTCGGGCAAGCAAGCGCGCGCGGTCATCGATGGACTGGAAGCGGATGTCGTCGCACTGGCACTGGCCTACGACATCGACGAGATCGCAGCACGCGGCAAGCTGCTTCCGTCGAACTGGCAGAGCCGGCTACCGCACAACAGCTCGCCATACACCTCGACCATCGTGTTCCTCGTGCGCAAGGGCAATCCCAAGAACATCCGCGACTGGGATGATGTGGTCAAGCCGGGGATCGCGGTGATTACGCCCAACCCGAAGACCTCGGGCGGTGCCCGCTGGAACTATCTCGCGGCCTGGGCTTATGCACTCAAACGGTACGGGAACGATGAGACCAAGGCCAGGGATTTCGTCGCCCGGCTGTACAAGAACGTCCCGGTGCTGGATTCGGGTGCGCGCGGGGCCACCACCACCTTCGTGGAGCGCGGCATCGGCGATGTCCTGCTGACCTGGGAGAACGAGGCGTTTCTGGCGTTGAAGGAGCTGGGGCCGGACAAGCTGCAGATCGTCGTGCCGTCGGTCAGCGTACTCGCTCAACCACCGGTTGCATTGGTGGACAAGGTAGTCGACAAGCATGGCACCCGCAAAGCGGCCCAAGCGTACCTGGAGTATCTATACACCGACCAGGCGCAGCAGATCATCGCCCGCAACTTCTACCGCCCGGCGGACCCCAAAGTGGCCGCGCGATTCGCGGCGCAGTTCCCCAAGCTCACGCTGTTCACTGTCGACGCGGTATTTGGGGGCTGGCAGAAGGCGCAGGTGACGCACTTCGCCGACGGGGGCGTGTTCGATCGGATCTATCGACCCGGCAGGTAGCCCGCAGCGGAGACGATCAGCTCGAGCTGCGTGCGCAACCGCTGCTGCGCCTACCAGACCACGTGGCCGAAGGCAGCCAGCCAACCGGCGGCGTCGCTTCCTCCCGCAGCCGATTGAGCCGCTTTCGACCCGTGGGCCACGGTCGCCGGCCTCTGAACCAGGAGATCGTGGGTTCGAATCCGGCCTCTCCTGCCAAATAATCAAAGACTGAACGAAAATCATCATAAGCGCTCGGGTAAGTACCGGGGGAATCAACCTCCGCAAGATCATCAAGACGCGCGGTCACTTCCCCTCCGACAAGGCCGCCACGAGGCTCCTCTGGCTCGCGCGGCGCAACGTGACAAAGAACTGGACTCGCGGGGCGCCCGAGTGGATCGGCGCGATGAACCAGTTCGCGCTGATGTACCCGGATCCGTTCACGACGCCGGCGGTATAGACTGTCCGGTCGAGGGACGGGGGGGCTTCGCCCCCCGCACCCCCGAAATCGAGATACCCCGACTAGAGAAGATCAACAGCAGCCAACGAGTGGTTCATCAACCGGCTCCGCACACAGGATTCCGGATACTTCCCTCTTCTCGCTGATATGAACCAGGCTCGATCTTCTGAAGAGAAACTTTCGGTCGTAGCAGGAGGACCCACCCACTGGCTCCAGGAGCGGCTTGGCGTGATCAAACCGGGAGCACCCAATCTCGCGCGCAGAGCGGAGTTCTCCATACTTCTGACCTGGGTTCCGCTCCTCGTTCTCTCCGCTGCGCAAGGGCTGGCGATCGGGGGCGAAGTGAGATTGCCGTTCCTGTACGACTTTGCGGCTTAAACGCGCTTCCTGATCGCGATGCCGCTCCTCATTCTGGCCGAAGGACTGATTGAACGCCGCGTGGCCGAAGTCGCGACCCATTTCGTTCACGCCGGGCTCGTTCCAGAAAGCAGTTTGCCGACTTACGAGGCTGTGCTGCGCTGGGGCAGACGGCTGCGCGACTCCACCCTGGCGGAAGTGCTGCTGCTGGGACTCGCCGCTGTAAGTATCGTCCTCATTCGAGACGAGTTCCCTTTCGACTTTTCCACCTGGCGGTCCTTCGTGTCGGACTCGGTTCACGCACACACGTTGGCCGGCTGGTGGTATCTGGTCGTCGGGGTGGGTCTGTTTCAGTTTCTGGCCTGGCGATGGCTCTGGAGACTGTTTATCTGGTACGCGTTTCTGTAGCGCGTCTCGAGGCTCGATCTGAGATTGATCCCGACCCACCCCGACCGGGCGGCAGGCCTGGGCTTCGTGGGAGAAACCCAACGCTTCTTCTGGGGCATCGTCTTTGCCCTTTCGGTCACGATCGCTGGCGTCCTCGCCAACGAAATCGTCTACGCCGGCGTTTCTCTCCGGTGCTATGAGATCCCCATGCTGGGGTACGTCGTGGTCGTGCTGTTGGTTTTTCTAGGCCCTCTGCTCATGTTCATGCCGCGAATGATCGAGGCGAAGATCAAGAGCCTGCACGACTACAGCGCTCTCGCGGTCACGCATAATCAAATGTCCGATGGGAAACGGGTGCAAGGCAATAATCCCAAGGGCGAACCGGTGCTCGGCACGCCGGAAATCTCGTCGCTCGCCGATCTGGGCAACGCCTATGACGTGCTGGACAAGATGAGGCCCGTTCCCTTCCGTCCGGCGGACGCCGTGGTTCTGGTGCTGGCCGCGGTGGTCCCCATGCTGCCTTTGTTGCTGACGCTCATGCCGCTGGGGCAGATCTTGGAGTTGATGTCGAAGGTGCTGGTTTAGGAGTTCATGATGAATGAGCACTATGCGGGAGGCTCGGTGCGCATCGAGGCCGCTGACCGCGCTGGGCGTGAGCGGCTGTTGCGTTACTGCGCCCGTCCGCCCGTCGCCCTGGAACGGCTGCGTGAACTGGATCCCGAACACTTACTCTATGAAGGCAGCAACCCCGCTCCGGGCGGGAATGGCCCACTGCTCCTGACGCGCGTGGAGTTGCTCGATACACAGACGGCCCTCCTTATGTGATCTCACCGCTCTTCTCAACGATGCAGAATTCCACCCCGCTATTTCAGGACCTCATAATTCCAGCCTTGACACCCGCCACTTGCGGCAAAGATCTCAAAACGTAAGAGAGTGCTCCGGACATCTCAGTCCGTCTTCCTGAGCGCGGCCCTGAATGCACCAGAACAGTCGGGACGTCTACAACAACACACTCTTTAGTTCAGAGCCTTGTCCTTCCAGAACTTCGTACCTTCCACCGCGCCGCCGGCCTGCAGGCCCGCGCTGGTGAGGGTGTAGTACCGGCTTTGTCCGAATGTGGCGCCCCCACTGGCGCTGGCATTCTCCTTGCCGGTGCCTGCGCCCGCGACGGCGGTGCCGCTCGCCACCCAGCCCGTGTTTACGAAGTCGTTCATTTCCTTCGCGCTGCTGAAGACGATCAGAACCTTGGACTCCGCAAGGCCAGCTTGAATGCCAGCGCTCGCCTGAGCCATCTCCATGAACGCGTCCTTTTTGGTCTTGTTGTTATGGACCAACCCCTTCCCGCCCTGGCCGCCGATGATGAACGAGAGGCCATACGTGGTGAAGAGCGCATAGCCAGGGGCTTTCGCGACGTCGGCTTGGAGGCTCGGCTGAGCCTTGTAGAACTCCTGCAGGCTTGCTGCAACCACTTTGCGTATCTCGGCCTGCTGCTTCGCTTTGTCGGTTTCTGCCGACGCATGACCGGTGGCGAAGGCCAGGATCAGGGTGCTTGCTGTGAGGAGCGTATGGAATTTCATGAACAAAGTCCTTTCGTCAGAGTTTGTCATCTGGTTCATTCGCGGAAAGCGCCAAAAGCCCACCCTCGTCAAGCGGACCTTGGTCAGGAGCATATAGGCTGTGCGCCGACCACTCTTGATTTGGATCAAGGAAGCGGTTGTCAGATATAGCTGCGGCGGCTGGGTTCGGGTGCAAAGCAGTGCGTCCATTCAAGTCACAAGGGGACTTAGAGACACAGCTTTTTGGGGCAGCCGAGAGAGTAGAAATCACCGAAGGCCGCCTCACGGCCTGGGCAGGAGTGAGTTTCGCTTGCGGAACGTCGCTTCCAGGCCGGATTAGGCCCGGGCGAGCCGGCAAGAGAAGCGAAGGTCCGCTACCGAGAGAACTAGACCCCGAACTTGAACTTCCGCTCCCGGCCGCGAAGCGCCCGTCAGCCAGAGGTCGAAAATCGACCCTTTGCGCCTGTTCGCGCTACCCGAAAGCCGCCGGTTCGGTGCATTGTCGGGCTGGCTGCCTCATCCTGGCAGCAGTACAAGTCTCCAAGAGGGCAGCGTCAATTTGAGAACCGACGTCATACACCCAATTACACGCGCACCAACATCGCAGCGCCTTTTGCCATAGGTGCATTGGCTCCCATCAACGGTGCCCAGCGCATCGCTTAACCCACGGGCCTGGTGTTTTGCAGCAACTCTAGAGACGACATGACCATGGCGTATTGATCTAGCGCAAAGATTGCCCTTCGCGCCAAAGGCCGATATCAGCGCGTGGCCGGTTTGAAGGATTCGCGACTCGACGTTCCTTACGCGCAGGCCAAGGCGGCAGGCCAGCGCTGGTCTATTTAGGCTACCGTCAGCCCTGGGGTGTGATGCTGGCGTTAGACGACCTGAAACGTAGATCATCGGGATGATGGTCGAGGGGGTTCGATCCGCTCCAGCGGGGCTGACGGGTGCCAGCAAGAACACGGTGGCTAAGCTCCTGGTAGACATCGGAACGGCCTGCGATGCCTGCCTAGAGCGCAACCTGCGCAGCCGGCCGTGCAAGCGCACCCAGTGCGACAAGCTCTGGTGCTTCGTCTACGCCAAGGAAAAGAACGGATGATGCTGGCCGGGAGGTTGCTTTCTTGGGCCGGCAGTCAGCCACCCTGTTTCGTGTAGCCACCCGAGTAGCCAGAAGAGGTGCTCAACCTGATATCGTTACCTGGCGGGCGTTCCGGGCCGCTTTGCTGCTTTTCTTCTGGGAGATCGAAGCTGACGCGTTTGTGCTTCTATACACCGAGAATCCCTCCGAGTCTGAGCACGCTGATTTAATAGCGCATGCCGGCGGTGCGCGTGCTGTAGATCACCTCGGGGTAGAAGCGCGGAGACATTTCCTGCAGATCTGGATTCCTGACAAATATTCGAGTGGCCGACCCCGCGAGCGAGAGCAGCTTCCCAATGGCGCCCTGTTCGGTGATTCCAAGCGGGCCTAGTAACTGGAGGCGCGGAAGCCCTTTCGGGACACCCGCGCCTCCCATAAGGGGCTCTAGCCGCGCTCGGGCCACCGCCCTCCGCCGCGCGCGAGCGACTTGCGCCGATCTGCAACTGTTCACCGAAGGCTTCGACACGCACGATCTCAAAGGCGCGGGTGAGCTGTTGGGATCCTTGCACTGGACAGAGCAGCGTCCGGTGCGGGTTGGCAGAGTCTGCTGGCGCAGATAAGAGCGCGATGCGACGCTCCCGCGCGCGGGTTGTATGACGTCGTTTCCCCTTGGGTGAGATTTGGGTGAACCTGTGGGTAACCGTAGGACTTTGTTGGACGCAGCAGGTGATTTTTGACGTCATAAGTTATCGATAGGAAAGGGTAGGGGAGGAGGCCATCTTCCTCTCCCCCAGGAACACCTGCATCCGTTTGGGTCGAATCAGAAGAGTCTCGCCCTGCTTGAGGTTCAGGGTGCGGACCCGGCTCGCGGCAAGCTCGGCCTCGATGATCTCCCCGCTGTCGTCGCGCTCCAGCTCGAGGCGGGCGGTGAGCCCGATGAGGAGGATCCGCTGCAGCACCACGGGTATGCCTTCCTGGCCAGGCGAGAAGCGTTCGATTTCGATCTCGTGGGGCCGCGCGTACACAGTGGCGGGCTCATCCTTGGCGTCGCGATGTTCGGGGACATCCACGGTGACCGGCCCCAGGTCCAGGCAGCCAGCGCTGGCGCGGCCGTGAAAGACGTTGACCGTGCCGAGAAAGCCATACACGAACGGAGTGGCCGGACGCTCGTACACTTCCTGCGGACTGCCGACCTGCTCCACGCGGCCCTTGTTCATCAGCACCACCTGGTCCGCGACCTCCAGCGCCTCTTCCTGGTCGTGCGTGACGAAGATGCTGGTGACGTGAAGATCGTCGTGCAGGCGCCGCAGCCAGCGGCGCAACTCCTTCCGGACTTTGGCGTCGAGCGCGCCGAAGGGCTCGTCCAGCAACAGCACTTTCGGCTCCACCGCGAGCGCGCGCGCCAGCGCGATGCGCTGCCGCTGGCCCCCCGACAGCTGATGCGGATACCGGTCTGCCAGCCAGTCGAGCTGGACCAGCTCCAGCAGCTCATGGACCTTGCAGCGGATCTGCTCGGCGCCGGGACGGATCGCGCGCGGCTTCACCCTGAGGCCGAAGGCGACGTTCTCGAACACCGTCATGTGGCGGAACAGCGCGTAGTGTTGGAACACGAATCCCACCTGGCGCTCCCGAACATCGCGGTCGGACGCGTCCTCGCCATGGAACAGGATGCTGCCGGTGTCGGGGATCTCCAGCCCTGCGATGACGCGAAGCAACGTCGTCTTCCCGCATCCAGACGGGCCGAGCAGCGCGACCAGCTCTCCGGAGGGAAATTGCAGGCTGACGCGGTCGAGCGCGGTAAAGGTGCCGAATCGCTTCTCGATCTCACGGACTTCGATGCTCATGACGCATGCTCGCTTTCCATTGGGCCCACGGCCTGCGCCTGGTCGCGTCTCGCCTTCCATTCGACCACGCTTTTGAGGGCGAGCGTGACGAGCGCCAGTGAAGCCAGCAAGGAGGCCACGGCAAAGGCCGCTGCAAAGTGATATTCGTTGTACAGGATCTCCACATACAGCGGCATGGTGTTGGTCGAGCCGCGCACATGGCCGGAGACCACCGACACTGCGCCGAACTCGCCCATCGCGCGCGCGTTGCAAAGGATCACGCCGTACAGCAATCCCCATTTGATGTTCGGCAGCGTCACCCGCCAGAACATCTGCCAGCCAGAGGCGCCGAGCACGCGTGCGGCTTCTTCTTCCTCCGCGCCTTGGGCCTGCATCAAGGGGATCAGCTCGCGCGCGACGAAGGGGAAGGTCACGAAGATCGTGGCCAGCACGATGCCGGGCACGGCGAAGATGATCTTGATGTCGTGCGCTTGCAGCCAAGGCCCGAACCAACCCTGTAGGCCAAACATCAGCACGTAGATCAACCCGGAAACCACCGGCGAGACGGCGAACGGCAGATCGATGAGCGTGGTCAGCACGCTCTTGCCCTTGAACTCGAACTTCGCGATGGCCCACGACGCGGCTACACCGAAGATCAGATTGGCCGGCACCGCGATGGCAGCCACCAGCAATGTGAGCTCGATGGCCGCCAGTGCATCAGGCTCGGTCAAGGCGGCAACATATGCTTGCGCGCCTTTGCGCAACGCCTCGGTGAACACCGCTGCCAGCGGTACCAGAAGAAACAGACCGAGAAATGCCAGCGCGACGCCGATCAGCAGCCAGCGGATCGGCGCGGTCTCCGCGGTCGCACGGCGGCGAGTGTAGACGGGGGGGACCAGCGCAAGTGTGTCGCTCACCGGTCACACCCCCGCCAGACGGCGTCCGCTCCACCACTGGAGCAGGTTGATCAACAGAAGCAGTGCAAACGACATCAGCAGCATCACGACCGCGATTGCGGTCGCGCCCGCGTAGTCGTACTGCTCGAGCTTGGTGATGATCAGCAGCGGCGTGATCTCGGACACCATGGGAACGTTGCCGGCGATGAAGATCACCGAGCCGTACTCACCCACGGCTCTCGCGACCGCCAGGGTGAACCCCGTCAGCAGTGCCGGCCAGACGGCCGGGAAGATCACGCGACCGAATGTCTGCCATCGACTGGCACCCAGCGTAGCGGCGGCCTCCTCCAGCTCGGGCTCCAGATCTTCGAGCACCGGCTGCACGGTGCGCACCACGAAGGGCAGACCGATGAACGTGAGCGCAACCAAGACCCCGAGCGGAGTGAACGCGACCTTGACGCCGAGCGGCTCCAGGAGACTGCCGATCCAACCGTTCCCGGCATAGACAGCTGCAAGCGCGATCCCTGCAACTGCAGTCGGCAGCGCGAACGGCAGGTCGACCAGCGCGTCGATGATGCGCCGACCCGCAAACCGGTAGCGCACCAGCACCCACGCCACCAGCAGACCGAACACGCCATTTATCAGTGCGGCGGCGAGCGATGCGCCGAACGACAAGCGCAGCGACGCCAGCACGCGCGGCGCGGTTACCGCGCTCCAGAATGCGCTCCAGGTCAGAGTGAAGGTCTTGAAGAATGTCGCCGACAGCGGGATCAGCACGATGAGCGACAGGTAGAGGATCGTGTAGCCGAACGCCAGCCCGAAGCCAGGCAGTACGGTGGGGCGCTGCCATCGCAACCGTACGGCTCCGCTCATCTGCTCATCGTGGACAACGGACGGGCCGCAGCCGGCATGCCGACTGCGGCGTAGCTGACTAACCCTGTCGGTCGCCTCACTGCCACTATCCCGTCAGGCACAGGTCAGTGCACTTGCCTGTTCGGGCCAGGCTTTGAGTGGGGGGACGCGGCGTGAACAGCAGCCGCCCGAGCTGCGTCCGAGGGGCTGCGTACAGGTCCGCCAATCTCAGCTGTTCGGCAACAAATCCAGCCTCCATGACGGCCACCGCGTGGCAGATTCGGCGCACGACATCCAGTGATCTCGTCGCGATCAAGATGGTCGCGCCGAAGTCCCGGTTCACCGCTTGCAGGATCGAGAGAATGCGTTTCGCAGACTGCGGCTCGAGATTTGAGGTCGGCTCGTCGCATAGCAGCACCTCCGGGCCGGGAGCGAGCGCACGCGCGAGCGTCACGAGCCGCTTTTCTGCGTCCGAGAGCTGGGCCGGGTAGGCGTGCGACTTGTCCGCCAACCCCACCCACTCGAGGCAGACAGCCGCACGCGAACGCACCTCGCGCGCAGGCACGCCGCCGACCTCCAGAGGAAACGAGACGTTGGCCAACACGCTGCGATGATGCAGCGGGTTGAAGTGCTGCGAGAGCATTCCGATCGGGCGCCGTCCCGCCCATAGCTCGGCGCTGGCAACCGGCACGAGCCGCTTGCGGCGGGAGACCGTGCGGCGACCGCCATGCTCGTCGATCAGTTCGACGAGCCGCGGGAGTATGTCCGTACCTGCGCCGCTGAAGCCGATTACGCCGAAGATCTCCTCGCGCTCGATCCGAAACGAGCTGGGTGCCACCAGCTGTGTGCCCCCGCCGTCCGACCCGTGGGTCCTCTGGATCTGATCCAAAAACAACATGACAACTCCTGATGCTCAATATGTTCAACGCGCACTCGTTCCACTCGCGCCCCGGAATCTCCGTTTCACCCGGCTAGGAGCCGAGCGAGCCGCAATATCGTGCGTTGCCAGCCGGGATCAGCGTCGGCACGCAGCGGATCAACGCGGTGGCGTCAGCGCATAGCTGCATAGCTCTGGTCGAAGAAGTCATCGTCGCGTGGATCACCATCAAAGAAAATGCGCCGGTCCTGGCTTCCCGGCCAAGCCGGCGCAAGCCCCTCGAAGGGTTCAGCTGAAGCTGGGGAAGCGGTACAGCGTCGAACATCCTCGCCACAACATCGCCCCATACTCGCCCGGTCGGCACAGCGCACTCCGCCGATGGGCTCCGGCAGGCTCCGGCGGGGATGGACTCAACGATACGGGGGACGGCGCAAAACCAGAACTA
>Ga0335082_10001335_pt1 | contig 26305 bp, 23 predicted proteins | sample Lox_Sample_41_FD_206718 | JGI IMG/M metagenome (GOLD analysis project Ga0335082, IMG submission 206718) | Soil microbial communities from Loxahatchee National Wildlife Refuge, Florida, United States - Lox_Sample_4.1 | ecosystem: Environmental > Terrestrial > Soil > Wetlands | place: USA... | reverse complement strand
ACCAGCACCAGGCCCACGCCGGCGCGCGCGTACGCCAGGCCGGTCGGCACGAAGTCGAGGTCCTTGCAGATGGCGACGCCCGCCGCCACGGCGGTGTCCGGCAGCAGGCCGGGCGTGCCGCCCTTGTGGTAGCCGTCCTCGAGGCCGGGCACGAGGTGCACCTTGTCGTAGTCGAGCACGGTGAGGCCGTCGGGGCCGAACACGGTAGCGAAGTTGTGCGGCGGCGTCTGCCCGATCGCGTTGAGGCCGGCCACCACCGTCACCCGATAGCGGCGCGCCACGCCCGCGAGCACCACGCGGACGCCGTAGTCGTCCGGCGGCCGCACGGCGACGAACTTCTCCGGCAGCACCACGTACTGCAGGCCGCGCGGGGCGAGCGCCGCGACCCGCGCCGCGTAGCCGCGGGCCACCCGCAGCGCGTCGCGGGCGTTCTCGGCGAACGGGCGGTTGGTCGTGTCGGCCGCCGCCAGGCCGACCCGCACGATCGCCGAGGGCGACGGCGCGGCGAGCCGCAGGTCGCCGTACACCAGCGTCGCTGCGACCACCAGGGCCGCGACGCCGAACGCGGCCTCGCGCGCGGAGCGCGAGTCCCGCGAGCGCCACATCACGGCCAGCGTGGCGGAGCCGAGCGAGACGACGAAGCTGATGCCCCGGATGCCGGTGACCGCGGCGAGCTGGATGATCGCGAGCACCGAGGCCTGCGTGTAGGCGAGGCTCCCGAACGTGCCGTTGGGCGAGACCCGGGCGACGAGGTACTCCGCCAGCGGCACCAGCGCGGCCCAGGCGAGCGCGGTGACGACCGGCCCGGTGCGCCGCGCGATCACGCGCCACACCACCGCCACCACGGTCCACGGCGCGGCGACGGCGACGAGGAGCAGGGCGAGCATCCCCGGCGGGAGCGCGCTCCAGTAGGCCACCACGAACCCGGCCGCCCCGCCGGCCGCCGCCACGAAGGCCGCCAGGGCCGCGCGGCCCGGCCCGAGCTCCGGCAGGACGATCAGCAGCGGCACGGGCGCGAGCCAGGCCAGCGGCCACACGTGGTAGATGCCGCTCGAGGCGAACCACATCAGGCCGCTGACGACGACCGCGACCACGACGTCCACGCCCGCCACGTTCCGGTCCGAAGGCACGGCCAATCTTAGACGCCCGGCGGCCGCGGCGCGAGCCGGCGCGCGGCCGGTCCGGGAGCCCGGCCGGCGCGGCGCCGGTCTACCGTCCGTCCAGCGGGTGCGACCACGACAGGCCCGGGAACCGGTGCATCATCCTGCCGCGGCGCCGGACCCGAAGCGCCGCCTCTCCGGAGCCGGCTTCGGACGGCACCTCCGTCGCCCGAAATGGGACTCGTTGAAATCCCGGTCCAGTCTCGCGGTCTTCGCGGCAGTCTCCTATCTTGGCCGCTTCTTCACGGCAGCCAGAATGCCCGGCACCACGAAGAGGTTGTCGCGCGCTCCCCCGCCCGGCGCCCCACCCGGGCCAGGCGGCCGCGCCGGCGCCGCCGCGCGTTCCGGACTGCGAGGAGGAACGATGGCACGCAGCCCGACACTGCTCCGTGTGTTGGTCGTCCCCCTGCTCGGCGCGCTGATCGCTTCGCCCGCCGGGTGCGGCAGGACCGAGGGCGCCCGCGCGGCCGCGGGGCGGGCGGACGGCGCCGGACCGGGCACGGGCGCCGGGCGGCAGCCGGCTGCGGACAAGGCCGGAGCCAAGCCCGGAGCCACGAGCGCGGAAGGCGACGGGCGGGCGGGCGGCGAAGCCGCGGCCGGCGTCGTGGTCAACGGCGAGACGCTTCCCCCGGAAACGGTCCAGCAGCTCCAGCAGGCGTACAGCGCCGTCATCCCGCCAGGGCGCTACTGGTACGACCCGGTCTCGGGCGCGTACGGTCGCGAGGGCCAACCCATCACCGGACAGATGCTCGCCGGCCTCGCGCTCGGCGGCCGGCTGCAGGCCGACGCGTCGCACGGCACGTCCGGCGTCTACATCAACGGCCGGCAGATCACACAGGGAGAGAAGGCCTTTCTCGAGCGCATGTGCCGGACGCCGGTGGTGCCGGGGCGGTACTGGATCCTCGCGAACGGGCTCGGCGGCTACGAGGGCGGACCCGCCGCGTTCAACCTGGCGCAGTGTCCGGGCTTCGCCCCGCAGAACGGCGGGCCCCGCTCCAGCTCGCGCACCTACTGCGACGCCAACGGCGCCTGCACCACCAGCGGCATCCTGGGGACCATCACCACCGCGCCGGATTGAGGCCGGCCGCACCCCGTGGGCTCGCCCCCCAGGGGGGGGCCCGGCGAGCCGGCCTGGCGACCGCCCGCTACACCCCACGCCCCCCCTTGACGCCGACTTAACTGCGTTATATCATCTCACGTAGTTATGAGCGCCAAGTCACTGGCCAGCTTCGAGCGCCGCGAGGCCGAGCGCGTGGACACGAGGCACAAGATCCTCGAGGCCGCTCGCAGGATGTTCGCCGAGCAGGGCTACGAGGCGACGACGATGCGCGCCATCGCCGACGCCATCAGCTACACGCCCACCGCGCTCTACCACCACTTCGCCAACAAGCAGGCGCTGGTGACCGAGCTGTGCCGGAACGACTTCGACGGCCTGGCCACCCACTTCGCCGAAGCGGCCCGGATCGCCGACCCGCTCGAGCGCATCCAGAAGATCGGCCTCCTGTACCTTCAGTTCGCGGTGGAGAACCCGAACCACTACCGGTTCATGTTCATGACGCCGCTGCCCGAGCTGGAGTACCACACCGAGAATCAGGGCGACCCGGAGCGCGACGCCTACGCGATGCTCGTGGCTTGCTGCAAGCAGGCGATCGACCAGGGACTCCTGCGCCCCGAGGTCGCCGACGCCCACGAGCTGGCCCAGATCCTGTGGGCCGCGCTCCACGGCCTCGTCTCCCTCCGGATCGTGAAGCACGAGCCCTGGGTGCCGTGGCGGGACGTCGAGCACTCGGCGCGGGAGGCGATTGAGATCCTCACCCGCGGCATCGCGAGGACCGAGCCGGCGAGCTAGGACGGTGAAACACGCGGCGGGCGCCGCCACGTAGGGGGCTGGCAGCAGAGGCGGGACGGACAGCAGAGGCTGGACGGGCAGCAGAGGCTGGACGGGCAGCAGACGCCGGGCGGGCAGCAGGGGCGGGGCAGCCAGAAATCGACGCACGATCATTCCCGATGGGTTCGCCCATCTTTTTTCGGCACATGGAGTTAACGCTGTTAGGAGATGTAGCGATGTTCAAGCGCGGAGACAGCAACTTCACTGGAATACTACTGATGCTAGCATCAGCACTCCTGATATACACAACAGGCGCTGCGGCCCAGCAGGCACCATCCGGTGCGCAGGAGCCCTCGGCCGTCGCGGCTGCCGCGCCAGCAAACGCGGCCGGCGCCGCCGCGCAGCAGACGGTCGGGGGCGCTGAGCAGCAGGCGGCGGCCCGGCCCGATCCCCTCGGCCCGCTCGTGGCCGAGGCGCTCCACGCCAACCTCGGCCTCGCGGGCGTGCGGCTCGCGGCGCGCGAGGCCGACGCCGACGTGAGCGCGGCGCGCGGGCTGTTCCTCCCCTCGCTCGGCCTCGAGGCGCGCAGCTCGCACCTCGACGGCGTGCCCAACATCGGCACGTTCGTGAACCCGGCGTTCGCCGCCCTGAACGGCGTGCTGGGCTCGAACCGCTTCCCCACCAACCTGGACTTCACGCTGCCGCAGGCCGCCGACTCGCACCTCGAGCTGCGGCAGCCGCTGGTGAACGCGGGGCTGGTCGCCAACTACGCGGCGGCCCGGTCGCGGCGCGACGGCGCGCGCGAGCAGCTCCTGGGCGCCGCCCGCCGCCTCGCCGCCGACGTCCAGACCGCCTACCTCTCGGAGGCGGGCGCGCGGCGCGCCGTCGAGATCTACGCCGCCGCGCTCGCCCTGGTCGAGGAGAACCAGCGCGTCGCCGAGCGGCTGGTGGCGGCGGGGCGCGCGACGCCGGAGGCCGTGTACCGCGCGCGCGCCGACCGGAGCCAGGTCGAGCAGCAGCTCGCCGAGGCGCGGCAGCGGGCGACGGCCGCGGCGCGGGTGCTGAACCAGATGCTGCGCCGCCCGCTCGACGCGCCGGTGGACGCGATCGCCGACAGCGCGCTCGTGCTGCCGCTGGGGACCGACGCGGACGGCGCCGTCCGCAGCGCGCTCGCGCGGCGCGAGGAGCTGCGCGAGGTGGACGCGGGCGTCCGCGGCGCCGAAGCCGGCGCGCGCGCGGCCACCGCCGCGTACCTCCCCAGCCTCTCCCTCGCCGTGGACTACGGCTTCCAGGGACGCGACCTCGCGCTCCGGCCCAATCGGGACTACTGGGTCGCCTCGATCGTCGTCTCGTGGAACCTGTTCGACGGCGGCCAGGACGCCTCGCGCCGCAGCGCCGCGTCGCTCGAGATCCGCCGCGCGCGCACCCTCAGGCAGGACCTCGAGGAGCGGATCGCGCTCGAGGCGCGCACCGCGTACGAGGCCGCCGCCGTCGCCCGCGCCGCCATCGGCACCGCCCGGGACCGGCTCGACGCCGCGCGCAGCACCTTCCAGCTGGTGCGCCGCCGCTACGAGGAGGGCGTCGCCAGCCCCGTGGAGCTGGTGGACGCGCGCACCGAGCTGACCTCGGCCGAGCTGAACCGGTCCGTCACCGCCTACCAGTACGCCATCCGCTACGTGGAATTGGAGCGCGCGGCCGCGCTGCGCGACATCGACCCGGAAGGAGCCGCACGATGAACCGCCTCGCCATCGCTTCTCTGCTCTCTCTGGCGCTCACCGGCTGCGGCCGCATCCGCTCCGAGGCGCCCCCGGCCTCCGACGCCGTGCCGGTCAGGGTCGCGGCCGTCAGCGTCGAGGCCGTCGCCCGGCCGGTGACCGCCACCGGGACCCTCGGCCCCAAGGAGGAGGTGCCGCTCAGCTTCAAGATCGGGGGCGTCGTGGGCCGCGTCCTGGTGGACGAAGGCCAGCCGGTGCGGGCGGGCGACACGCTGGCCGCGCTCGACCTGAGCGAGATCGACGCCGCCGTCACCCGGGCCCGCAGCGCGGCCGAAAAGGCCGGCCGGGACCTGGCGCGAGCACAGCGACTCTATGCCGACACCGTGGCGACACTCGAGCAGGTCCAGGACGCTCAGACCGGGCGCGACGTCGCCGCCGCCGAGCTGGAGACGGCGCTGTTCAACCGCCGCTACGCGGTGATCGTGGCGCCCGCGTCGGGCGTGATCCTGAAGCGCGCCGCGGAGCCGGGCCAGCTGGCGCAGGCCGGGACGGCGGTCCTGACGCTGGGGAGCCGGGCGCGCGGGACCGTGTTCCGGGCGGCGCTGGCCGACCGCGACGCGGTGCGGGTTGCCCTCGGCGACCGGGCCGTGGTGCGCTTCGACGCCCTGCCCGGCCGCGACTTCTCCGGCACCGTGACCGAGATCGCGGCCGCGGCCGATCCGCAGACGGGCACCTTCCGCGTGGAGGTGGCGATGCCTGCGGCGGCCGGCCTGGCGAGCGGGCTGGTGGGCCGGGTGGACGTCACGCCGCGGGCCGCGCGGCGGGCGACGATGGTGCCGGTCGAGGCGGTGCTCGAGGCCGACGGCTCGCGGGCGAGCGTGTTCGCGCTCGCGCCCGACGGGCGGCACGCGCTCCGGCGCTCCGTGACCGTGGGCTTCCTCGCGGGCGACCGCGTGGCCGTGCTCGCGGGGCTCGAAGGGGTCACGCAGGTCGTCACCGACGGCGCGGCCTATCTCGACTCCGGCTCGGTGGTGAGGGTGCGCCCGTGAAGCTCACCGAATTCGCCGTCCGGCACTGGCAGGTCACCGTCGTCGCGTTCCTGATGCTCGCGGCGCTCGGGGCCAAGTCGCTGCTCACGATCCCGCGCGGCGAGGACCCGCCGCTCGACTTCCCGACGTTCACCGTGATCGCGGTGTACCCGGGCGCGAGCGCGGGCGACCTCGAGCGGCTGATCGTCAAGCCGGTGGAGGACACGCTGCACGGGCTGGAGGACGTGAAGAGCATCAAGAGCCGGATCCGGCCGGGCGTGGCGACCGTCACCGTCGAGTTCGAGCCCGACCAGAACGCGGACAAGAAGTACGACGACGTGGTGCGCGAGATCAACGGCCTGAGGCCCACGCTCCCCGCGGAGCTGGCGCGGCTCGAGGTGCGCAAGGCGACGACGCTCGACGTCAGCATCGTGGAGGTGGCGCTGGTCTCGCCGCTGGCGAGCTACCGGGTGCTCGACTCGCTGGGCGAGGAGCTGCAGGACCGGCTCAGCGCCCTGCCGGGCGTGCGCACCGCCTCGCGGTGGGGCGCGCCCGAGCGGCAGGTGGACGTGGAGCTGGACCTCGGACGCCTCGCGGCCCTCAGGCTGCCGGCCTCGCAGGTGCTGGGCGCGATCGGCGGCGAGAGCGCCGACGTCCCGGGCGGCAGCGCCGACGCGGGGCGCCGCAGCTTCAGCGTGCACTCGTGGGGCGGCTACGAGAACCTCGACCAGGTGCGCGGCACGGTGGTGCGCGGCGGCAACGGCCGGCTGGTGCGGCTGGGCGACGTCGCGACCGTGGCGTGGGGCTACGGCGACTCGACCTACCGGGCGCGGTTCGACGGGCGCCGCGCGGTGTTCGTCACCGCGACCCAGCGCGCGGGCACGACGGTGGAGGCCGTGCGCGACCGGATCTACGAGCAGCTGGACGCGTTCCAGAAGGAGCTGCCGCGCGGCATCGTGTTGGCGCGGGGCTTCGACCAGGCGGCCAACGTCTCGCACCGGCTGGCGCGGCTGGGGGAGGACTTCCTGATCGCGCTGGGGCTGGTGCTGCTCACCCTGCTGCCCCTGGGTCCGCGGGCCGCCGCGGTGGTGATGGTCTCGATCCCGCTGTCGCTGGCGATCGGCGTCACCGCGCTGCACTGGACCGGCTTCACCCTGAACCAGCTCTCGATCGTGGGGATGGTGATCGCGCTGGGCCTCTTGGTGGACGACTCCATCGTGGTGGTGGAGAACATCACCCGGTTCCGGCGCGAAGGGCACTCGCGGATCGACGCGGCGATCCTCGCCACCCGGCAGATCTGGGTCGCGGTCCTGGGCGCGACGGCCACGCTGGTGTTCGCCTTCGTGCCGATGCTGTTCCTGCCGGGCGGGCCGGGGCGCTACATCCGCTCCCTGCCGCTGGCGGTGATCTACGCCATCCTGGCCTCGCTGGTCGTCTCGCTCACGGTGATCCCGTGGCTGGCGAGCCGGCTGCTCCCGGCGCGGGAAGCCGCGGAGGGCAACCGGTTCCTCAAGGCGTTCGACCGCGGGATCCACGCGACCTACGCGCCGGTCCTCGACCGCGCGCTGCGGAGCCCCTGGCGCACGCTGGTCCTGGGCGCGGCGTTCGTGGCGCTGTCGTTCGCGCTGGTGCCGGTGGTGGGCTTCTCGCTGTTCCCCAAGGCGGAGACGCCGCAGTTCCACGTGGACATCACGGCGCCGGAGGGCGCGAGCATCGCCGCCACCGACTCGGCGGCGCGGTTCGCCGAGCGGGTGGTGGGGCGCGCGAAGGACGTGCGGGCGGTCTACACCTCCGTGGGGCACGACAACCCGTTCGTCTACTACAACGTGTCCTCGCGCACCGACGACCCGCGGATCGCGCAGCTGTTCGTGCTGCTGCATCACTACGACCACTACGCGACGCCGCGGCTGCTGGACTCGCTCCGCGCCGAGCTGGCGGTGTATCCGGGCGCGGTGATCGCGCTCAGGGAGTTCGAGAACGGGCCGCTGATCGACGCGCCGGTCGCGATGCGGATCGAGGGCCCGTCGCTCGACTCGCTGCACGCGCTGGCGGCGCGGGTCGAGGCGGTGCTGGCCGCGACGCCGGGCACCCAGTACGTGACCAACCCGGTGCGGATCGCGCGCACCGACCTCCGGGTGGCGGTGGACCGGGGCAAGGCCGGCCTGCTGGGCGTGCCCACGGCGGAGATCGACCGCACGGTGCGGCTCGGCCTGGCCGGGCTGACGGGCGGGACGCTGCGGGAGGGGGCGGGCGACGCGCGGCCGATCGTGGTGCGCCTCGCGGGCGCCGGCGACCGGCCCGCGCCCGGGGACCTGAACCGCATCTGGGTCGCCTCCACCGGCGGCGCGCTGACGCCGCTCGGCCAGGTGGCCGACGTGCGGTTCGAGCGCGCGGTCTCCGAGATCCAGCGCTACGACCGCACCCGCAGCGTGACGGTGACGGCCAACGTGCGCACCGGCTTCAACACCGACCGGGTGACGCGCGCGGTGCTGGCCGGCCTGCGGGGCGTCGCGCTGCCCCCGGGCTACCGCATCGTGCCCACGGGCGAGATCGAGAGCCGGCAGCAGAGCTTCGGCGGCATCGGCGGCGCGGTGATCGTGGCGACGTTCGCGATCCTCGCGATCCTGGTGCTCGAGTTCCGCACCTTCCGCTCCACGCTCATCGTGGCGTCGGTGATCCCGCTGGGGATGGCGGGCGGCGTCATCGCGCTGTTGCTGGCGGGCGAGACACTGTCGTTCACGGCCACCATCGGGTTCGTGGCCCTGATCGGGATCGAGATCAAGACCTCGATCCTGCTGGTGGACCTCACCAACCGGCTCAGGGCCGAGGGGATGGACCTCGAGGCGGCGATCCGGAAGGCGGGCGAGGTACGGTTCCTGCCGATCGTGCTCACGAGCCTCACGGCGATCGGCGGCCTGCTGCCGATCGCGCTCCAGGGCAGCGGGCTCTACTCGCCGCTGGCGTGGGTGATCATCGGCGGGCTGGTGACGAGCACGCTGCTGGCGCGGATCGTGACGCCGGTGATGTACAAGGTGCTGGCGCCGGCGGTGTGAGCGCCGGCGGGGCCGCCTTCGGCCGCCCGCGCAGCCCGGCCGCGGCGGCCCTCGGGCGCGCCCGCGCCATCGGACGGCCGCCCGCCCGGGCCCGTTGCCTCGTTGTTACAGATCCGACGCATCAACGAGACCGGGCGACGCTATGATTGCATGCTGCCCGCGCGGCGCGGCGTCGCCCCGGCGCAGCGCACCCTTCCGTCGTGAGTGGCCATGAAGCGGCTGCTGGGTCCTCTGCTCCTCGTGGTTCTCGTCGCCGGCGTCGGCTACGGCATCTACCGGTCGGTCCGTGAGGTTCTGGCGCGCCGCCACGTGGTGGCGGTGCGGGGCCTGGTGGGCTCCGAGAAGGTCCCCTACCTCACCGACCCGCGGGTGCTGGCGGCGCTGCGACGCCACGGCTACGAGCTGCGGGTGGACAAGGCGGGCTCGCGGGAGATGGCGGGCCGCGCCGACCTGAAGCAGTACGACTTCGGCTTCCCCGCCGGCGCGCCCGCGGCCGTCAAGCTGATGCAGGTGACCGGGGCGCGGCGCTCCTACACGCCGTTCTTCACCCCGATGGCGGTGGCCTCGTGGCGGCCGCTGGTGCAGCTGCTGGCCGCCAACGGCCTGGCGCGCCAGGCGCCGGACAGCACGTGGCAGCTGGACATGCGCGCGCTGCTGCCGGTGATGCGCGACGGGAAGCGGTGGCAGGACCTCAAGGGCAGCGCCGCCTACCCGGTCGGCAAGTCGGTGCTGATCTCGAGCACCGACGTGCGCACCTCGAACTCCGCCGCGATGTACCTGGCGCTGGCGAGCTACGTCCTCAACGGGGACAACGTGGTGCAGCGCGAGGCGGACGCCGCCAAGGTGGTGCCGGTGGCCGCCGGCCTGTTCCTGCGGCAGGGCTTCCAGGAGTCGAGCACGGCGGGCCCGTTCGATGACTACGTGACGATGGGGATGGGGAAGGCGCCGCTGGTGATGATCTACGAGGCGCAGTTCATCCAGTACCAGATCGAGCATCCCACGGCCGTGCGGGACATGGTGCTGCTGTACCCGCGGCCAACGGTGTTCACCAAGCACTCGCTGGTGCCGTTCAACGCCCGCGGCGATTCGGTGGGCGCGCTGCTCGAGCGCGACGAGGAGCTGCAGCACCTCGCCGCCGAGTACGGCCTCAGGACCAACGATCCCGGGTACGCGGCCAAGCTGTGGGCCGCCAAGAACGTGCGCGTCCCGGCGCAGCTGCTGGACGTGATCGACCCGCCGAGCTTCGAGATGCTGGAGCAGATGATCACCGCCATCGAGCGCAGCGCCCGCGCGGGAGCCGACTCCGGCTCCGGGCGCTGACGACCACCCGGGGGAACGCATCCATGACCGCACCGACCGCCGCGACCGCCACCGCTCCCGAGCCCCTCAAGCTGGCGCCGCCTCCGCCGGTTCCCGCCGTCTCGCCGCAGCAGGCGGTCGACCAGGTGCCGCTGGCGCCCGAGGTCAAGGCGCGCCTCGACGCGCAGGTGCACGAGTACGTCGAGTCGCTGCTCAAGCTCGACGTGCACGGGAACGACTTCCAGGTCCGCATCGGGGCCGTGCACACGCTCGGCAACGCCGACGTCCAGGCCTCGGCGAGCGTCAGCAACCGGCTGCTGGAGCGGCCGGTCAACGCGATGCAGAAGGGCGGGCTCGGCGAGACGTCGGTGATCTCCAACGGCCTGGTCGAGCTGCGCCAGACCATCGACAAGCTGGACCCGTCGAAGCAGGGGGACCTGCTCTCGCCGCGGCGGCTGCTGGGGCTGATCCCGATGGGAAGCAAGCTGCTGGCCTACTTCGACAAGTACCGCTCGGCGCAGAGCCACCTCAACGCCATCCTCGACGGCCTGCGGCACGGCCAGGACGAGCTGCAGCGCGACAACGCCGCGATCGACCAGGAGAAGCAGAACCTCTGGGCGCTGATGGAGAAGCTCCGCCAGTGGGTCTACCTGGGCAAGCAGGTGGACCAGACCGTGGGCGACCGGATCGCGGCGCTGGAGGCGTCGGACCCGGAGCGGGCGAAGATCGCCAAGGAGGAGGTGCTGTTCGCGGTGCGCCAGAAGGTGATGGACCTCCTGACCCAGCTGGCGGTGGACAGCCAGGGCTACCTGGCGCTCGATCTCATCCGGCGCAACAACCTGGAGCTGATCAAGGGCGTGGACCGCGCGACCACCACGACGGTGTCGGCGCTGCGGACCGCGGTCATCGTGGCCCAGGCGCTCGCCAGCGAGAAGCTGGTGCTGGACCAGATCAACGCGCTCAACACCACGACGGGCACCCTGATCGAGGGCACCGCCCGGATGCTGCAGCAGCAGTCGGCGCAGATCCACCAGCAGGCGGCGGGCAGCACCGTCGGCATCGAGCACCTCAAGGCGGCGTTCAACGCCATCTACCAGACGATGGACGAGATCTCGGACTACAAGGTCAAGGCGCTCGACTCGATGTCGCGGACCGTGACCGAGCTGGGCACCGAGGTGGAGAAGGCGCGCAAGTACCTGGACAAGGTGCGGGACGGCGAGGTGCGGGCGGCGCTGCCGGACGCGCCGGCCGAGTCCGGCGGCGTGGTGCGGCTGCTGCCGGGTGCGGGGGCGCCCCGGTGAGACGGGCCCGGGCGGTCGCGTGGGCCGCGGCCTGCGCGGCCCTGGCGGCGTGCGGCGGCCGGAAGGAAGCGGCGCCGGCCGCCACGCTCACGGTGCTGGCCGGTTCGGAGGTCAAGGACCTCGAGCCCTACCTGGACGAGATCCGGCACGCGACCGGCGTCACCCTGCAGCTCCAGTACAGCGGCACGCTGGCGGGCGTGGAGCGGCTGCTGGGCGGCGAGCCGTTCGATGCCGCCTGGTTCTCGCACGGCAAGTACCTGATGCTGGCCGACACCGGCCACAACCGGGTGAAGGCCGCCGAGCGGATCATGCTCTCGCCGGTCGTGCTGGGGGTGCGCGCCGGCAAGGCGCGCGCGTTCGGCTGGGTGGACAACCCCAACGTCACCTGGGCCGAGGTCGCGGCGAGGGTCCGGAGCGGCGAGTTCCGCTACGCGATGACCAACCCGACCGCGTCCAACAGCGGCTTCAGCGCGGTGATCGGGGTGGCGGCCGCGCTGTCGCACTCGGCCAACGCCCTGACGGCGGGCCAGATGGACGTCCGCGCGCTGCACGACTTCTTCCAGGGCCAGCGGCTCACGGCCGGCTCCTCCGGCTGGCTGGCCGAGGCGTACGTGCGGGACCAGGACCGGCTCGACGGCATCATCAACTACGAATCGGTGCTGCTGACGCTCAACCGCGGCGGGCAGCTGAAGGAGCCGCTGGTGCTGGTCTACCCGCGGGAGGGCATCGTCACCGCGGACTACCCGCTGGTGCTGCTCAACGGCGCCAAGCGGGCCCAGTACGACACGGTGGTGGCCTTCCTCCGCAGCGCCGCATTCCAGCGCACCATCATGACACGGACGTTCCGCCGCCCGGTGAATCCCGACGTGGCGCTCGATTCCACCTTCCCGCGCAGCCTGATCGTGGAGCTGCCCTTCCCGACCGACCTCGCGGTCGTGGACCGGATCCTCGACAGCTACCTCGCCGACCAGCGGCGGCCGGCCCACGCGTTCTTCCTGCTGGACGTGAGCGGCTCGATGCGGGGCCCGCGCCTCGCGGATCTGCAGTCGGCGCTGGTCGCACTGGCCGGCGACGATCCGTCCCTCACCGGCCGGTTCGCGAAGTTCCAGCCGCGCGAGGTGGTGACCATCACGACCTTCAGCGACCTCATCCAGGACCAGCGCGAGTTCGCGCTCGGCTCCGCCGCCCAGGCGCCGGCCGTGCGCGACAGCATCAAGGCGTACGTGCAGGGGCTCCGCGCCGGGGGCGGGACGGCGATGTTCTCCTCGCTCGAGACCGTGTACCAGAACGCGCTGACGGCTCGCGCCCGCGACGCGGAGCGCTACCTTTCGATCGTGCTGATGACCGACGGCCAGAGCAACCAGGGCATCGACCTGGACGGCTTCAGGGCGTTCTACGCTTCGCTGCCCCCCGGGCAGCGCGACGTCAAGGTGTTCGCGATCCAGTTCGGCGAGGCCGACCGGAGTCAGCTGGAGGGCGTGACCGCGCTCACCGGCGGCCGGCTGTTCCCGGGCACCGCCGGCCGGCTGTCGACCGTCTTCAAGGAGATCCGGGGCTACCAGTGACGGGGCCGACGAGCCTGCTGCCCGCGCGCAGGCCGCTGCTGTTGTTCCTCTACTCCACCCGCAACCTCGCGGGCAGCGCGCTCGCGCTGCTCGGCCTCGGACTCCACTTCCTGGGGCTGCTCGAGGCCTGGTGGCTGCCGATCGTCGCGGGCCTCTACGCCATCGGGTACCTCGCCGCGCCGCAGCCGGCCGCCCAATCGCTGGCCCTGGGCGACGACCTCACGGCCGAGGCCGTGACCGGGCGGCTGCGGCAGCTGGTCAAGACCGTGGCCAGGGGCGTGGACGACGAGGTGCTCACGCTCGTCAAGAGCATCGAGGGCTCGATCGAGGTGCTGCTGCCGCGGCTGCTGGCGCAGGAGGGGATCCGCGACCGCAACCTCTACGTCGTCCGGCAGACCGCGCTGGAGTACCTCCCCGCCACGCTCGAGGCCTACCTGACGCTGCCGCCGGCGTTCCGGCGCGTGCACGTGGTGTCGGGGGGCAAGACGCCGCGGACGATCCTGCTGGAGCAGCTGAGCCTGCTGGACGCCAAGATGAAGGAGATCGTGACCGGCGTGGCGCAGAACGACGCGCAGGCGCTGGAGGTCAACGGCCGCTTCCTGGCCGAGAAGTTCGGCACCCAGAGTTTCGCCCTGCCCGCCTGAGCGCCGGCGCCCGGTGGCCTCCGCCGGAGCGGGGGAGCCTGGGCGTTCGGCTACCGGGGCGACCTGCCGTACTCGGCGATCTTGATGTCCCCGGGCTCGTACCGCTTCCAGTCGCCGCACCCGGGGCAACGGACCCGAACGCCCACCGGCGCGTCCGCGGCGAGACGCTCCGGCAACAGGAACTCCACCGCGCAGGTCGCGCACCACACCCGGTATTCCCGCATCGGCACTCCTCGGGTCACCACGACCGGATTCTCGCTCCCGTCGTCGCTTGGTGATCATCTTCCGGTCCTCCGTCTGCCGAGGCGCCCCGGTGTTACGGGCCGACGACCTCCGGAAGCACCACGCCGTCGAGGGGCTCGGTCGGACGGACCATCAGCAGCCGGGCCAGCGTGGGCGCGATGTCGACGGTGCGCGCGGGCCGCTCGACGAGCTGCGCGGGGATCCCGGCTCCGAGGAACGCGATCGGCACCTCGACGTCCTCGGGACCCGCGGCCCCGTGCTCCGCGCCCAGGGAGCCGTTCGACCAGATGTAGCCCGGCTTGGTGGAGACGCAGATCAACCATCCGAAGTCCGGAGGCAGGAGCCGCCGCCACAGGTGCGCCGCCGTCCCGGAGTCGGGCGCCGCCCGGAGCGTGGCCGGCGTGAAGACCGCCGCGATGCCGGGTACGTGCCCTACATCGTCAGCGAGCGCCGTGGAGAGACTGTCCACGTTCACCCCGCGCGCCCGCAGCGCCTCCACGTCGCCGGTCACCAGCCCGTTGTCGAAGGTCACGTCGAAGTCCGCGCGATAGCGGCCCTCGAGCTGCGCCTCGAGGCGCCTCGCCACCCCGGCGAGCGAGATGCGTCCCGCCTTCCGGTGGCGCACCAGGACCGCGTACTCGGGCAGCGACTGGACGCCGTGATCCCCGGTGAGCACGAACAGGGTCCGGACCGGGGAAACCAGGCGCCCCAGCGAATCCATGAACTGCCCCAGCCACAGGTCCACCCGGAGCAGCTGGTCGTGGATCTCGCGCGAATCGGGTCCGTACGCATGGCCGACGGCGTCGGTCGTGGAGAGCGAGATCGAGAGCAGGTCGGGATGCGGCCGCCCGCCCAGCTGCAGCTGCCCGACGCCCTCGAGGGCCAGCGCGAGCGTGAGCGAATCCATCCAGGGGTACGCGGCGATGCGCCGGCCGATGACGTCGGCCGCCGGCAGGCGATGCGGAAACACGAAGTCCTGTCCGCCGTTCTCGTACGGCATGCTGTCGGATTCGGCGTACGCCGAGTCGGGCCGCAGCAGGTCCCAGGCCGTGCCCGCCAGGCGGGCGATGCCGCCCCGATCGTTGAACGCGCGCACCCACGCGGGCAGCGTGTCCGCGTAGTAGCGGCTGGTGGTGAACCGGCCGCCCGCGAGCCACAGCACGGTTCCGCGGGCGCGACCGACCGGGAGGATGGCGGCCCGGTCCTTCCGCGACACGGAGAGCACCCGGGTCCCCGAGTCTTGAGCCAGCATCCAATCGTACAGCGTGGATCCCCGGAAGCGGCGCGGCGACGCCCCGACCGAATCGTTCCCGCCGAGCACCGGCGAGGCGGGATCCTGGATGCCGCGGCTGTTGAGCACGATCCCCGTGTGCACCGGCTCGCGGCCCGAGAGCATCGTCGCATGGCCGGGCGCCGTCTCGGTGGCCGCGTGCTCCTGCCGCCCGTGCTCGAACACCGTGCCTTCGGCGTGGAAGCGGCGGAAGCCACCCGTCCACTGTTCGCCCCAGCGGGCGAGGTAGTCCGCACGCATCTGGTCCACCGCGATCAGGACGACCAGCGCGGGCGCATCGGGGCGCGGCGGGGGACCCTGACCTGCGGCCGGTCCCCCGAGCAGCATCAGGCCCGCCGGCAGGCCGAGGACCCGGACGAGCCTACAACCCATACTTCGCCCCGACGTAGAACGTCGTGCCGTAGTACTCCCGCTGCACGTTGTAGGCGTGGCTCGGCGTCCCGTTGAAGAACCCGAAGACGGCGTTGTTGAGGTTGAGGGCCATCAGCTGCAGCTGCACCCGTCCGGCGTCTGGCCGGCGGCCGAGGGTACTCCGAATCCGACCAGCGCCGCCAGGGCGATGACGGCGGGCGGCAACCGGCGGCGCAACGACCGTGTGGCCATACGATGCTCCGAGGACGGGGGGGCGACCGACCGACTCCCTCCCCGCAAGTGTGCGGGCGATGCGCGATGCCTTCGCGACTTCGGGGTAACAGTCGGGTAAAGCGAGGTGGGGTCGTTCGCGACGAGGCCGGCCTGGGGAGTACTTCGAGCTGCGGCAGGCGACGGATCCTGCGCGCCAGCTTCGCGTTACGGCGGGGCCGACGGCAGGGGCGCCCCGGCGGGATGCCGGGTGCGGGGCGCCCGGAGCTTCACTGGCTCAGCCCGCGAGCCCCCACGCGCCTGGGCGAGGAGCAGCGTCAGCGTGCCGGCGGGAATGGCTCGCCTGGCGCCGCGGGCCAGGTCGCAGGATTGGTCGCCTCACCGCCGTGCGCACTGGTCCGTGGGAACCCAGGGGATTTCCGCCGGAACGTCCCAGTAGATGTCCGCGACGACCCCGCGGGCATCGACCAGGATCGCCAGGAACACCTGCGGGGTTTGGCTGCGCGTGGACCAGCTCATGACATGGAGACCATGCACCATGCCGTCCCGCGTCGGCTCACCCAGCTGACGACGCAGGGTGTCGGCCGTGGTCCGACAGAGGACCAGGGACCGAGCCACGGAACGGGCATCCACGGTGTCCACGTACGCGGGCTGGGCCGCGGTCTGCCTCGAGGGAGTGGCGGCGGGAGCCGACGCCGCCGCGCCGCCGGGTTGCTTCGAGCATGCGACGGCGCAGAGGAGAACGAGGCTGGCGGGCAGCCAGCGGCGTGCGAGCGGCGACATGGCACCCTCCATCCCGGGCCCGGCAGCTACAGCCAGCGCCAAGTGTCCTGTGCGGCGCTACTTCGACGGGGACTGCGATTCCTTGTCGCCCGCGCCTCCCGCCACGGGCGGGCGGTGCGACACGTAGCGCAGCGAACCCTCACCCTTCTTCGCCTCGCTCGGCACGAGGTCCAGGGCGTACACGTTCTGTCCCGCAATCGCTCGGACCGTCTGGCGCTGATCAGGCGTCAGGATGATTCGGACGGGATACCGCTCGACCACTGCTCCTCCCTGCTTGAGAAAGGCACCGTCTCCAATGTAGCCCTGCCGGAGCGGCGGGGCGACCGAATTGCGAACGGAGCAGGGGCAATCGTACGGCCCCGAGAGCGACGGCGGCCGGCGGCGGCGATCACGGCCGTGAACGCCGCACCCAGTCGGAGCGGGCGAGCAGCGCCAGACCCACCGCCAGCCCGAGCAGCAGCGTATAGAACCGCCACACCAGGAGCAGGCGGCCCAGGTCGCTCGCGCGCAGGCTGCTGGAGAAGCCCGCCAGGAACCCCAGCTCGACGCCTCCGACGCCCGACGGCGTGGGGAGCACGTTCTGACCCGCCAGCAGCATGAACGAGCCGACGATCAGCATCCCGGGGCTCGCGCCCGCGGCGCCGGCCGCCAGGATGGGGAGGATCGCGGTACGCGCGGCCAGGCTGACCAGCGTGAGGCCGGATACCAGCGCGAGCAGCGACGGCGGCCGGCGCCGCACCACGGCCCAGGCGTCGCGCACCGAGTGCACGAGGACCGGGGGAAGGCGGCGGCGGAATCGCATCGCCGCCACGGCGCTGAGGGCGAGAGGAAGGACCACCAGCGCCACCGACCGGATCCAGGACGCCGGCGCCCCGAACGCGGCCAGCCGGTGCGCCAGCTCCGCGGCCGCGCCGGCGAAGATCCCGGACAGGATGGCCGCACCCGCGACGGTGGTCGCCACGCCCACGCCGAACTCGGTGACGAACGCGGCGAGCACGGCCGACCCGGCCGCCCCCGACCGCTGAAACGCCGCGAAGCGAACCGGGTCGGCGCCGAGCCCGGCCGGCGTCAGCGCCGCCGCGGCGTCGCCGCAGAGGTTGACGCCGACGGCGCGCCCGAGCGGCATCGGGACCATCGCGCGGAGCCGCAGGCCGCGCGCCAGCGCGTCGAGCGACAGCAGCGCGAGAACGACCAGGTGCTGCGCCACCGAGAGCGTCACCGCCGGCCGCGGCTCAGGTGCGCCGGGCTCTCGAGGGGGCCGCGGGTCCGGGCGCCGGCCTCACGTGTCCGCCCCCGGCCGCGCGGCGGAGACGGCCGCTTCGGCCGGATCCAGCGCCGGCCGGAAGGCCCAGGCCTGCTGCACCACGTAGTCCACGGGGAAGCGCTCGGGGTACTCGGTGTAGCCGAGGCCGTAGCCCGCCGCTCGGCGCTCGGCGGGGTCGGGAAAGTAGGCCGTGCCGAAGATCCAGTCCCACACGGCGAGCTTGGTCGAGAAGTTCTTCCCGTACGCGGCGCGGTCCACGGCGTGGTGCCAGCGGTGCATCTCCGGTCCGTTGACCAGGTACTGCAGCCGGCCGAGGCGCACGTCGAGGTTCGAGTGGATGAACATCCCCCAGATGGCGCTCACGGCGCCCTTGAGGACCGCCACCTGCGGCGCGGCGCCCAGGAGGACGATGGGGGCGAACTCCACGGTCTGGTTGACCAGGATCTCGAGCACGTGCGAGCGCACGCCGGAGAGCCAGTCCACCTGCGCGACCGAGTGGTGCGCCTCGTGGATGCGCCACAGCAGCCGGGAGCGATGCTGCAGGCGGTGGAACAGGTAGATGTACAGGTCGTGGGTGACGAGGAAGAAGCCGAGCTGCGCCGCGACGGGCCACGAGCCCACGAGGGCGAGCCGCGACAGTCCGGTGTGGACGTCGAGGAACGCGATCAACCGTCCGATGACGACGCCGAGGACGTAGCTCTGCACGAAACCGTACTCGACGAGATCGATCCAGAAGCCCCGACGCAGCAGCCGCTGACCGCGGTTGTACGGGAAGCGCCGCTCGAGCAGCACGAAGGCGCCACCCGCGCCCACCACGGCGGCCAGGGTCCACAGCTCGACCGCGTTCACGCCTCCGCCGCCAGCTCCAGCGGCACGGGGCGGTCTCCCGCGACCCGCCGCAGCCGCCGCAGGGCGCCCAGCTCGCTCTGGTAGACGCGCTTGACGCCGTCGCCCAGTGCCTCCTCGATCGCCCGGAGGTCGCGCACCATCCGGATCAGGCCGACGATCTCGACCGAGGCCGCCTGGTCCGAGCCCCACATGCTCCGGTCGAGGGTGATGTGGCGCTCGATGAACCCCGCGCCGAGCGCGACGGCGGCGTAGGTCGTGGCCAGCCCGGTCTCGTGGCCGGAGTACCCGACCGGCACGCCGTCGAACCGGTCGAGCAGGGTGAGGATGGCGCGGAGGTTGAGCTCCGCCGGCGGACACGGGTACGTGGACGTCGCGTGGGCGAGGAGCAGGTCGTCGGTGCCCACCTCGCGCACGGCGGCGTCGATCTCGGCCATCGTGGACATGCCGGTCGAGAGCATCAGCGGCTTGCCGGTCGCCCGCAGCTTGCGGAGCAGCACGCCGTCGGTGAGCGTGGCGGACGCCACCTTGAAGAACGGCGGGTCGAACGCCGCGATGAAGTCCACCGACGGCGCGTCCCAGCAGGACGCGGCCCACGCGATTCCGCGGTCGCGGCAATAGCGGTCGATTTCCGCGTACTGCGCGAAGTTGAGCTCGACCCGGCGGCGGTACTCCAGGTAGGTCATGCGGCCCCACGGCGTGTCGCGCTCGACGTCCTGCTGGTCGGGCGGCACGCACAACTCCGGGGTGCGCTTCTGGAACTTGACGCAGTCGCATCCCGCCGCCACCGCGCCGTCGATGAGCTTCCGGGCGAGGTCGACCGAGCCGTTGTGGTTGATGCCGATCTCGGCGATCACGTAGACCGTCTCGCCGTCCCCGATGCCGCGGCGCCCGACCTTGACCCAGCGGCGCCGCGGCCCCGGCACGAGACGGATGGCCGGCGGCTCCGCCGGCGGCGTCCCGGCCGCCGGCCGCCGCGCGGCCAGGATCCACTCGGCAAACTCGCGGAACGCGCCGTGCCCGCCCGGCCGGGAGGCCACGAAGTGCACCGCGTCGCGGACCTCGGGCTCGGCGTCGCTGGGGCAGGCGGACACGCCGGCCGCGACGAGCGCGTCCAGGTCCTGCAGGTCGTCGCCGATGAAGGCGACCTGCTCGAGGTCGAGCCCGCGGCGCGCCGCCAGTGCGCGGATCAGCGGGAGCTTCTGGTCCACGCCGAGGTGCACCTCGGCGAGGCGCAGCCGCTCGGCGCGGCAGGCGACGATCGGCGAGTCCTCGCGGCTCACGACGCCGGTGTCGATGCCGGCCTGCCGCAGGCGCTCGACCCCCATCCCGTCGCGCCGCGAGAACCGCGTCAGCTCCTCGCCGCGCTCCGAGTAGAAGACGCCGGCGTCGGTCAGCACGCCGTCGCAGTCGGTGAGCACCAGCCGGATGCCGGCGAGCCGGCCGGGCGCGAGCATGGGTCGGACGGTGCGGTTGGTCATGGCCTCACCACGCCGTGAAGCCGCCGTCGACGACCAGCATGCTTCCCGTCATGTAGCGCGACGCGTCGCTGGAGAGGAACACGATGGCGCCGCGGTAGTCGTCGGGGGCGGCCATGCGTCCGAGCGGCGTACGCGCGCCGTACTGGTCCACGAAGTACTGCTCCTGGCCGTTCTCCACGCCGCCGGGCACGAGCGCGTTGACCCGCACCGCCCGGCGTCCCCAGTAGGCCGCCAGGAAGCGGGTCAGAGCGAGCACCGCGCCCTTGCTCGCCGGGTAGGCCGGCGACTTGACGAACGGCCGCGAGCCGTCCGGGCGCACGTACAGCGAGGGGTCCGGGCCCACCAGCGCGTAGGTCGAGGCGATGTTGACGATGCTGCCGCCGCCGCGGCGGGCCATTTCCTCGCCCAGCACCTGGGAAGGGAGGAAGACGCCGGTGACGTTGACGTCCAGGACCCGGCGCCACTCGGCGAGCGAGTAGGTCTCGAAACGCCCGCGCTCGGTATCCGGCCGCGCGACCTCGACCTTGTCGTTGATCGCCGCGTTGTTGACCAGCACGTCCAGCCGGTCGAAGCGTTGCAGCACCAGCCGCCGGAGATCCTCGAGCTGGCCCGGATCGGTGACGTCGGCGGGCACGGCGAGCGCGCCGCCGGACGCCGTGTCCCCGAGGCCCGCGACCGCGGCCTCGAGCCCGTTCCGGTCGAGGTCCACGAGCACGACGGCGGCTCCCGCCTCGGCCAGCGCCGCGGCGTGCTGCCGGCCCAGCAGCCCCGCGGCCCCGGTGATCACCGCGACCCGGCCCGCGAGCGAGAACGGCGTCGACGGCCGGGCCGCCGCGCCCGGCTTGGTATTGAAGCGGCTGGTCCGCCGGAACACCGGCTCGACCGGCGCGCCGCGGAGCAGCGTCCGCACGCTGCCCTCGGCCACGGCCTGCCGGACGAGGGGCAGCACCTCCGCGTAGGCCGCGAGCAGCCGCGTCGCGTCGGCGGCGCCGTGGGAGTAGCTGATCGCGTGGGTGCCGCTCCACAGCACGCCGCGCCGGATCAGCTCCTGCTGGACGAGCGACTTGACCTCGAGCGCCGGCGATCCCGGTGGGTCGAACGTCACCAGCGTGCGGCACCCGGCGCCGACGCACCGCGTGTACCCGTCCATCCCGAGCTGGCGGGCGAGGTGGTTGTAGCCGTCCCGGATCTGGCCGCCGATGGCCGCGAGGTGGGCGGGGACGTCCCGCGCCACCAGCTCGTCGAGCGTGGCCCGGGCCGCCGCCAGGGACAGCGCCTCGCCGCCGAAGGTCGTGAAGAAGAACGCGTCCCGCTCGAAGACCGCCATCACGTCGGCGCGCCCGGCCAGGACCGACAGCGGCATCCCGTTGGCCACCGCCTTGGAGAAGGTGGCCAGGTCCGCCGTGACGCCGAATCGCCCCTGGGCGCCGCCGGGGGCGAGCCGGAAGCCGGTCCACATCTCGTCGAAGACCAGCAGGCTGCCGTTCCGGGTGCAGCGCTCGCGCACGCCCTCCAGGAACTCCCGCGCCGGGTCCTCGAACACCATCGGCTCGAGGATCACGCAGGCCACCTCGCCGTCGAGCGCGCGATCGAGGGACGCGAGGTCGTTGTACTCGAACGTGCTGGTGAGATCGCGCACCGGCTCCGGGATCCCCGCCCGGCGGTCGGTGACGCCGATGTGCCAGTCGTGCCAGCCGTGGTACCCGCAGCACACCACCTTCGCCCGGCGGGTGAACGCGCGGGCGGCGCGCACCGCGGCGCTGGTGACGTCCGCCCCGGTCTTGCTGAACCGCACCGACTCCGCGCCGGGCACCAGGGCGCGGATCCGCTCGGCCACCTCCACCTCGAGCGGGTGCATCAGCGAGAACGTGATCCCGTCCTCGAGCTGGCGCCGGATGGCGTCGTCCACCGCCGGGTAGCAGTAGCCCAGCACCAGCGGCCCCACGCCCATGCTCATGTCGAGGTACTCGTTGCCATCCACGTCCCACACCCGGGCGCCGCGCCCGCGGCGCAGGTACTTGGGCGCGACGCCGTCCACGTGCTGGCCCGGCCCCTTCGCGAGCGTCTGGGTGCCCGCGGGGATGAGGCCGCGCGCGCGGTCCCACAGGCGGTTCGACTCGGTGATGTCGGGAAGGCCGGGCGCCGGCGCGGGATGGGCGGCGGCGGTGGCCGGCGGATCGGCGAGCTCAACGCGCATGGGTGCGCTCCAGGGCGGCGGTGACGCGCGCAGCGATGTGGGGCCCGGACAGCCGCTCCTGCTCCACCACCTGGTCGAGCAGGCCGGGCGTGAACCACCGATCCTCGAAGCAGACGGCGTGGACCGGGGTGGGCAGCCGTCGCCGGCACAGGATCTCGGTGACGATCGAGTACAGGCCGCCGGTGCGGAAATGGTCCTCGATCGTCACCACCAGCCGCGTCGTTTCCGCGGTCGTGACGATCGCCTGCTCGTCGACCGGCTTCAGGGTGCGGAGGTTGACCAGCCGCACCGAGAGCCCCGCCCCGGCGAGGCGTGCGGCGGCGTCGTGCGCTTCGCGGAACAGCGCCCCGGCCACGAGCAGCCCGACGTCGGTCCCGCGGCGGACCACCTCCGCGCAGCCGATCTCGAACCCGGCGTGGCGGATCACGGCCGGGCGGTCGACGTAGCGCACGTACCACGGGGCCGGATCGCGCACCACGGCTTCGAGGCCGAGGACGAGGTCGTCGGCGTCGGCCGGGCAGAACACCTTGAGGCCCGGGATGCCGCGCATCAGCGCGACGTCCTCCAGCGCCTGGTGGGTGGGGCCGTTGGCCGTCGACAGGATCCCCGGCACGTAACCCACCAGCTTGACCGGCAGGCCCCCGACGCCCACGTCGGTCCGGATGAACTCGAAGGCGCGCATGGTCAGGAACGCCGCGAGGGCGTGCGCCACCGGAACGCGGCCGCGCAGGGCGAGCCCGGCGCTCATCCCGACCAGCGTCTGCTCGGCGATCCCGGCGTCCACGAACCGCGGCCCGAGGCGGGCCGGGAGGCCGCGGACGGGCACGCGGTTCTCCGCCGTGAGCACCATCACCCGCTCGTTGGCCGCCGCGAGGTCGCCCAGGGCGGTCGCGTAGTCCACGGTCAGCGCACCACCAGCGGGGCGGTCACCAGCTCGGCCTCGGCTTCGCCGCGCAGCTCGCGCACCAGGGCGTCCACCTCGTCGGCGGTGAAATCGCAGAACCACCGGTCCGGGCGGTCTTCCAGACTCGGCACGCCCCTGCCGCGCACGGTGTGGGCGACCACGGCGCTCGGCGCGTCGACGGCGAACGGCGCCCCGGCGAACGTCTCCTCGAGGGCGGCGAAGTCGTGGCCGTTGGTCTCGCGCACCCGACAGCCGAACGCCTCGAGCTTGGGGGCGAGCGGCTCGAGCGGCGTCAGCTCCTCGGTGCGCATGTTGGCCTGGATGCCGTTGCGGTCCACGACCAGGACGAGGTTGCCGAGCCGCTGCGCCCGCGCCACGAGCAGCGCCTCCCACACGGAGCCCTCGTCCAGCTCGCCGTCCCCCAGCAGCACCACGACGCGGGAAGGGTGGCCGGCGAGACGGGCCTCGTACGCGATGCCCAGGCCGACGGCGAGCAGGTGTCCGAGCGAGCCGGAGTGAAATTCGACGCCGGGGATATGGCGGTTGGGGTGCCAGTACAGGTGGTCGCCGGGCGCGAGGTGACGGCGCAGCCGCTCCGGCTCGAAGAACCCGAGCTCCGCGCAGGTGGCGTACAGCGCCGGCACGTCGTGCCCCTTCGACAGCAGCAGGTAGTCGCGCCGCGGATCGTCCAGCCGGCCGGGCGCGACGCGCAGGAAGCGGCGGTAGAGGAACACCAGCAGGTCGGCGCAGGACAGCGAGGCGCCGACGAAGCAGCCGCCGCCGGTGGCCATCCTGAGCACGTGCTCGCGCACCCGCACGGCGGTCTGCTGCAGCTCGTCGAGCTCCTCCGCCCTCACGGCCGCGGCTCCCCGGGCGGGCGCCGGGTCTCGGACGACGACACGGTCTTCAGCTCGCCGAGGTGGTGGCGGTACCAGTTCACGCCGCGGTAGCGGGCATTGAGCCCCGCGACCTCCGGGTGCGCGTCCAGCCAGCGCACGATGTCGGCGACGCCGAAGGCGGGGCCGGCGGGACGCAGCGCGTCGTACACGCGCTCGATCAGCCGGTAGTCGTCGAGGTAGTCGAGCACGACCCGGTGCGTCTGCGACAGGTCCTGCCCCGTCTCCCAGGCGACGTTGCCCAGCCGGAACGCGCCCGGCGCGTCCCACAGGAACGGTGTGGTGTGCTCGCGGTCCAACGGGCGGTTGGCCAGGCGCCAGGCCGTCTGGAGCGCCGCGAAGCTGCAGATCTCGACGTCGTTGCCGTCCGGGTACGACGCCGGGTGGAGGTTGGACACGTAGTCGTAACGGCCGGCGCTGTCGAGGTAGGCGGCAATCACGCGGTCGATCACCGCCGGATCGATCAGCACGCAGTCCGACGGGATCTTCACCACGTGCGCTCCGTGCAGCGCGCGCACCGCCTGGTAGTGCCGGTCGAGCAGGTCGGTCGCGTGGCCGCGGTAGCAGCGCACGTCACGCATCAGGCACACCGCGACGATGGGATCGTCCTCGGGCGCGGTGGTCGTGGCCACCACCAGGGTGCCGTGGAGCCGCGCCGCGGCCACGCGCTCGAGCATGCAGTCCAGCACCGTGCCGGCACCGAGGGGCAGCAGCACCTTGCCCGGCAGGCGCGTGGAGCCGCTGCGGGCCTGCACGACGGTCACGACGTCGCTGCTCACGACACCATCCGCGCGGGCTCGGACTCGGCCCGCCCGCGGGCCAGCTCGCGGTTGCAGACCCGCGCGATGTTGCGCGCCGAGGCGCCGCCGTTCTGCACCGGCGCCAGGCGCCGCAGCCGCTCCAGGTCGAAGTAGGAGTGGCACTCCTTGCCGAGCGCGAGGCCGACGTACACCACGCTCGAGTACTGGGTGATCAGCACGTCGCAGTTGGCGATCATGTGGTTGGTGTTCCCGTCCGCGAAGATCAGGGCGTCCGGAAAGCCGCTGCGGATCTCGGCCGTGGAGCGCGCGACGTTCTCGTTGGGGTGCAGCTTGAAGATCAGCGGCCGACCCGCGGCGATCTCCGCCACGCGGGCGAGGAACCGCGGCCGGTTGTCGCGCTTGAACGTCTCGCGCGCGTCGGAGGTGGCGACCAGCACGTAGCCGCGGTGCGGGAAGTCGTTGTCGAGGAAGGCGCGGCAGTTGTCGAAGTTCGGGATGCCGGTGACCACCAGCCGCTCCTCGGGCACGCCCTTGGCGACGAACAGGTCCCGGTAGCCGGCGGAGGCGACGCAGAACCTGTTGTAGGCCAGCGACAGCCCGGTGGTGGCCGTGCTGGCGAGCCACCGGGGCAGCCGCAGGGCGCGGACCAGGCGGTAGGCGACCCCCTCCGGGTCGGTCATCCCTTCCTGCACCAGCACCAGCGGTTTGCCGCGCACATTGCGTTGGACCAGCAGGTCCGAGCTCGACACCACCAGGTCGTAGTCGCCGGCGCGGCCCCGGTCGTCCAGCGGAAGGCGCTCGTCCCGGAGGTAGGCGTCGGTCAGCCGCCGCATTTCGCCGCCCAGGATCGTGAACTCGAGCATCCCGCGACGGCTCATCCAGTGCAGCAACCCGTCGGAGTAGTACGGCGTGAAGAAGCAGTCGTGCTGCTCCAGGTGCCGCCCGACCTGGTGCAGCATCGTGGTCTGGTTCAACGACCCACAGATGAAGAGGATGCGGCGACGTCGTCGCGCGAAGGTCATGGATGTGGCGGCTATACTAGCAGCCCCGGGACCACGGTCGTCCCACGGACCCGTCACGGTCTGGTAACCGACGGCTCAAGAACGGGAGACGACGACGGGATCCGGCGCGATGGGGCCCGAGCGGGGCCTGCCGGTGCGGCCCCACACGTCACCGGCATGTGACCGGTTCCTGGAGCAATCGCCACCGATGCCGGATAGCATCCGGCACCGAGGAATCCGGCGCGTACGCGTACCCGGAGCCGGCCGCTGGGACCGCGCCGCGCTCGAGCGGCCGCGGGAGCCCGGCACGCCGGCCTAGGGGCCAGCCATGTGCTCGGCCGGGCCTCCTCCCCACCTAGCCGATCGGCCGATGGTCCCCGCTTGACCTGATCGTCATCGTTCCCCTCAGGCAGCAGCCACCACAGCCTGAGGGGGAACGCCGCATGTCCGCAGACAGGAATTC
>Ga0335082_10001334_pt1 | contig 26333 bp, 19 predicted proteins | sample Lox_Sample_41_FD_206718 | JGI IMG/M metagenome (GOLD analysis project Ga0335082, IMG submission 206718) | Soil microbial communities from Loxahatchee National Wildlife Refuge, Florida, United States - Lox_Sample_4.1 | ecosystem: Environmental > Terrestrial > Soil > Wetlands | place: USA... | reverse complement strand
ATTCCCACGACGACAGGCGGCGTCCCCATCAGCGCAACCATCAATGCACTGCTCGCGAGTCAAACGTTCCATCCCTTCTCGGATTTCCTGCTGCATGACATGGGTTCGTTGGGCGATGGGATCACATCCGACGCGGCCGGTCCCACGATGATGCGGACGGCTCCGTTGTGGGGCATCCGCGCGCGCTCGCGCTTCCTGCACGACGGCAGGGCCGAGACCATTGCGGACGCCATCACGTTGCATGACGGCCAAGGCGCGAACGCAGCTGAGGCATTCCAACGGTTGTCGGCAACGCAACAGCAGCAGGTGCTCGACTTCCTCAACACCATTTGATCACGTACGCCGCTGGCACATCGTCCCGCGCCCGGATAGGATCCCCGATCTCATGGGGCGTCTGTCGAAGCTGAGTCGCTCGATCGCCGGGAAGGTTGCCATCATCACCGGCGCCGGCAGCGGCATGGGCCGCGCCACCGCTCACTTGTTCGCCGACGAAGGCGCGCAGGTGGCCGTAGTAGACATGAACACTGACGGCGTCGATAGCGTCGTGCGCGAGATCACCGGCGCGGGCGGAACGGCCGCCGGTTGGGCGATCGACGTCACCGACAACGGCGCAGTCAGCACACTGGTTCGCGAGGTCGTCGCGCGCTTCGGCGGAATCGACATCCTCGTCAACAACGCCGGGGTGAGTCAGGCCGCGCCGATCGACAGCGACGATTTCGAAGCCACATGGACGCGCACCCTCGCGGTGAACCTCACTGCCCACGCGCAGCTCGTCCGCGCCTGCCTGCCGCACCTCATGGCGCATGGCAGCGGGCGCGTCGTCAACATCGCATCGACAGAAGGATTGGGTGCGACGGCCTTCATCAGCCCGTACACCAGCAGCAAGCACGGCGTGATCGGGTTGACCCGGTCGCTGGCCGTCGAGCTGGGCGCCAGGGGCGTCACCGTCAACTGCGTGTGCCCGGGCCCGATCCACACCGGCATGACCGCCGTGATTCCTGACGAGGCCAAGCAGAAGTTCGCGCGCCGCCGCGTGCCACTGCGGCGCTACGGCGAACCAGAGGAGGTGGCGCACGCGACGCTCAGCCTGGTGCTGCCGGCGGCTTCATACATCAACGGCGCCGTGTTGGTGGTGGACGGCGGTATGACCGTGCAGAACACATGAAGATCGTGAACCGGCGGCGACGCCAGTTTACGCGCAACATCGATTACGGCCTGCCGTGGACCTCGCGGCGTTTAACCGAGAGACGAGTCGGCACCAGGGTGACGTTCCATCTTCATCTGTAGTGTTTGATCGACATTCTCCTTGACAGCCGACCTCCCGGCGACCGACAACGGATCTCGGATAGCGACGATGTTAGCACGGAGCACGAGGTCGACGGGTGCTTTGGCGGGCACGCTTCTCACGCTCGCAGCCGCCGCGCAGCCCGTGCAGGCGCGTCTCAACACCACCTCCACGTCGCCCCGCCTGCGCGCGGCGGCGGTGCGGACACGCGAGAGTCCCGCCGACCAGCACAGCATCGTCGTCGGCCTTGATCTCAGGAACCGCGCCGATCTGGAGGAGTTCCTCGCGGACGTACAGAACCCGGCTTCACCGAACCTTGGCCGCTTTCTCACCTTAGACGAATTCGATGCCCGATACGCGCCGGCGGCCGATGTGGAGCAGGGGGTCGTGGATTATCTGCAAGCCAATGGGTTCACCGTGACCGACCGCTTTTCCAACCGGCTGTTGGTCGGAGCAGTCGGCACGGTCGCGGCGCTCGAGAGCGCGCTCCATACCGAGATGTACAATGTGACCTTCAGGGGCGAAGCGCACTACGCAGCCACCAACGAGCCGACGTGGCCCGCCGCTCTCGAGGGCAGCATCGTCGGCGTCATTGGCCTCGATGACCTCACACCTCGGCACCCGCACATTCGCAGGACGCCGGATGTTACCAACCCTCGTGCAGCGGTCGGCAACAGCTGCTGCCATCTCGGCCCGCCGGACCTCGCCGTCTTCTACAACGAGAGCACCGGCTACACCGGGGTTGGCGAGACGGTAGTGATCGCAGGAGTCTACGCGTGGGCGGACAGCGACGTTGCACTGTTCAATTCGCAGTGGGGGCTTCCGGCCTTACCTAGCGGCAGCCGTCAGGTCTGCACCGCGTCGAGCTCCGGCGGCACCCCCAGCGGGTGCCGGTTCAGTCGCCAGAACTCCGACGAGATTTCGCTCGATGTCGAGTACGCCCATGCCACCGCTCCGGGCGCCGCGATCGTCAACTACATGGCCGCATCACCTTCATCGTCCGCCCTCACCACCATGTACAACCGCATCGTCAGCGACAACCCGGGTCACGTGGTCACGACGAGCTGGGGGGCCTGTGAAGCCGAGACGCCGTCGGCAGAGCTGCAAATCAACGACAACATTTTCGCGAACGCCAACGCCATCGGCCAGACGTGGTTTGCGGCGTCCGGCGACAGTGGCAGCCGCGATTGCGGCACGTCGCTCCTGAGCGTCGACCATCCCGCCAACTCGCCGCACGTGATGGGTGTCGGCGGCACGCAGCCCGTCTGCAGCAGCGGTCTGACCGTCTCCAACCCAGTCTGCGGCGGATATGGATCCGAACGGGGCTGGAACGACTCGGGCGGCGGCATCAGCCAGTTCTTTGCGCGGCCTGCGTTCCAGACCGGCTGCTCCGTACCCGCCGGCACGCAGCGCTTGGTGCCGGACGTGGCCCTCGAAGCCGATCCGTCGCCGGGGAACTACATCGTCTTTCAGGGTCTGTGGTACTCGATTGGGGGCACCTCCGATGCCGCGCCCCAATGGGCAGGCCTTTTCGCGCAGCTGAACCAGAAAAGCGGAGGCAGCGGGTTGGGGAATCCAGGCCCGCAGCTGTACAAGCTCTGTGGCTCTGCGGCCTTCCATGACATCACGACCGGCTCGAACGGTGACTACACTGCGGGTCCCGGCTTCGACATGGTGACCGGACTCGGCAGCCCCAATGCGGCAGCGTTGCTGGCGTCATTCGGATCGTCCACAGCGACGCCGACGCACATCGGCACTCCCCCGACGCCCACCGCCACCAGCACCCCCACCCCGCAGTGTGGCAGCGTGGCGGCGCCGAAACTGACAATCGGCAAGCTGCAGACACCACCGGGTGATGACACCCTCAGCTTTCAAGGCAAGTTGACGATTCCCATCCCGTTCAGCCCGCCGCTCGACCCACGCACGAATGGACTGCAGCTCTTCATCGAAGATACTGCGGCGCAGGTGCTCGCTGTGACGATCCCAGGTGACGCCTTCAGCAACCCGCCCAACAAAGGGTGGAAGGTCAACACCGCTGGAACGAAATGGACCTATGTCGATGAGACCAAGATCCTCATCGACGGCATCAACAAGGTGGTGATCCAGAACAAGTCCGCCACCACGCCCGGTCTCGTCACGTTTTCGGTCAAGGGCAAGACGGGGTCGTACGCCGTGGCTCCCGCCGACTTGCCGGTGACGGCGCGAATTGTCCTCGCCCCTTCCGGTGGCCAATGCGGCGACGCCAGCTTCGCGAGCTGCACCTTCAATAAATCGGGCAGCACCCTCAAGTGCAAGTGAACGGCGGATTGAAGGATGATGGTGTGATACCCGACGGATCTACCGCGGCGCTTCAGCGCCAGGAGCAGGCGCTGTTGGTGGTGTTGCGGCAAACCGAATGCCTCAGAAGGTCAGCGAATACGGTTCCAATTGGCTGGTTCCAGCCTTCTTCGTTTCGCTCATCGCTTTACTCACCTTGCCCAACTGCTCTGGACTGAGAATTTTGCGGATCGCCAGGGCCGTCTTCAGCTCGCTTTGCATGAACTGCAGCCGGAGCCGAGCTAGGCGCTGAACAAGGATACCCGATCCGCCTTCTGGCCCGCCGGCCGGCGCCAGTAAGGCGTCGTCCAGCTGGTTGTTGGTTTCTGCCAGTTGGCTGAGGAGCCCTTCCGTATCAGTGCGATCCCTTTCAATGAGCCGACGCACCTGCTCCGTTTGCTGTGTGGTCAGATCAGCAAATCGGAGCAGCACAGGGATCACCAATATTGGACCGTCGCCCATCATCACCATTGCGACCACTGCGTCCGGCGACTGAGCACGCACCGGTTGGGAACCACGAACCGGCCAGCGCCAGTGCTGCAAGCATGAAAACGCGCATTGTCAATTTGACGACCTCTGTACTCACACTGAACGGGGCGGGCCTGCGGGTCGGCTGGACTCACTGCCCATCGTTCGGGGCCGCCGCAGTGTGGTGATGGCGATGCCCGTGGTGCTGCGCCAGTAGATCCTGACACGGCTGAGACAGCTCACTCTGGTGTTCGCGCAGGCATTTGCCGGTGCTCCACGGGCCGGGGGCCGCAGCGCTGCAGAGCGTTTGCGCGTCATCGCCGCACGCCTGTTGCCACGCGGCGAGCCGGGCTTGCATCTCGTTCAGTTGCTGCTGGCAGGCAGCGGATAGCGCACTCGCGTGTTGCTGGAGGCAGCTTGCAAAGGTACCTGGGCCGGGCGTGAGGTCTGGGCAGAGCGTCGCCAGACAATCGCGGAAGTTGCCGGGGCCGGGTGTGACGTTGGGGCAAAGCGTCTGCAGGTCCTGACGACAAGCGCCTCCACCATGGTGGCCGTGTGCCAGAGCGGGTGCCGTCGTCAGTGCCACGGCCAGCGGCGCGATGAGCACGATGAACTTGGACATTCCTCTTACCTCCTTCTTGCGTCGTGATTGTGCGCCTTGCGAGACGGATGGACGGGCCGTGCACGCTGAGGCAGCGCCTTCTTCATGAGTCTGTAACGACTGCAGTGCCATCTTGGTTGACATCAGTCGCGCCGGCCAGCCATTTCACTTCCGCTGATGTCAACCGATGCAGCGGTTGGCTCGCTCATTCATGAACATCGCCCCGCGACTGCGGCGGCACAGGAGGAGAGAAGCCATGCGACAAATTGCGACCTTGCTTTTCCTTGCTCGGCTGGTCTTCGAGGACCGCACCAAATCACGCTATCGCGCACCCTGTGCAGAGGTTCCCTAAAACCACCCGACCCCTGTTCCTCAGTCCTGAAGTGGATCGGACTGCGATACGGGACCGGTGTGCTCACCAAATGTTAGGGCCCAGATAACCCTTGCGCAGGTAGGACCGTGCTGCCGACTGTGGCGGTCCCGCCATACACGACCATCCCCTGATCGAGGGTGGTGGTGAGATTACCGCCGACTGCCCATACGCCACCATCGGGGTCGATCCACGCACCGTGCAGATCGAGTGGGGTGTTGAGCCCTGGGTGTTGCAGCTGCCAGCCGCTCACGCCGCGGAACGCGACGGTGCCGCCGACACCGACCGCCACCCCGGTGCCGTCCGTTTGCAAGAAGACGCCGTTCATCTGCAGCAAGCCCGGTCCCGCCCGGTTCTCGAACGTATCGCCCTCCAATTCGTAGATGACGCCACTGAGCACACCGCCACTGGCGACGACTTGTGTTGCATTGCCGTGCACCGTGAAGAGCGGCAGGTCCTGTGCGTCCAGGCCGCCGGTGTCAACGTTCACTTGCGTCCATTGTGTGCCGTCGTAGTGGAAGACCGAGCCAAGACGACCGCAGATGTAGAGGTCGTTCGCACTGCGGCCCCACACCTTGTAGAGGATCGGAATCCCCGCCGGGTGCGCCTCGACAATCGTGGTGTCGTCGTGCCACGTCGCTCCATCGAAGCGCCACACCACACCACCCGCATCTGGGTTCGAGAGGTCACCGCCCACCGCCCAGATGTGGGCGCTGTCGGATCCCCAGATTCCGAACAGGGTCTGCCGACTGTCCGGCGTCGCCTGTGTTTGGAACGCACCGGTTGACGGAGTGTAGCGCAGAATCAAACCCTCGTTGCCGGCCAAATAGAAGTCGCCATCGATCGGCGTCACGCTGATCCACCACAATCCGCCCGCGACGCCGGTGCTGAGACGCTGCCACGCCTGTCCGTTGTAATGCAGCACCAGCGGTCCGGTACCATCGTTGGCGTCCGCACCGACCGTGTAGACGTCAGCGGCGGATGTGCCGGTGATCGACAGTAAGGCTCCAGGCAAGTTCTGGAGGACTGGATGGATCTGACCGGTCGGGGTCGATACTGGTGTCGCTGTTGGTGTGCTGATCAACCCGCCCGTTGTTGTGGCGGTTGCTGTCGCGGCAACCGTCGCGGCCGGCGTGACGGTGGAGGTTGCACTCGGCGTCCATGTGACACCTGGTGTGACAGTGGCGGCGACTCCGGGCTCCCAGTACGTGCGTGCCTCGCCGTACGCGTCGTCGCCGATGACCGACCCCATGACGCGGCCATTGAAGTCGTCGGCCAGCGTGTGAATGCCACCCCAGATCCGGGACTGCCCCGCCTGGTCCGACGCGTCGTAGTACGTTGCCCACTGGAGCTGAATGTCGGTGCTCGGGCCCACCTCGAATTTGAGGAAGCTGTTCGCTGGGGCAAAGAAGCCTCCCAGGCCGCCCGGGAAATACGGTGAGCCGGTAAAGTGCGCGAGTACTTCGGCACCGGCACGGCTGAACGTACTGTGTCCCGACGTGAACGCTGCGAAGGCTGGAGTGACGAAGGTGTCCTTCTGGTAGGGTACCCATTCCTTGGCACGGATCCATTGCACCGCGCTATGCTGCGTCGCAGGGTCTGCGGGTCCACCGGGCCATGCGTAGAGGGCGATTTCACCAACATACGCGGCCAGCGCCGCGTGGCGTTGCCCCGGTGTGCTCGACTCCGTTGTGATCACTTCCACCAGCCCCGGCACGAGCGGCAGGCCGTCGTGATTGTAAGACGGGCCGGTTGGGTCGGACGACTGCCCCAACTCGCCCATGTAGCGAATCATCGAAATGGGCCGGGTCGAGTTATAGATGCGCTTCGTGCCCCAACACCCGTAGGCCGCATCGTGCTGGGCCGCGTTCAGCGCGAAGTAGAGTTTCACGTCCCACTCGAGGTCGTCGACGATCGGGCCTGTGCCGCCGATTCGTTTCTCGGTCAAGGGATTGTCGGAGACTTCGTTCGCGATGACGTTCCAATGTCCGGGCGGAGTCTCCGAGTTCGGCCCGTCGGCCCAAAACTCGGCAATCACGCGCCTGAAGTCGCCGCGCTTGACGATCTCTGGCACATACGGCTGTTCCGTGGCGGGGTTCAGCTCGTAACCGCTGCCGTCGTTCGTTCCCAGCGGGTTGTTGCCCAACGTGGCGGGCGATATGTCCATCGTAACGCCGTCGTCCGGGGTCAGATTGCTGGATGCACGGATCACGTCGATGGCTCCCTGTTTGAAACTCGCATCGGTCAACGGATCGTGCAGCCGGGGAGGCGGATTCGGTAGGAGGGCATTGAGGTTCGCGGCGAATGGCAGGACACTCCCCCACTGCGAGCCGACGTAGACCTGGACGTTGCCGGGAATCGGGATGCCGTTTTGAGTGACCTGATGGGACAGGGCGAGCGGTTGCCAGCTGTTCGGGTCGTACATCGTGGTGCCAGGAAGTGCGACGATGAGGGGGGGATTTACCGGGACGTATGTCGGGTCGGCATAGTTCTCCGCCTCGTTCGAGCCGTCGCTGAGACCGTAGTTGATCACGGTCTGCGCGATGCGGTTGCCGATCGCTGCCGGCCTATCCCCGGTGGTTGTCGTGATGGTCGGATCGTAGCCGAGCGCCGTCATACGGGCCGTGAACGACGCCAGCGAAGTAGCCGCGTTGGCCGAGAGCGCGTAGCGCTCCGACAGCACTCGGTACGCCGCGTAGCTGATCGATTCAGCGCGGTCGGCATCGAGGTTTGTAGAGACGTGCTTCTCGGTCGTCAGGTAGCCGCTCGCGACCCGGTCATACGTTGCCCACGCATCCCACATGGCTATCGAGACGTGAAAGAGATTGCGCGCATGAACGGGCGGGCGGGGAAGATCGACACGGATCGCACTCAGGGTCTCTTCGTCCCATTGGCGAGCAACCGATTGTGGGTGCGGCGGTGGCGTTATCGACGAGGTTGCGGTTGGTGCAGGGGAAACGGCTTCCGTTGGTGGCGCTGTGCTCGTCGGCGTGCTGGTCTGAGTAGCTGTCGCGCTCGGAGTCGCCGTCGGCGAAGCGGTGAGCGTCGGGGTCAGCAACCCCTGGGTCGGCGTGCCCGTAGCCGAACAACCATTGAGCAGAGCAGCAACGGCACTAACTATTTCATCGACGCTGATCTCACCGTCGCCGTTGAGGTCACCTGCCGGACATGACGACAGCGCTGCGCTGCCAAGTGCTACGTCGACCATCCGGATACATTCGTTCACGGTCACGGTGCCGTCGCGGTTGCAGTCGCCAACACAGCTGCCTTGCGCACACCGGAGCATGGGAACCAGCAAGACGGTCGCTGCGGTGAGCAGCAGGACCGCGCGCGTATGGGGTCTGCTGAGCGTCGATGTCGATACTGATCTCGTCACGGGCCCCCTCCCCCTACCGCTGCTGGGCAAACTGAGCTGCGCGGTGTGCACTACTAGGAGACGGGAGGCGGCGGTGGAGGAACTCCACCTAAACTGGGGGAGTTGCGCTGACTTTGGCGTCCGCCAGCGAAGCGGTAGGCACCGCATGGCCCTGGTGCCTTTGGGCCCGCTGGTCGGCCAAAGCGGGGGTAGGCAGCGCGTCGCCACGGGTGTTGTCCTCGGCAGCGCAGGGGTCTTTGACGAGCGTGCCCCTTACATTGTTGCAAAAGGTCGTTACATCTCCCGCACACGCGGCAGTGAACGCTGCTTGCTCCTTTTGGATGGCGAATCTCTTTGCTTTGAAACGTACGCCGTTGTGGCAACGGCAGCCCCTGACGCACCGCGTCTTCACCTCGCTAACGAATCCTCAGCCATTCGCGTTGACCACAGGGGATTTCGGTTGATTGATATGCCCTTCGGGAAAACCTGACTCGCTCATGAAGGACGTGGATCGATTCAATAATCTCAGTTGGGCGGGGGCGGTGCGGCAGGCACCGAGCGCCAGCCTTCCTTGCACTCGCGGACGTACGGGTAATAGCCCTTGGCGGATTCGCAGTAGTACCAAACACCGGCCTGCGCGGTCGATGCCTGTGGCGGTGGCGCCGGCGGCCCCTGCGCCATAGGTGGCGGCATCGCTGGCGGCCCCTGGGCCATCGGCGCCGGCGGCCCTTCTACGTAATTGACAGGCGGGTTGACCACGGCGTAGCCGTTCGGCACCTGCTGGTAGTAAACCTCGTTGGCATAGTAGTAGGGAACGCCGCCAGCATAGACCGTCGCGTAGGCAGGCGGCAGGAGCGGCACGATGATGCCGATGGGCGGCGCAACCACGACGAAGCCAGGTCCGGAAGGACGATACCAGACGCCGGCGTGATAGTAGTAGGGCGCACTGCGGTAATTGACCACGGCATAGCCCGGCGGTAGTACGCGCACAGTGTAGCCGACTCTGGGATAGTAATGTCCGTGGTGAAAACGGTCATCGTACACCCAGTGGTTGGTCCGGTAGTGCTCGTAAGGCTGAGCGTAGGCGCTCAAGGTCCTGACCACGACGAGCGTGAGGACGGTTGCAGCGGTGGCCGACGATTTCAACAACAGCTTGCTCATTCTGGACTGCACAGATGCAAGACGAACGATCGCCCTCATTGGTTGACCGGGGGTCGGCCGCCCACCTGCCTGCGGGCCGTCCCCCTGTCAACCAAAGGCGCGGCCGACTCGTTGCCCATTTCAGAACGGGAGGAACACATGACGCTATCGAAGATAGTTACCCTGGTCGCGCCTCTCGCCGTGACGCTTACCTGCGGCGGGCTCCCGGCTGACGCCCCAATTCGTGCAGCGTAACGGCGCGGTGGCGCATCTCACCGCGCCTGTTTCAAGGCCAATTCAGGAGAGGAACGATGAAACGAATCGCGATGGTTATGGTTTTCAATTGCATGTTGACGGCGCTCGGAAATGTTTCCCCGCTGGTCGCCCACTTTGGACGAGCGGCAGTTGCTGATGACGAAGGCGACGATGGTGATGACGATGACGGTGGTGATCAGGGGAGTGAACACATGATTCCCCCGCTCGCGGTCTGAAGGCCGCACGCGCCGTTGGTCCGACAGGCCCACGAATCCGCGTGACCTGTTGGTGAAATCCTGATCAAGGCCACATAGAAAGAGTCGCCGACCGCAATAGGACCGCCAGCGGATCAGGCATGAGGCGGAGCGATCGGACAGCACACCAACAGTGGCGTCCATGGGAGGCCTGCCTCAGGGGACTGAGACCGAATGGCTGCATAACGGTCACACCTGGATCGCTGAAGCCTTCTGCGTCACACTCCGATCCCGCGCCCGGATGTCGCGTCGGGCAACGGTACGCTTGATGCAGGCTCGATGCCGCGAGAAAACCGGAAGACCATGCTCGTCATCTATCTGCAAGCTGCCGCCTACACAGCAGCGTTTCTGCACCTCACTCTGTCACGCATGGCTCGCATGCTGGTCTTGCACCGGAAGAACTGGCGCGTTGATGCGGGCGCTGCGCCCTGTGAACAAACGTAGACTGGCTCAGTTCGAGCCTTTTGTTTCGGTGTGAGACGTCGCGCCGCAGGTCCCCGCAACGAGGTCGTCACCTGCAGCGGAACGTGTGGCGCCGATCGCGTTGGTCTCCGCAGCCCGTGTGGGAGCGTGCGGCAACCACGAGCAGTGGGCTGTCGACGTTCAGGGATACCGCCAACGCGATCCACTTTCCAGTGCGTCGTGCGGTGTAGCGGACTCGGACGGGTGCACAATGACCACATGGAGTGACCGAAGGACTCATGTTCCACAGCGCTCGCATGACCTTTCCAGGGAGGAGCCCTGCAACCAGTGGGCGGTACGCTTGATGCTCTTCCCTGGCAAGCACCAAGGAGATCAACATGGATCAATCGATGACTCCGACCTTTAGCACTGCGTTGCCTGCCGCCCTGATCGGCACCACAAGCATGGAGCCACCACAGACGCATTTGATCGAGTGCGAATGCAACAAGGAGAAGCTTCAAGTAGCCCATGCCTACTTCAAGCTGCACTTCGCCGACCACGTTCTGGGAGACCTGCACACTCCCAGCCGGCTGATACATGCAGGCGCTTTTGTGCCGCGAGGCGAGCACCACGTCATTAGCATGGTACGGGAGGGTGGCCTCACCTATTACGCCGTGTTCGAGAGAGACTTCCAGGAATTCTCGGTCGAAGAGATCGACTGGTGCCTGCGGCTGTGGCAGGTTGCTGACGTGGTGCGGGCCAACCGCATCGCTCTCATATCGGGCGAAGGGGCGTCGTCTCTGTTCGTGTAGCGAACATGGCTTCGTGCGTGCGTGGTGAAATCATGCAGGTCACGTCGACCAGACGCGCCAGCCCTGCAGCGGCGCGATATGCGATCAGCAGCCCCTACGGCAACCCGGCCGTAGCGCGCAGTGCTTCGATGTCGAAGCTGCCGACCGGAACCTTTTCGGCGCGGTAGGACCAGTTGCCCTGGTTTACGAAGAGCATGTCGAGCAGGTCGTGACCAACCGCGTCGACCTCGCTGAACGCAAGGTTGGCGGTACCGTTGTAGGCACCCCAGCCGATCAGGTTGGTACCGTCCGCGTAACGGCGGAAGCTGCCCAGGAAGGCGCTGTTGGCGGCACCCTGATACTGCCACACGACTGAGGCCGTGCCCGCGCCGAGGTCGAGCGCGTACTCGACGCCTCGGGCCACTCCGGGAACCGCGGCTGCCGCCGAGTGGTCATCGAAGAGCGAGATGTCTCCGTTGGGCTGAAAGCGCGCGTCGTGCTGCAGGTAGAAGGCCGTCTCTGGATCGCCCTGGATCGTGAGAATCTGCGCGCCATCCTTGTTGTACGGCGTTCCGCCCAACTTCCACATGACAGTTCCGGTGGACTTCGCGATCAGGAGCACGGCATTCATGTGCCGGAAGGAGATCAGCACGTCGCCGTTGGCACTCACATCGATCGAGTTGCAGTGGTACACGTCGGCCGGGTTCGCGGCTGTGCCGGCGCCCGCCGGGACCACCGACTCCTGAACCGGATCGATGTGATTGCTCGCCCGCCAGTCCCACACGAGGTTGCCCTGGGGATCAACCTCCTGCACGGCGCAATCGAGGATCGTGGAGTCGGTACCGTAGGTTTCCAGACAGGTGAGATCCACGCCCGTCAGGGTCGGGTATGAGAAGATCATGAAGTCGCCGTTCGGCAGCAAAAGGAGTTCGTGATTGTTCAGGGGTATGCCAACGGTGGTGATGGCCTGGGTCGTCCATGTGGTGAGATGGTAAAGCGTGCCGATGGAAACGTTGGACGAGGACATGATCCCCACCGTTGAGTCCGGCAGCGGCTCGACGATGGTGGCATTTCCCTCAACTGCTGGATTGGGCATACGGTGATACCAGATCGGAGTTCCGTTCGCGTCGACGATCATCGCAAAGGGCGCAGATCCCGTGGCGACGAACAGGTTGCCGATCAGATACCAGCCGGGAGTTGGGCTACCGAGTGCGGGGTACGTAATAGGGGCCACGAGCGGGAAGTCGGGGGGCAGGCAGCGGATCCAGTACTGCTGCGTGAAGCCGGTGGCGTCCTGGGCCAGCACCACCGCAGCCTGATCCTCGCTGAGCGACAAGGGCACCGACGTGGATGGCGCCCACGCGGTGGTGATGGGGGCGCTCATCGAGACGGCGCCGCCGGCACTCGCGGTCATGTCGAGCGTCAGGGTGTTCGTCCCGGTGCTGCAGACGACCGCGTAGTCGTAGATTGACGGCGAGAACGCCGGGCGCAACACCAGCGGAGACACGGTCAGCGAGGCCAGGGGTGGTTGCGCACAATTTCCCGCCACACAGACCGTCCCCCCGTTGGTGCACGCAGTACCGTCGGGGGCAGGCAGGTAGGAACAGATGCCGTCGCCGTTGCACGTGCCGGCCTGGTGGCACTGATCCGGCGGGGCGCAACTGCAAGGCGTTGCTGGCGCAGTACCCGTCGGCGAGTTCGTTGACGTGCCGGTTGCGATCTCCGTCGGAATGTCCGTTGGTGCGGCTATCGCGGCGCCCGTTGGAGTGATGGTTGGCGTGATCGTCGCTGTCGCCGCCGCCGTGACGGTTGGTGGCGGCGTACTCGGAAATGTCGGGGAACTAGTGGAAGCTGACGCAGCGGTATGGGTCGCGGTCGGCGTTGATGTGTTGGTGGGGACAGGTGGCGGCGTGTTGGTTGCCGTAGGTGATGGAGTGCGAGTAGCGGAGGCATTTTGCGGCGCGGTCGGGCTCGGGACCGCGGTCGCCGTCTCGGTTGCCATGGGTACGTTGGTGGGCAGCGCCGTAAACGTTGCCGTTGGCGCCGTCGGGGTATTTTCGGAACCGCCGCAAGCGGCCAAGCCGCCGATCATCAACACACCTGCACAGACACAGCCAGCGGCTCTCCGCCACGCAAACGCTTGTTTCATCCCCTGGCACTCCTCGTCACGCATGCATGAGCGCACTGGATACCACCGCCGGCGCCTTCGTGATCAGGTGGGGCATCCATTCAGGGCGTTGTTTACGGCGGCGATGATCTCATCGATGGTGATCTCGTTGGTGTGGTCCACATCACCGGCAAGGCAGGTCGAGATGCTCGCATTGCCGAGCGCGATGTTCATCATGCTCACAAGCTCGTCGACGGTCACCGAGCCATCGCCGTTGCAGTCGCCCGCGCATGGGCTGCTGACGGGTGTCGGCTGCTGGGATGGCGTGTTGGTCGGCGTCTGCGTGGCCGTCGGCGTAGGGACAATCGCTTCGAGGGCTGTGGCAAGCACCGCCACGTCCGGGGTTCCGAGACCGCTGGCCAGATCGTAGCCCACGCCCGCGGTATAGCCCACGACGCGGTCAAAGCTGTTGTTGCCCCGAGTGATGTCATGGAATACGGCTGCACCGTTCCCCGCGTACTGCTGTTGGCCGAGGGCGTACAGCGTCGCGTTCAGCGGCCCCAATCCCTCGACCTGGCGGGCGTGATTCAGCAGTGCGACGATACCGGCCCAACTCGGCGCCGCCGCGCTCGTGCCCCCAATCACCTCGATATCGCTTCCGACCACCACGACGTAGCCGGGACTCTGTGGGCTTGCGAGCAGCGAAACGTCAGGCTGATCGCGGGAGCCATCGGCGGGCACACCTGGCGCGTTCTGGTAGGCCGGCTTCCGAACCAACGTGCTGGCACCACCGCCCGAGGCGCCACTAGCGTCATTCCACACGGTTTCGCTGACATAACCGGTGGCGTCGCCGCTCGCGTCAAAGCCAGGATCGAGTGCTGTGCCACCAACCGCGGTGACATTGGGATCGCTGGCTAACACGTTGACGCTACGCCCCCGCCCGTCTTGGCAGCCGTCGGCACCGCCATCTCCCGTTGGCACCAGCACCGATTGTCCTTGCACCGCCGCCTGCGCGTACATGGGGCCAAAGAGACTCAGATCGGAGCTGTCCAGCCGCTCACACGTTCCGAAGCTCATGGTTATCGTCTTGGCTTCCGAATGGTTCGTGACGATATCCATGAGGGAAGCATCGATATCGGCACCACTAACGTCGACGAGCACTGCGGCGCCCGGTGCCATCGCACTTGCCCACTCCGTATCGAGGACCACCTCGCTCTCTTCGCCTTGAATGCATTCTGCGAGCTGGCGCGAGTTGCGGATCCCCTGGCAGTAGCCATTCGGAGCGCCGACGCCGGGATTTGTCGACGGGAATACCTTGACTGGATTGTGTGCGGGCACATCGAATTTCTGTTCGAAACTGGCGACATCGCTGACGTTGAAATCGGACCGGGCGACGACGCCAATCGTCTGCCCCGACCCGTTCACCCCCGCATCGAGCAGCGTCTGCATATCGTACGCGATGTACATATCCCGCGGCGCCATCGTGCTGACGAGTCTGCCGGAAATCGAGACGCGCGCCAGCGGCTCGGCCAACGGGAAGGTGTTCAGCCGAACGAAGTCCACGGTATCGCGAAACTCGGCCGGGAGCAGCGGCGAATCTTCGTTGGCCAACGGGGTGCGACCGCGATAGCTGTAGTGGCTCATGTGCACACCGAAGCTCCGTTCGACGCTCTTCACCGTGCCACCGAAGTCGATGCGTGCGCCGTTCACCTTCGGACGCACCACGAAGCCTTCACCTTGCAGCCAGTCCACGACGGCACCGTACTCCTCGGGCAAGGGCGCAAAACGGGCGGCGAATTCGTCCGGCGTGAGCCAGCGGCGATACTGTCGGGATTCGGGGTCTTGCTGTGCGGCAATCAACGCGGCGAGTTGGTCTGCGTCCCGCAGCCGCAGTGTGACGGACATCTCGAGCGATTCATCCGGATCGGCCACCCGTTGCCACCCTGATGCTGTTGCGCGCGCCGACACGGCATTGCGCAGCTCGTAGCGCTCGGCGGCGTACGCGATCTGAACGCCGAGGATGGACCACGCGACCGCGATGCCGAAGACCCGCAGCGCACGTTTTCGTTGGTGGTGAGAAAGCTGGCCACCACGAAAACGCCAGGGGGCGCGCTTCATCGCTGATCTCGCAGAGCGCTGCGCAGACGGTGGACGGCGCGATAGAGATGGCGCTTCACCGTGCCGGGCGTGAGCCCGAGGAGGTCCGCGACGTCGTTCGTCGGCCATCCCTCGATGTGGCGCAAGACAAATACTTCTTGCTGCCGCGCCGGCAATTGCCGGAACGATCGCCACACCAGCGTTCGTGTCTCGTTGCCCGCCGTCTCATCTTCCGGTGTGCGTGTGGCGGCGTGGATGTCGCCCTCGATGAAATCCACGTGTTGGTCGCGCCACCATTTCCACCAACCCGATCGCCGGAGGTCGTGGCAGGCATTGACCGCGACCCGGGTGAGCCACGCCCCCCATGCGACGGCGGGATCCTTGAGCCGGCTGGTCTGAAACAGCTTGAGAAACACTTCCTGCGCCACGTCTTCCGCCTCGTGCGGATCGGTCAGCATCAACCGGCACAGTCGCAGCACCCGCGCATGGTGCAATCGATACAGCTCATCGTAGTGCGCTCCATCGTTCAGCGCTGGGCTCGCGAGCTCGTCCGCATTGTCCGCCAACGATGACAAGGAATTGGCCATTTTGTACTCGGCGGCTTCGGCTACGACCGCGGGTTGCCGATCAGGTCCACAACCGCCATCCGCAGGTCCTCGATCTCGAACGGCTTGTCGAAGACGGCCGCCGCCCCTCTACCAAGTGCTTCGCTGCGCACCTCTTCGCCGCCGAACGCGGTGATCAGGATGAACGGTATGAGGCAGTTCTCCCGACGCAGCGCACTGAGGATTTCCAATCCCGTAAAGCCAGGCATGCGCAAGTCCGAGATGATCAAATCGGCGGGCGGGTGGCCGATCGGCTGCAGTAGTTGGCCGGTCAACGCATCGAGCAACTCGGCGCCCGTTTTGGCCTCGATGACCTCATAGCCATCCTTCCTCAACGCCGTGGCGAGGAACCGGCGCATCTCGAGGTCGTCTTCGGCCAGAAGAATACGTAACGGGGCCATCATGAGGTTACGCACGGTCGGTTCTCCTTCGACCGGAATCCCAGAGCACCACGCGTGCCAGCAGGAGTTCCACTCGGAAGGCAACCTCTCATGGTTTCACCGGCGGGGAGGCTTGCCCCGCGGGGCGAAATGGGTACGCCGCGCTGAGCGGCCAAGGCCACCAACGGGCACGCGGTTATCGGTTCTCCGCTCCGCTAGGCCCTGTCGGGCTTGGTCCCCTGCAGCGACCCACGGGAGCGGGCCATGGAAAGTACGCCGGCCGCCGGCCCTAGCTGCCCTTCGACTCTTTGACGGGCGTTCGACCTTCGTATTGCCCGAGCTTCCGGTACAGCGTCTTGCGGTCGACGCCGAGCTTTTGCGCGGCGAGCGTCCTGCTCCCGCCAAGCGCGTCAACCGCCCAGAGGATGTAGCGGCGTTCGACCTCTTCGAGTGGCAGCACGTCGGTGGGATCCTCACCCCCGAGCAGAACACGGGAGGCGCGATAGGCACGAACCTTCTCCGGGAGATCTTCAACAACGATGTGATCGAAGCGCGCCAGCGCAACGGCGCGCTCAATGCAGTTCTGCAGCTCGCGGACGTTGCCGGGCCATCCGTACGACATGAGTTTTTCGGCCGCCTCTGGCGTCAGCCCGGCCAGGGGCTTGTTGGCGCCTGCGGCGTACTTCTCGATGAAGTGCTGGGCAAGGAGCAGGATGTCCGAGCCGCGCTCACGGAGCGGCGGCAGGTGCACCTGGAGCACGTTGATGCGGTAATAGAGGTCGTCGCGGAAGCGGTGCTCTTCGACAGCCAACTCAATATCTCGATTCGTCGCGGCAATCAGACGAGCATCGTAGGCCACCTCCGTATCGCTGCCGACGGGCCGTACCTTGCGCTCCTGCAGAGCGCGCAGGAGCTTCGGCTGCAACGGCAGCGGCAGGTCGCCGATCTCATCGAGAAAGAGTGTGCCCTGGTCGGCCTGCAGAAAAAGTCCCGTCCGCGCCGATCGTGCATCCGTGAAGGCGCCCTTCACGTGCCCAAACAGCTCGGTCTCGAGCAGCGTCTCGGGCATCGCCGAGCAGTTGATAACAACGAAGGGGCCGGTTGCACGCCGACTGCGCTGGTGGATTGCCCGCGCGACGAGCTCCTTGCCCGTTCCGCTCTCGCCGGTGATGAGCACCGACGTGTCCGTTTCCGCAACCCGGTCGAGCAGATCGTAAACCTTTCGCATCGCCGAGCTCGCGCCTAGCAGTTCCCCGTATCGCGATGCTTCGGTCACGGCGCGGCGCAGTCGCCTGACTTCCTGACGCAGCGCACGGTGTGCAATCGCGCGATTCAAAGTCAGGTGTAGTGCCTCGATCTCGAACGGCTTCGTGATGAAGTCGTACGCGCCCGCACGGATCGCGGCCACGGCGGTCTCGAGGCTTCCGAAAGCCGTGATCACGATGACCGGAGTATCCGGCCGGCTGCCGGCGATGCGCTGGCACAACTCAAGGCCGTTCATCCCGCGCATGTTGAGATCAGCGATGACCACATCAAAATCTTCGGCGTCCAGCAGTGCGAAGCCCTGATCGGCCGAGGTGCGCCAGGTCAGCGTCAGCCCCCTTTTGGTCAGCGCTGCCTCGACCCACTCGCAGAGGCTCCGATCGTCATCGACGAGGAGAATCCGGGCACTCATCCGATCTTCTCCGCAATGGCCGGCAGATGGATCGTAAAGCAGCTGCCGTTCCCAACCTCGCTCCGCACATCGATCCAGCCGCCGTGCTCGCGGACAAGGCCATACGCAACCGGAAGGCCGAGACCGGTCCCTTCACCGATCTCCTTGGTCGTAAAGAAAGGCTCGAAGACGTGCGCGACCATTTCCGCCTCCATGCCGGACCCATTATCCGACACCGCCAGGGAAATAAGGTCGCCCTCGGCAGGGTCGTGATCTGGAGACGCTGCGGCGGGACCGTGAGTGATCGAGACTTCGACTCTCCCGTTTCCTACAGGGCTGGCGTGGACCGCGTTCATGATGAGGTTGGTCAGCGCTTGCTCGATCTGCCCCGCATCGACTTCGGCGTGCACGGTTTCCGAGTTGGGCGCACTGACTGCCAGCGATACGCCCCGCTTGCTGGCGATCGGTTCGAGGAGGGTAGCGGTTTTCCTGGCGAGCGCGGCAAGATCGATACGCGCCTTTTGGGCGGGGCGTCGCCGAGCGAAGTCGAGGAGCTGGCGGATGATCGCGGAGATGCGCTGGGTCTGCTCGACCACGATACGCGCGTTGTCCACGACTTCGACTCCGCTCGCTTCGCCCGAGACGATCATCTTGCTACGACCAGCGGCGACGGCCAGCGGCGTGCCGATCTCGTGCGCGATCCCAGCGGCCAGGCGTCCCACGGTGGCTAGTCGATCGGCGTGCCGCAGCTGCTCGAGCGCCGCAATCCGGGCGGATATCTCCGTATCGAGCCGGCGCCGGTTTTCGGCGAGTTGTTCGCACATGGCGTTCAACTCACGCGCGATGGTTCCGATTTCGTCGCGCTGGCGGAGGGCCAGCGGGCCGGAGAGATCTCCGGCCCCGATGCGGCGTACCTTGAGCCCGACGGCGTGTAACGGCCGGCCGACGACGGCCACCCCAAGGATGAGGGCCAGCAGCGTCGTCGCACCAAAGGTGACCACCATCGTGAGAACCGCCTCGCGGATCGTTCCGCGTACGAAGCGGTCCCTGATCTCCAGGGACTCTTTCACTTCGATGGCGATTCGCCCGATGCCTGGAAGCTCGCGGTCGAGCGGTGCGTAGGCAACCACAAAGCCCGATCCCCCATCCGCGGCCGGCACGGTTGCGAGCACCAACTCCCCTCGCCGGAGAGCATCCAGGTCGTGCAACGCGGCGGAGGGGCGGTCGAAGCGCGCATCCTCATCCAGGGTTACCCACCGCACCAGCAGATGGTTGGCACTATCGTTGGCGTGCTCCACGAGGCGAAGGGCTCTGTGCGTGCCGGCGCTGTCGGCGAGCGCGGCGACGGCGTGCGCGAGCGAGGCTCCGTACGACGCGACGTCCTGTCGCATGTCGATATCGAAGTGATCGATCTCGCGCGTGACGCGCAGGTACGTGCTCCCGGCGAGCACGACAAGGCTCGTCAGCGCGAACAAGAGCAAGAACTTCGCGACCAGTTTCACAGGAGTACCCTTATCGATCAAACCAAATCCGGGCAACGAGGCGCCGGCCGTGTCCGGTTTCGCCCCACCGGGAAGATTGCCCCACGATTCCGACTCGGAACCGTCCCCCTACGAGGAATTCAGGACGGCACAAAGCTTGCCCTTCCGGTGGTGCATGAACCGGCGATCATCGCACGCGGCGGGGAAGCACTGTCAAAGGTCGGGTTGTTGATCGTCGTCCCCTCGGGGCGTGGCATGCCAAAGAACTTGATTCGTCGGAGTATACGGGGGCTGCTAGCGCTGGCTCTGATCGTGTTCGGGGTGGCTTACCTGTGGTGGTACTCGCGCCCAGTCACATTGCAATTCGTGACCGCAGCGCTGACCCGAGGCGATGTCGTGCGCTCGGTCATCACGACCGGCGCGGTCAATCCCGTCGTCACGGTGCAGGTCGGATCATACGTGTCCGGGGTCATCCAAGCTCTCAAATGTGACTACAACACCCCCGTCAAGGCCGGGCAGCTATGCGCCAAGATCGACCCCCGACCGTATCAAGTGGTCGTGGATCAGGCCGTTGCCAACCTCGCGAGCAGCCGTGCGCAGCTTCGCAAGGATGAGGCGGCCGTCGTCTTCTCCAAGATCGTTTACGCCCGCGATCTCAAGCTGCTGAAGCACGGTGGCGTCTCCCAGGAAACAGTGGATACGGACAAGAGCAACTTGGACCAAAACATCGCTCAAGTTGGTCTCGACGAGGCGACGATCCAACAGCACCAGGCGGCCTTGGATGCAGCCCAGGTCAATCTCGATTACACCAACATCATCTCGCCCGTCGATGGGGTTGTGGTCTCGCGAAGTATCGACGTCGGCCAGACCGTAGCCGCCAGTTTTCAGACCCCAACCTTGTTCCTGATTGCCAAGGACTTGACGAAGATGCAGGTCGATACAAACGTCAGCGAGTCCGACGTGGGCGCAACAAAGGTCGGTCAGAAAGCGTCCTTCACAGTTGAGTCGTACCCCAACAAGACCTTTTGGGGGCAAGTGACGCAGCGACGCCAGGCACCGATCACGGTACAAAACGTCGTCACCTACGATGTCGTCGTGAGTGTCGACAATCCGGACCTTCAGCTGCTACCGGGCATGACGGCGAATACCCGCATCATCACCGACGAACGCAAGAACGTCCTGCGCGTGCCCCTGCAAGCTCTGAGATTCTCGCCGAAAGGGATTGGTCTCACGGAAGCCTCGGAGGAACCAACTCAGCCTGGACGACCAACCGAAGAAGCAAAGGCGCATGGGCACGCCGAAGAGGGAACGCATCAGCACAAGCAATCCGCGCAAACGCGCGTCTGGGTGCTGCGCTCAGGCTGGCCCGAGCCGGTTCCGGTCACGGCTGGGTTGAGTGACAGTACTTTCGTGGAAATCACCGGCGGCGATCTCCAAGCCGGCGACAAAGTGGTCGTCAACGAGATCAGGTCGGGCGAGAAGAAAACCGGCGGATCGCCCCCACGCTCGCCGCTGCGCTTCTGACGAGGAGGTCTGAAGCGTGTCCGTGCCCGTCATCGAGATCCGCGACGTCGTCAAGACCTACCAGCTTGGCGACGTAGAGGTTCACGCTCTCGTCGGCGTGAGCCTCACGATCGAGCGCGGCGAGTTTGTCGCGATCATGGGAGCCTCGGGTTCGGGCAAGTCTACTCTCATGAACGTTCTGGGGTGCCTCGACCGGCCGACGAGTGGCCAATACTTCCTCGAAGGCGCCGAGATTGCCGCCCTCGACGAGCCATCACTCGCCCGCATTCGCAGTTTGCGCATTGGTTTCGTATTTCAAAGCTTCAATCTCCTGGCGCGCACCAGCGCCACCGAGAACGTCGCTTTGCCGCTGTTCTACTCCGGGCGGACGGCCGATAGTGCCGAGCGCGTCCGCGACACACTGGCCGCGCTCGGCCTCGCCGGCCGGGAGCAGAACTATCCGAGCCAACTCTCGGGTGGCCAACAACAACGGGTCGCGATCGCCCGCGCCCTCATCAACGATCCGTCGATCCTGCTCGCGGACGAGCCCACCGGGAATCTCGATTCGAAGACGGCCGAGGATATCATGGCGACCATTCAGGCCTTCAACCGTGCGCACGGTCTGACCGTGGTGCTGGTGACGCATGAGCCCGACATGGCCGCCTTTGCCGACCGGGTGATCACTATGCGCGACGGCGCCATTGTCTCCGATGAGCACCACGTGGCGCGGGAAGCACGGCCGGTATCGCCCACCGAGCCTCAGGTCACGGGGCAGATGACTCCGCTGTCAGCAATCGCCGCCCCGCAGCGGTTTGGTGGCGTCTGGTTGTTTACTCGCATGGCGCTATTGGCAGCCGGGCGTGCCCTCGTGCGCAACAAAATGCGCTCGGCGCTGACGATGCTCGGGGTATTCATCGGCGTCGCCGCGTTGATCGCAATGGTCGCAATCGGCCAGGGAGCCAATGCGGCGGTCGAGGCGCAGATCGAAAGCCTCGGGACGAATCTGCTGATTGTGCTTCCCGGTGCCACGACGAGCAGTGGTGTGCGCGGCGGCTACGGGAGTGCCTCCACCCTCACCGTCAACGACGCGGAGGCCATCAAGAAGGAGGACTCGGCGGTTGCCGAAGTCGCGTATCAAATCCGTCAGGTCGCCCAGGTGCAGTACGGCAACCAGAACTGGGGGACCAGCATTCAAGGCGTCACGCCCAGCTACTTTGCCGTGCGGAACTGGAAGGTCGTGGACGGGCGAGCGATGAGCGAGGACGACCAGCTCAACGCCAGCCGCGTGTGCCTGCTCGGGCAGACCGCGCTCAAAAATCTGTTCGGCGAGCAGGCCAACCCGATCGGCGCCACCATCTTCATCAAGAACGTGCCCCTGGAAGTGATCGGCGTTCTCGAGGCCAAGGGCCAGTCAGGTTTTGGACAAGACCAGGACGACGTGGTGCTCCTGCCCTTCACGACCGCTGAGCGGAAAGTGCTCGGGGTCTCCGCACCGACGCAGCAGCCGACTCCGGGAACAGTCATCTTCCCGCCGGCGCCCAACCCCTTCGGCATCCAGCCGAAGCTGACCGGATACGTCAATATGATTTATGTGCAGGCGGCGAGTACGGAGATGGTACCCATCGCGCTGACACAAGTCACGCGCACCCTCGAAGAACGCCATCGCGTCCAAGCGGGACAGCCGGACGACTTCGGCGTGCGCAATATGAGCGACATCACCCAGGCCGCCGAGAGCAGCAGCCAAATCATGGCGCTGCTGCTGGCGTCGGTTGCTTCGATTTCGCTCTTGGTCGGCGGGATTGGCATCATGAACATCCTGCTCGTCTCGGTGACCGAGCGCACGCGCGAGATCGGCATCCGCATGGCGATCGGGGCCCGTCGCATTCATGTGCTGCTGCAGTTCCTGGTCGAAGCGGTGTTGTTGAGTGCGATCGGTGGCGGCGTCGGTGTGGTCACCGGCAGTATCGTTTCGTGGATCATTTCGTCGGTTGCCCAATGGCCGACACTGCTCTCGCCAGTTGCCATGGTCGGCGCCTTCTTGTTCTCCGCGGTCGTCGGGGTCTTCTTCGGCTACTACCCCGCACGGCGGGCCTCGCTCCTGAACCCGATTGAAGCGCTCCGTTTCGAGTAGATTCGCCGGGGACCGATGGCCACATCAAGACGTCAGCTGCTAACCCGGCAGAGCCGGAGCCAAACAGGGAGAATGAAAAACAGGAAACAGGAAACCGGAAATGGAATACCGGGGAATTGGCCAGTTTCCAATTTCCGGTTTCCTGTTTGCGGTTTTCCATTTCTTTTCCGTGCGGCTCAAGACTTTCCCGGTAAGGGACCAGCGCGCTACTACAACATCACCCGCTCGGCTTGTTTGGCCCTTCTCCTTGCAGGTTGCGCCGTGGGCCCGGACTTCGTGCGGCCGAGCCCGCCCGAGGTCAAAGACTATACGTCAGCCGCGATGCCGGCTGTCTTGACGCCCGGCAACGGAGAGGCGGAGCAACACTTCGTAACCGGACAGGCCATTGCAGCCGAATGGTGGGAGCTGTTTCAGTCACCGGTCCTGACCGAAGTCGTGGAGCAGGCGATTGCAGGGAATCGCACGCTCGCGGCAGCCAAGGCGACGCTCGCCCAAGCACAGCAGGTGGTACTGCAAGCCCGCAGCGCTTACTATCCACAGCTCGACTTCGCAGCCAGTGTCCAGCGTCAGCAGACAAACGGATCCGGGAATAGTAGCGCGCCCATCACCCTGTATTCGCTCGGGCCAACCGTGAGCTACGCGCCCGACGTTTTCGGCGGTACGCGGCGACTCGTCGAACAACAGGAAGCCTTGGCGGAAAATCAAGGCTATCAGCTTGCCGCAGCCTATCTCACGCTGACGGGGAATGCCGTCTCCCAGGGAATCAACATCGCCTCGGCCCGGATGCAGCTGAGTGCGGCCGAGGACATCATCGCCCAGGACGACCGCGACCTCGACCTCGTGCGTCAAAAGTATGAAGCTGGGAAGGCCGCACAAAGCGACGTGCTGACGGCCGAGAGCCTGTTGGCCAACGACCGTACGCTGCTCCCACCGCTGCGCCAGCAGTTGAGCGTGGCGCGTCATGCCTTAGCGGTTCTCGTGGGTCAGCTTCCCGGTGCGTGGTCGGCCCCCGACTTCGAGTTGACCGAATTCACACTTCCCGGAGAGCTACCCGTCAGTCTTCCCTCAGAGTTGGCGCGCCAGCGCCCGGATATCCTGGCTGCCGAGGCTCAGCTCCACGCGGCAAGCGCCGAAGTTGGCGTCACGGTCGCCCAAATGTACCCGTCCATCACGCTGTCGGCGTCGGTAGGCTTCGAGTCCACGGCGGCGAATACTCTGTTCAACGGAGCCAGCCTGATTTGGAGTGTGGCATCCGGGCTGAGTGCTCCCATCTTTCACGGCGGCGCCCTGGAGGCGCAAAAGCAAGCGGCGATCGACGCCTTCCAGGCATCTCTTGCCACGTATCAACAAATTGTTCTTCAAGCCTTCGGCCAGGTTGCCGACACCTTGCGCGCTCTGCAGCACGACGCCGAACTCGTCGACACGGAACGGAGCGCGCTCGACACGTCGAGTGCCTCGCTGGCACTCCAGCGGCTTGTCTACGAGGCCGGCAAGTCGGACCTTCTCTCGCTCCTGACGGCCGAGCGTGCCTACCAGGAAGCGCGGCTGGGATACGCGCATGCGCAGGGACAACGCTATCTCGATACCGCGCAGTTGTTTGTCGCCTTGGGCGGCGGTTGGTGGGATGCAAGCGACCGGTTCGGCGCCTCCATCCCCGAGTCGCAGCCACTGAAGGGACCATCACCACGACCATGCGACATGTTATCTCGTGGGGTAGCCCTGGCGGCTCCGATACACTGCCCGGGATGAGCCGATTCCAGGCATGCAACTGACGACCACCGAGAGCCGTGTCGGAAGGAGCAGCCGCTTCGTCGGGATGACGACGATGTCGTCCGGGTGGGCCAGCGTCCTCGTGATCGGGGTGATGGTGGCCATCTTTGACCTGGATCGACAGACCGGCGCGGCTCCCGTCCAGCACTTGTATTACCTTCCGACCATCCTCGCGGGCGTCAGGTTCCGATGGTTGGGTGGTCTCGTAACGGCGCTGCTGGCGATCGTGCTCTATCACCTCGCGAACCCACACCTCTTGACGTTCCAGTATGGCGAAGCGGATCTGGTGCAGATCATCCTATTCGTCGGGGTCGGCGTGACCGCGGCGAGAGTGGCCGACGACGCGCGGCGCCTGCATCACCTGGCGATGACCGACGATCTAACGGGATTGCACAACCTGCGATCGTTCGAGAGCCGGCTGCAGGCGATGCTGCGAACGGCCCGCCGGACGGGCACGCCGCTCGCGCTGTTCGCGCTCGATGTGGATCGGCTGAAACAGCTGAACGACCAGCACGGACATCTGACCGGCGCCGACGCGGTGCGATCGGTCGGGCACATCATCGCGATGCGCATTCCGCCCGAGGCCGTGGGCTGCAGATATGGCGGCGACGAATTCGTCATTGCAGCGCCCGGCTGCACGCCGGCGCAGGCCCATCGGCTGGCTGAGGACCTGCGCGGCGCTGTTAACGTGGCGTCTCCGGTCCTGGCCGGACAGCGGTTCCCGGGCGGAACACTGTCGGTGAGCATCGGGGTGTCATCCTGGCCGTCCGATTGCCCGAGACTCCCGATATCGAGTGTCGGCGACGATCGGGCACTCGGCGAGGCACTGTTTCGGGCGGCGGACGCGGCCCTCTACACGGCGAAGGCCGCGGGCCGCAATCGAGTCTCCGTCGCATAGCCGGCAGCGCCCACCCACCGAGCGGTCCGCCACCAATCGACCTATTTTCTTCGACCGACTCGCCGCGCACTGGTGCGCCGGCACGGTCGCGAGCACCAACTCCCCTCGCCGGAGAGCATCCAGGTCGCGCTGTCGGGGAGCGCGGCGACGGTGTGTGCGAGTGAGGCTCCACCAAACTAGGCTATAGGCTAGGTCTCGGCAACGCGGCGCACGCCCTGTCCGGTTTTGCCCCAGTGGAAAGAATGCCCCGCGATTCCAACTTGGGAAAGCGATTCCCTTCGAGAGACTCAGGACGGCACACGGCTTGCGCTACCCCCTGAGCAGGCATGAAAGCACACGACAGGCACCTCGCGTACGGTACGGCCGCTGATTGCAGCGATGACGCGCTCGACATTTTGCGGGTCGATCATCTCGCCGGCGGCGAGCCACGCACGAGCCAGTTGACCGGCACCAAGGCGCTGATGCTTGCC
>Ga0335082_10001333_pt1 | contig 26342 bp, 20 predicted proteins | sample Lox_Sample_41_FD_206718 | JGI IMG/M metagenome (GOLD analysis project Ga0335082, IMG submission 206718) | Soil microbial communities from Loxahatchee National Wildlife Refuge, Florida, United States - Lox_Sample_4.1 | ecosystem: Environmental > Terrestrial > Soil > Wetlands | place: USA... | reverse complement strand
CAAAAAGGCCTTCAAGTACCGCATGGAAGAGCGCGATTTCATTCGCCGGCTCTCTTCCTGACGGTACAATCGCTGCCTCATGCGCCCTGAACCCCGCAAGAACTTGTCTGCCGATCCGAGCGGCCGCTTCATCCACGACCTGGTCCTCGATGCCTGCCGCAGATCCCCGGAGAAAACCGCCATCGTGGATGCCTCTTACCCCGAGCCACGGCGGATCACCTACGCAGAATATGGCGAGTCGGTCGAGCGGATCGCGCGCAATCTGGTGGGGGCAGGCATCCGTCCTGGCGACGTGATCGCCATCTATCTTCCGAACTGCTGGGAATTCGCCGCCACTTACCACGCGGCGACGCTGGCGGGCGCGATCCCGATTCCGCTGAATCCCAGCTACCGCGAGCGCGAGGTGCGGTATCAGCTCGAGAGTTCCGGGGCGGTGGCGATGGTGACCGACGCTCCCATCCTGCAACAAACGAACCTCTCAGGCCTGCCCGGACTCCAGCGCGTGTACATGATCCGGCAGACCAGCGCCGGAGCCAGCCCCTTTGCCGATCTTCTGAAGCCCAGCGCTATAGGCCTGCCGTCGCCGTTAAGGCCGCCCACCGAGACCCTGGCTGCGCTTCCTTTCTCCAGCGGCACCACCGGCTTGCCCAAGGGCGTGATGCTGACCCACTCCAACCTGGTCACCAACGTCTTCCAACTCAATGGAGCTGCAAACCTCAGATTCGACGAGGTGACGCTGGCGTTCCTTCCGCTGTACCACATCTACGGATTGAATGTGGTGCTGACGCCTGTGCTCTCGCTCGGTGGGACTCTGGTCTTTCTGCCGCGCTTCGACCTGGAGCGGGTGATCGACCTGATGGTCCGTGAAGGCGTCACCTGGGTGCCGATGGTGCCGCCGGTGATGAATGCCCTCTGCGTCGCCGCCGAGCAAGGACGTTTCCCGCGCCAGCACCGTGTTCGTCGCGTGAAGTGCGGCGCCGCGCCGCTGGCCCCGGAGCTGGCAAGGCGCTTCACCGATCTCACCGGGATCCCGGTGGTCCAGGGATACGGGATGACGGAAGCCTCGCCGGTCACCCACGTGGGGACACTGGAGCCTTACCGGCCGGACTCCATCGGCCTGCCCGTGGCGCAGACGGATTGCCGGCTGATGGCCGACGACAACGCCCAAGCGGCGCCCGGCGAACCCGGCGAGCTGGTCATGCGCGGCCCCCAGTTCATGCTGGGCTACTGGAAGAACCCAGAGGCCACCGCGGCCGTGCTGCGCGACGGCTGGTTCTGGTCAGGCGACGTCGCTCGCATGGATGAGGACGGCTTCTACACCATCGTCGACCGCCGCAAGGAGATGATCAAGTACAAGGGATTTCCGGTAGCCCCGGCGGAGGTCGAATCGGTGCTGCTGGAGCATCCCGCGGTGCGCGATGCGGGCGTCGTGGGCCTCTCCGACAACGAGGCCGGCGAGATCCCCTGCGCGTTCGTGGTGCTGCGCGACGGAAACCCAGGCTCGGCCAAGATCGCGGAAGACCTGCGGGGCTTTGTCGCCGAACGGCTTACGTCCTACAAGCAGCCACGCAAGGTGGAGTTCGTGGCCAACATCCCGCGTAATCCCTCGGGCAAGATCCTGCGCCGGGAATTGCGCAAACTTCTTTAGGATGCTGCGGGACTCAGGGTCCGGCAGGACTGCTCTGCGAGCAGAACCCGTTGGCGGCGCAGTAGGCGACCACACCCATGCCGGCAGTCGCTGCTGCCGCCGGCAGATAGATGCGCACATTGCCCTGGGCGATCGGCTGCCACGGCGTCACGTTGCAGGTGGCTCCAGGACGCTCGAAGGTGGCGGACTGGCGAGGCGCCAGTGTCTGCCGCAACTGCCCGTCATTGACTACAGCCCAGTTCTGGCGCGCGGTGATCTTGATCGTCCCGTTGTTCTGGCTGACTTCGATCTTGGTGGTCGCATCCGCGGCCGGAGTCACGGTGATCCCGGCCACGTGCACCATGGTACCGATCGAGGTGGTGAGCACCGCACTGCCGCAGCCCAGATCCAGGACGCGGTCGGTGAAGATGGCCGTGCTTTCCGGGCCCAGTTGCACCATCGAGCCATGGGCGCTCACCGTCGCCATGCCGGACGCCCCGGTCTGGATCTTGTCGCCGGAAAAGACCGAGGTGGTGTTCGACACTGGAGCGCCGTTCACCGTCACCGGCCCCTGGGCCTGGATCGTGCCCACCGCTGGCGCAGCGGCCAATGAGACTGGAAGCAACCATAGCAGGAACGCGGCGGTGGCTCTGGCGATGGATCTTCGCATCTGGTCCGAGCGTAGCCCGGATATCCGGCTGGAGCAATGCTGTTGGTGTTGACGAACTACATCCCTCCCCGGCTCCCGGCGGCCGGCGTATTTTGCAGTGGCCCCCGATAGTACTTGGATGTAGATTCGATCTTCGGACCAACATGCGCAGACTCTTGCTCTTTCTTCTTCTCCTCGTTGCCCTTCCGGCGGTGAACGTCGTGTCGGGTGAGACCCGGCCCAAGGCGGCCCACGACCCGGTGGTGACTCTGCTCCACTCGGAGTTGGACCGGGCGATGACGGCGCTGTCGAAGTCCGATCCAGCGCCTTACTTCCTCAGCTATTCGGTCAGCGACAAGGCACAGACGGTGATGATGGCGTCTGGTGGCGCGATGCTGACTTCGGTCTCAGGGCGGCGCCGGATGCTGGACGTCAGCATCCGCGTGGGCAGCGCCGCGCTCGACAATACCCACGACGAGAACCGCGCTTCGGGCCTGAGCTCGGGAACGCTGCCGCTGGCCGACGATGCCGACGCCATCCGCCGCACGCTCTGGCTGACCACCGATGCCGAGTACAAGAAGGCAGCCCAGGCCTATCTGAAGGCGAAGACCCAGACTGCGGTCCGCGCCAAGGCGGAAGACGACTCGCCGGATTTCTCGGTGCAGAAGCCCAGTGCGCATGCCGACGCTCCCCTGGCGCCGCAGAAGACCGACCTGAAGGCGCAGGAGGCGAAGCTGCGCGCGGTCTCCGCCGAGTTCCTGAAACACCGCGACGTCTACACTGCCGCGGCCATCCTGCTGACCCAGGAAAGCACCCGCTACTTCGTTTCCAGTGAAGGCTCCGAGCTCGTGACCCGCCAGCGTCTGTACCGGGTGATGCTGCTGGCCGAGACCCGCGCCGACGACGGCATGGAACTGATGTCGGTGGAGACCTTCCAGAGCTCGTCGCTCGACAAGCTGCCCACCGAGGCCCAGCTGATCGCGAGCGCGCAGAAGCTAGTAGGCGACCTGAGGCAGTTGCGCACGGCAACGGTCGCGGAGCCCTATGACGGCCCGGCGCTGCTGTCGGGCCGGGCGGCTGCGGTGTTCTTCCATGAGGTCCTGGGCCACCGGCTCGAGGGGCAGCGCCAGCGCGGCGAGGAAGAAGGCCAGACCTTCACCAAGAAGATCGGCAAGCCGGTCCTGCCGGACTTCATGGATGTTGTGGACGATCCGCTCACCGCGCAACTGGGCGGCATGGAGTTGTCCGGCAGCTACCAGTTCGACGAAGAGGGTGTCCCGGCGCATCGGGTCGAACTGATCCAGAAGGGCATCCTGGAGAATTTCCTGATGTCGCGGATGCCGGTCAAGAATTTCGCCGAATCCAACGGTCACGGACGCGGAGAGGAAGGCCGGATGCCGGCCGGGCGCCAGGGGAACCTGATCGTCACGTCCGCGAACAAGGTGCCGGACGCCGACCTTCGTGCCCGGCTGATTGAAGAGGCGAAGAAGCAGGATCGCCCCTACGGCTTGTACTTCGAGGACATCCAGGGCGGGTTCACGCTGACGACGCGCTCCCTGCCGCAATCCTTCCAGGTCCTGCCGGTGAAGGTGTGGCGCGTGTACACCGACGGGCGTCCCGACGAGCTGGTTCGCGGCATCGACATCGTTGGAACGCCGCTCACGTCGCTGACCCGCATCGTGGTCACGGGGACGCAACAGAGCGTCTTCAACGGGGTATGCGGCGCCGAGTCGGGGCAGGTACCGGTGTCGGCGGTGTCGCCGGCCATCCTGATGTCATCGCTGGAGGTACAGAAGCGCGCGAAATCGAAGGAGCGGCCACCTATCCTGCCGCCGCCTGGATTCGCCGACGAGAAGACTCCAAAGACCGGCGGAGGTGGGCAATGACGCCAGGCATCCGCCGAGCGATCGCGGCCCTGAACCTGATCTGCTGCCTGCTGGTCGTGGCGGCCGCTCAGAACACGCCCGAGGACCCTCTTCTGAAGGCCTTGCAGGAAGAGCTTCAGCGCTCGAAACAGGGGCTGAAGCTGGATGGCGTGCAACCGCCTTACTTCATTCAGTACAACGTCTCCGATACCGACACTTACGTCGCCGACTCTGCCTTCGGCGCGCTCCGCTCGGAGCAGCGTGCCGGCGCCCGGATGGTGCGCGTGGTGGTGCGCGTCGGGGACTACAGGCAGGACAGTTTTTTCGGCCAGGGCGAAGGCGTGGTGGACATCATCGTCCGCGAGAACAACGTTGCGGCCCTGCGACAGCAGCTTTGGTGGGCGACCGACCAGGCCTACAAGAAGGCGGCGGAGGCTTTGTCGGCCAAGCAAGCGGTGCTGAAGCAGTATGAGGTGCAGCAGGCGCCCGACGATTTCTCCCGGCAGGACCCGGTGACCCAGATCGATCCTTTGCGGGAGTTGGACCTGACCAGGCGCGATTGGCCGGCGGTGCTGAATTCCATCTCCGGTCTGTACCGGCAGGACCCCGAGACCCAGTCGTTCGACGCATGGGCCCGTTTCGTCCGGGTGAACGAGTACATCGTCAACACCGAGGGAACGACCACCCGGACCGGCTACACCACCTACAGTTTGCGGATGCACGGCTCGACGCAAGCAGCCGACGGGATGCGCCTCGGCGCATCTCAGGCGTACGTCGAGGGTCAGGTCACAGACCTCCCGACAGACGACAAGCTGCGTTCGGATGCGGTGGAACTGCTGGCGACATTGAAAGCATTGCGCAGTGCGCCGCTGGTCGACGACGAGTACCGCGGACCGGTGCTGCTTTCGCAACGGGCGGCCTGGCCCGCGATCCACAACCTGGTCGCGGAAAATCTGCTGGGAAGGCGGCCCCGGCCGGGCGTGCCCGCGCGCACCACCGGCGCCTTTGCCAACAGTCTCAAGAGCCCGGTGTTGCCCGAATCGATCTCTCTGCTCGACGATCCGAACCAGGAGCAATTCGGCGGACGCCATATGCTCGGCCATTACGTGGTGGACGGCGAAGGAGTGCGTCCGAGCCCGGTTCACCTGGTGGAGAAGGGCGTGCTGACCAACTACCTGATGGGCCGGCACCCCATCCGCGATTTTCCGGCATCCAATGGACACGGACGAGGCTCGGTCTCAAGTGCCCCCGGGCCCGCGATCGGCAACCTGATCATGAGCTCGACCAGCACGATGTCGCCGGGAGACCTGAAGAAGAAACTGCTCGAGATGTGCCGTGCGCGCGGTCTCCCCTACGGCTACTACGTCGCGGCCATGGGACAACGCCTCGCGCCCACCCTGCTCTACAAGGTGCGGGTGGCGGACGGGCACGAGGAGGTGGTCCGTGGGGCGGAGTTCGCTGAATTCGACACACGCTCGATGCGCACCGGCATCGTCGGGGTGGGCAACGACTTCAGAGTCGACAACGTCCCCGAGCCGGCGCCCTACTCGATGGTCACCCCATCGATCCTGATCGATGAGCTGGTGGTGAAGCGCACGTCGGCGACCAAGGAGAAGCTGCCGTCGTATCCGGCGCCGGCGCCCAGCACCGCGAAGTGATCGGGTCGAAGCGCGGAGCCCGCCAGTGAGCAGCTACTTCCCTGCGCGCACGGCCAAGTCCGCCTTGGGCGTGTGGTTGTCGCGCATGGCGGTGGGAAACGCCGGCAGCGCCGCGATCAGCTGCTGCGTGTAGGGGTGCGACGGCCGGTTGAAGATGGCCTCCGTGCGGTCAAATTCCACGATCTCGCCCTGATGAAGGATGGCGATGCGGTGGCAGATCGACGCCACCGAGAGCAGATCGTGGGAGATGTACAGCACGCCCATGCCGCGCTCGCGGTTGAGCTTGGCGAACAGGCTCAGAATCTCCGCCTGGGTGATGACATCGAGCGAGCTGGTGGCCTCGTCGGCGATGAGCAGGGCGGGACAGTGCAGCACCGCCATCGCGATCAGGACGCGCTGCGCCTGTCCGACGCTGACTTGTCCAGGATAGCGTTTCAGGAACTCGTCGTCGTGCGGCAGGCTGACGCTGGCCAGCGAGCGCACAATGGCCGCGCGGCACTCGCCGTTCGATCCGGTCGCGTGGGCCCGCCACGCTTCTTCCAGCTGCGTGCCGACCTTCAGCGCAGGGTTCAGCGAAGAGAGCGGCGACTGCAGCACCAGGCTGATCTCCCGTCCGCGCACCTTGCGCATCTCCGAATCACTGAGCGGCATGAGGTCGCGCCCGCGGAATTCGATCTTCCCCCTCACCCGTCCGTTCTTGAATGCGAGCAATCTCATCAGCGCCAGTGCGATGGTGCTCTTCCCTGACCCGCTTTGGCCCACCAGGCCCATCACTTCTCCGGGATAGATATCGAGCGAAATGTCGCGCAGCACCGCGGGCTTGTTGGCGTACTCCGCGGTGAGCCGCGCCGACATCAATGGGACGTACGGCTTCATCTACTGCCGCTCCTTGATGACATCCTGCTTCAGCGCAAGCTGCTCGACGTTCCAATAAGTCTGGGGCCGCAGCACCACCGGCCGCGCGCCGGTCAGCGAGGGTGAGACCGCCGACAGCGCGTTCTTGTTCACCAGATAGATGAACGGCGCTTGCTCGTAGACGATCTCCTGCACCCGGTCGAAGCCCGCCTTGCGTCTGGCCGGGTCGAGGGCCGCCGCTTGCGCCTGCATCAGCTTGTCGATCTCCGCTTCCCATGCGGTGGCGGGGGTCTTCTGCTTCGGGTTCCACTGGTGGTTCTCGGCGGAGCTGAGCCACACGTTCATCTGCGCGTTGGGATCGAGGTCGGTGTTGACCAGGCCCAGCATCGCGGCTTCGTAATTGAACTTCTCCGTGATGCGCTCGATCAGCGACGGGAAGTCGAGTGTGACCACGTTCACCTTCATGCCGATCTTCGCCAGGTCCTGCTGGATCATGGCCGCCATGCGCTCGCGGGCCTTGTTGCCGGAGTTGGTCACGATGGAGAACTCTACCGGATGTCCGGCGCGGTCGCGCAGGACGCCGTTCTGAAGCTTGAACCCGTCGGACTCCAGGCGGCGCAGCGCCGCGTCGGGGCTATAGGGGATGGGCTTCAGCTTGGCGTTGAACCAGAACTTGTTGGCCGGCGACATCAGTCCGATGGCCGGGCGGGCGTGCGAATTGAACACCACGCGGCACAGGTCTTCGCGGTTGATGGCCTCCGAGACCGCGCGCCGGAACGCAGCCGAGCGGAACCAGTCGAGCTTGTAGGCATCGATGGGCGCGTTCGGCACCTGGTTGAACCACATCTGCTCGCTATCGAGCGAAGCTCCCGCGTCGTGCACGCTGGAGCTGCCGGCGGCAGCCAGCCGATCATAGAAATCGGTGTCGAGCGTGTTGATCAGGTCGATCTCGGCGCGACGGAAGCGCAGCGCTTCGATGTCGCGGTTGGCCTGGATGTCCATGCGGATGGCGTTCAGATAAGGCAGCGCGTGCCCGGCTGCGTCCTTCTTCCAGTAGTTTGGGTTCCGCTTCAGCAGGACATAGGAGCCAGGCTTGTGGTCGGCGACGTAGAAAGGCCCCAGCACCGCCATCTCCTTCTTCGGAGAACTCGCCGACATGATCGCGACCTGGTCGAAGAGGCGGTCAAGTCCGGCGACCGGCGCCGCGAATGTGATCGTCACCTCACTGGGCGATACAGCCTTGGCGATGGTGGCCCCCGTACCGGAGCGGAACGAATCGCCCGTCGGCGAATGAGTGGCCGCGTCCATCATCTGCGTGACCGTGGAAACCACGTCCCCCGCGGTGAACGGCGTACCGTCCGAGAAGAAGATCTTCTCGCGCAGCTTGAAAGTGATCGTCCGCCCGTCCTTCGACACCTTCCAGGAAGTCGCGAGCTCTGGCTGGAGCGCCTGGGTGTCGCGGTTCACGCGCACCAGCACGCCGCCGGTCAGGTAGCGGACGGTCTCGGAAGCCTCGTCTTCCACCAGCAGCGGGTTGAAGGTCTTGGGTTCCGCGCGCAAGCAGAAACGAAGTTCGCCACCCTGGCTCTGCGCCAGCACGGCCGTCGGCAGCAGGAGTGCAAGGAGCAGGAACGCGGACACGATCGCTTTGCGGCTCATGCTTGGACCTCTTCACGGCTCAAGAAGACCTGGAAGCTGCTGACCACCAGGATCAGCAGAAGGAGCGGAACGAAACGCCAGGGCTGGTCGCCGAAGCTGACGAACGATTCCAACTCGCGCAGCAGGCTGCCCCACGAGGGCAGCGGTTCGGCGACGCCGAGCCCGAGGATCCCAAGATTGGCCTCGCTCAGGATGAATACCGGGATGGAGATCCAGAACTGGGCGAACAGCACCGGGCGCAGGTTGGGGGGGATGTGCCGCGCGAGCAGGCGCCAGGACGAGATCCCGGAGGCTTTGGCCTGCAACATGAAATCGGAGCCGCGGATGGCCTGGACCTCGGCGGCCACCACCCGTGCCGACGCCGCCCATCCCAGCAATCCCAGCAACAGGAAGGTGACGGCGACGCTGGTCCCCGGAGAGACGTTCAAGGGCAGCATGGCTCGCACGATGATAAGCAGGAACAGCCACGGCATCGAGAGAAAAAGGTCGGTCACCGCCATGGCAACCTTCCTGGTCACCCCCCCGACGTATCCGGCGATGCCGCCGACCAGCGCAGCCAGCAGCGTCGAGATCAGCGCGGCCGCCGGGGCCAGCAACAGCGACACTCGCGTGCCGTAGAGCAGGCGCGAGAACGAGTCGCGGCCCAGGTCGTCGGTGCCCAGCAGGTGATGACGAGAAGGCGCGGCCGACGGCGCCTCGCGGAACTGGGTCGCATAATCCGCGGGAGCGATGAAAGAGGTGAACACGCAGGCCAGCGCCGCGAAAACCAGCACTGCGCCGGCGAAGTAGCGGACAGCCCTCATCGGCCCTCCGCTCGCAACGCCTGGGAAGCCATGTCGGAGCTCGAATTCGCCGCCAGGGTGATGACGGTGACCAGCACGGTGAGCGTGACCAGCAGCGGCAGGTCGCGGCCAATGGCGGCTTGCCAGGCCAGTTGCCCGATGCCAGGGATCCCGCACAGCGCCTCCACCGGGATGCACGCGCCCAGCGCCAGGCTCACCGAAACCCCGGCCAGCGCGAACATCGGACGAGCGCAGGCCGGCAAGACGTGCCAGACCAGGACTCGCGTCCCGGAAAGTCCTTTGGCCCGCGCCATGATCACGTGTGGCTTTTCGTAGCTGTCGGTCAACAGGTTGCGGCAATAACGGAACAGCTTCGGAAAGATGACGCAGGCGATGGCCAGGAACGCCGGGCTTCTGGCGATGATGGTGAGCAGACCCAGGACTGCGGCGGGCACGCACAAGAAGGCGCCGCTCAGGACGGTCGTCGTCAGATCCAGGCTGCGGGAGCGGGTCATAGCTGCGGTGACCGCCATCCCGAAGGCCAGGATCCAAGCGGCCAGCAGTCCTGCGCCGGCCAGACGGGCCGTCGCCGGCAGGCGCTCGGTGATGAGCTGTCGCACTGGCTGCTTCAGCGTCTGGGACTCTCCCAGGTCGCCGCGCAGCGCGCGTCCCAGGAACCGGGCATAGAAGTGGGCGATGTTGCGCTGTCCCGCCTTCTCCGCTTTCATGGCGGCGACAGTCTCCGGGCTCAACCGCGGATCAAGCTGGCTTTCGTCGACGTCGAATCCGGGGGCCAGGCGCACCATGGTCGCGGCCAGCAGACCGCCCAGCACGATGACGGCGATCATGGCTGCGAGGTGCCGGGCTAGTCTCGAGACCCACATGGTCGGCCCGCTAGTTGATGGTCGCCCGCATCGAGGACGAGCGCGGGACGGTTACGACCTTGTCGCGGTCGTGGTGGACCTGCTTGACCATGTACATGCGGCGATCGGCTTCCGACAGCAGTTGCTCGGCGTCGGTGCCGTCTTCGCCGTAGATAGTGCTGCCCACGCTGACCGACAGGAACGACTCGCCGCAGACCTCGCGCCCGATCTCGTTGGCCAGGGTCGTGATCTGCACGATCTTCTCCTGGATGGCATCGCGTCGCATCCCCGGCATGACCACCACGAATTCGTCGCCGCCCATGCGGGCCACGTAGTCGTATTCGCGGCAGGACGCCTTCAGGGCTTGCGCGAACTGGCGCAGCACCTTGTTCCCTTCCAGGTGCCCGAAGCGGTCGTTCACCTGCTTGAATCCGTCAAGGTCGCAAACCAGGAGCGCGAGCGAGGTGCGGGTCCGCTTGCAGCGCGCCAGCTCGCAATCCAGGTGCAGGAACAGGGAGCGCGCGTTGGGCAGGTTGGTGAGGTAATCGGTGGTCGCCGAGGTCTCGGCCTGCTGATACTTCAGCGCGTTGTCCATCGCCAGGCCGACCTTCGAGCTGATCGCCAGCAGGATGCGGAGGTGGTCGCGGGTGAACGCATCCAGGTCCGCCTTGTACAGCGAGAGCACGCCGACCACTCCATTCATGCCCTTCAGCGGCACCGCCAATGCGGAGCGCAGGGTGTTGGACTGGCCGGGGTCCTTGAAGTAGCTGGGCTCGACCGAAGGATTGCCGTTCAGGATCGGCCGGCAGTGCTGCGCCACCCACCCGGACAGTCCCTCGCCCAGCGGGATGTCGGTGGAGCCGAACAGGCGGAAGTTATCGCCGCTCACGAATTCCGGCACCAGCTGCCGGTCGCGCACGATATAAACGGCGATGGTGTCGTACGGGACCAGCTTTTGCAGGCGCACGCCCAGCAGTGACAGGGTCTCGGCCAGGGCCAGCGAGCTCCCCAGTTCGTGGCTGAGCTCGAACAAGGTGTGCGCTTCCTGGCGGGCCGCCGCGATGGCGCTCAGGAAGCCGCTGTCGTTGGGGTCCTGCATCGAGGCCTTGGCCTTCTCGAAGCCGGTGGCCGGGGCCTCTCCACGTGCGATCACCATGTCAGTGGTCAGGCCCTTCTGCGGGCTCTGGGACAGGGCCATCCGTTCCAGCTCGACGTAGCGGCGGATCAGGACGTCGACCACCGCCGGATCGAACTCTTTTCCGGAGAGCCGCGCCACTTCCTTCATCGCTTCACCCAGCGGCAGTGCGCGCCGGTACTGTCGGTGCGAGGCCAGCGCGTCCAGGCAATCCACCGCCGAGAGGATGCGCGCCCCGATCGGGATCTCTTCCCCCTTCAAGCCGAAGGGATAGCCGCTGCCGTCCCACTTCTCGTGGTGCGCCAGGACGATGGGGACCACGGGATAGGGGAACGACACTCGCTCCAGGATCTCGGCCCCGACCAGCGGGTGGATCTTCATCTTCTCGAATTCTTCCGGGGTCAGCCGCCCGGGCTTGTTGATGATGTGCTCGGGGACGGCGAGCTTTCCGATGTCATGCAGCAAGGCGGCGGCGCGTAGCGCCTCGATCTCCTGCTCGGTCAGCCCCAGTTCCTTGCCGATCTCGACGGCGTAGATGCGGACTCGCTGCAAGTGGTCGTGGGTGGTGTGGTCCTTGGCCTCGATGGCCAGCGCCAGGGCCTCGATGGTGCGCAGGTGGAGCGACGCCATCTCCTCGACGTGGCGTTTCTCGTCCTCCAGGCGCCCCAGGTACAAACGATACGAACGGTAGATCCAGTACACCACCGGCAGCACCAGCAGCGATGTGTGCCAGCCGATCTTCTGGTTGACGAAGTTCACCAGTCCGGCGATCCCGGCGCCCACCAGGTAGTACGGCAGCGACCAGAAGTAGCATTCCGCCCAGATCGCGCGCACCGACTTGTGTTCCGTCATCGAGATCACGATGGCGACCGGGATGGTGTTGAACAGGAAGTAGGCGAAGGCGGCGCCCACCAGCATCAGCGACGTCTTCCCGTGGAAGAGTTGCGCGCTGTGTTGATAGGTCCAGAACGAAACGCCGATGGCGGTCGCCATCATGCTGAACACGTTGAAGATCACCTGGATGGGCTTGGGCCGGTTCCTGACCTTCCAGAAGCACTGCACCAGGGTGGCCGCGCAGCCCACGATGATGGTCTCCGGCAGCGACAACTCCAGGATCCCGATCAGGATGAACAGGAACGTCACCGACATCGTCCCGTTGATGCCCGGCAGTTCCACCCGCATGCGCGACGCCAGCAGTGCCAGCAGCACGTAGCAGGCGAACCGAACCGGGTCAGCCGATTGCCAGTGCCACAAGGCATAGGCGGCAATGGCGAGGCCCACGGAGGCCGTCAGCAGAACGTAAGCCCGCGTCTTCAGGTCCATGGAGGAATCCTCTTCAGTACTCCAACCGCACGTTCCCTGCCATTACGGGCCTAACGACTCTAGTTCCTAATCTGTGTTTTCAGCTACTTAGCTATCGTGTACCGGGGCCATCGGCGGGCTGCTGAGACGCCCTAAGACAAGTTGTCGCAACCTGAGATGCCCACTGAGACAGTATGGCTCTGCGGGACAACCGGCCGAGGCGGGCCTGCACATGCTCAGGCCCGCCCCGCCTTGTTGTTGTTAGTCGCCGGCGGTTGCGCTTGCTTGCGCCGCCCCGGCTGGATACGCCTGGCTGGGAGCCCGGCGCGCCATCACTGCGGCCACCCGACCGCAGATCGCCCTGTACGAGCCGTAGATCAGGGCCATCACCGGCAGCAGCATCATCGGCACGTACCAGCCGACGTAGACCACCGCCGTTACAAAGATGGTCCCCAGGCCCGCGCTCGCCACGTAGTACGGGAACGTCCACTGGCAGATCGCATGCCAGGTCTTGAAGACATTCCCGCCCTCGGTGAGCGAGAGAATGACCGCCACGGGCACGGTGTTGGCCAGGAAGTAGGCGCAGGCTGACGCGGTCAGCAGCACCGGAAAATTCGAGGCCATCCGTCCCCAGAAGGCGGCGTGGAACGTGGTGTATGCCGTGCCCGCCGAGATGGCGAGCAGGCAGAAGTTGAACCAGACCTGGACCGGCGCCGGACGCTTCTCAGCCGCCATCAGCGACTGTACCAGCGAGCATGCGCAAGCCACGATCAGGGATTCGAACAGCGACAACTGGCATGCGGCGATCAGGATGAACGGCATGTTCACCGACATCGCTCCCGTCATTCCGGGAAGCCGCACTTTCAGTCTCGAGGCGACCAGTGCCACTGCCAGGAAGGCACCGAATCGAAGCAGGTCCGAAGATCCCGGATGCATCGCGCCTGATCCCAGGGTCGCCAATCCGATCAGCGAGATCACGACTATGAAACCCTTCGCTTGTGCTTTCACGTTTTCCTCCTTTCCTCGCGATTCGAAGGGTTACTGGATAGTCGGATCCGTTGGGTCGTCCGTGTCGCCATCGTCGGCGACGCTCATTGCGTCGGCGGACGATGCGCCCCAAGTCACGCTGGTGCCCCAGGTCACGCTGGTGCCCCAGACGATGCTGGAAGCGGTTGATGTGCTGCTACCCCATACCAACGAGGTGCCCCACACGATGCTGTTGCCGTGCACGTCCGCGCCGTTGAAGGCCGACGTGCCCCAAACGATGGAGGTGCCCCAGGTCACGCTCGTGCCCCAGGTCACCGACTGGTCGAAGACCAGGCTGGCCGTGTTGTTGTCCGGATTGAAGACCGCGGTCGGTGACTTGGCCGCGCCTACGTTCGCGCCTGCACGGTCGGTGTTGTTCAGCGCGGCCCAGACATCCAGATATCCGGCGCCGACGGTGAACACATCGCTCTCCAGAGTACGGATGCCACTGGCCGTGTCCAGCCAACGGGTATACCGCGGAAGGTCCTTGCTGGCCGTCTTCATCAGCCGGGCCTTCACCTGGTCGGGGGTCAGGGTCGGGTCCTGCTGGATGAGCAGCGCGGCAGCGCCCGCAACCATGGGCGATGCCATGCTGGTGCCGCTCAGGCGGAAGTAGTTGCTGCTCAGCCCAAGCGCCTTCGCGATGTTCGGCGAGGATGTGTAGTACGACAGAGGGACCATGCCGCCAGGATTCAGGTTCGCCAGGCTGGTGCCCTTGGTCAGCACCGAAGCGATCTTGTTGCCCGGCGCCACGATGTCCGGCTTGGCGATGTGATCGATCAGCGACGGGCCCTTCGAGCTGTAGGTCGTCATCACGTCATTGCTGCGGTTGCCGTCGCCACGCATGTTGGTCGCGCCCACCGTGATCACATACGGATCGTTGCCCGGGACCGTGATGGTTCCGTAGCCGTCGTTGCCGTTGGTGTTGTCACGCCCGTAGTTACCGGCCGCTACCACCACCACGATGCCTGCGTTCCACGCCTGCTCCACCGCCTGGCAGAGCGGGTCCTGCTGATAGCTCTCCCAGATGCCGCGGCCGACCGACATGTTGATGACACGGATGTTGTACGTGTCTTTCAACTGGATCGCCCGCTGGATGGCGGCGATGATGCCGGCATCAGTGCCGGAACCGTTGGCGTCGAGCACCCGCAGGTCGATCAGGTTGACGTTGGGAGCGATGCCGTGGAGGGTGACATCGCAGACTGAGCAAGTAGAAGAGGCGCCGTTGCCGCCGATGATGCCGGACACGTGGGTGCCGTGCTCGTACAGGTCAGCCGCCGTCGCGCTTCCGTCGCTGGCGAAGTTCTCGCGATAGACGATGCGCGAATGCGTGCCATCCTGGCTCATGAAATCCCGGTTGTCGGTGATGCCGCTGTCGATCACGGCGACTCCGACACCGCTGCCGTCATAGCCATACGACAGCGCGATGTCCGAACCCAGGGTCATGACCGCCTTGTCCAGCATGCCGGTGTTCTTGCGGTTCAGTGAGATGCGGCGGATGTGCGAATCCCGCTTGAGCAGGACCTTCAGCGCGCCGCACGACAACGTCATGTGGCGGGTCTTGATGAAGTGGAAGTCCGCCCTCTTCGTGCCGCCCGCCTCAGTCATCGCGCGGTCCGAGTTTTGGTCGGAGTGGCGGTCGTACTGCACCAGCACCTCCACCTTCGTCCCCGGCTTCGTGCAGACGCCCTGCAGGTCGTCCGACAGCTGTTGTTTCGAGTCCGCCAGCGCCGTACCCGTGGCCAGCAGGGCCACGAATACCGCCGCGATGGCGACGCGAACTGCTTTTCCTGTGAAGTAGCGCATAATGTGCTTGCTCCAAGTCTTTCGCGAACTACCAAGATGTGCGCCGCGGGTGCTCATCTAGTTCGCACCCCGCGCAGTCGAACCTGGGTTGCTCCCCCAAACCGCCCACATGCGCAGGTCCGCGCATGGTTCCGTCATGTTGCTCACAGAAAGCGCTCGACCACCCCAAACCGCCGAGCCTTTCCAGATCACCGGGTTGCCGAGGATGGTCTCCCCAGTACGCAGCAGCTTGCCTCCCCAGACGGCGGAGCATGTCCACTCCGGCGCCTGGTCCCCTGTGATCATCAACGCGTTATCGACAGCTTTCATGCCTTGCTCCCTAACAGTCGGAGGTCACGAGCGACATGCTTCAATGCACGGGCCGGGCCAGTAGCTAAGCTGTTGAATCGATTACCGGGAGAAATCGGCTGGGACCCTGATTGCGCCACTTTGTCTTGGCGAAGAAGCCACTTTGTCCGAGGCCCATGCTGACTCATCAGTAAATGCCTCGCTGTGACTGTAGTAATCGAACGATTATCTTTTCCCTCGACAACGATTTTCAAATCGCGCTAAATGCGTAAAGCGCCATGACAACCCCGGTAGAACCCATTCGTGTGCATGAGATGGAGATGGTGGTCGCCAGCGAACCACTGCGCCAGGTGATGGCCATGGTCGAGCGCGTGGCCGCTACCCCCGGGGCGGTACTGATCACCGGCGAGACCGGGGTTGGAAAAGAGCTGGTCGCGCGCGCCATCCACTCCTATTCACTGCGCTGCGGCAAACCCTGGGTGGACGTGAACTGCGCCGCCATCCCCGAACACCTAGTGGAGAGTGAGCTCTTCGGATTTGAGAAGGGCGCCTTCAGCGGAGCCGATGCCGCCAAGGCTGGGCTCTTCGAGCTGGCGGACAAGGGAACCTTGTTTCTCGACGAGATCGGCGAGCTGGACCCCAAGGTACAGGTCAAACTCCTGCGAGTGCTGGACGGTGTGCCCTACTACCGGTTGGGGGGCAATCGCAAGGTCTCAGTGGACGTCCGCATCGTCGCGGCCACCAACCGCCCGCTGGAAGAGGCGGTCCGCTTCGGCCGCTTCCGCCGCGACCTCTTCCACCGCCTGACCCAGTTCCAGATCCGGGTGCCGGCGTTGAGGGAACGTCCGGACGACATTCGGGTATTGGCGGAGATGTTCCTGCGCCAGGGTTCCGAGGCGCGATTCACCCCCGCGGCCCTGGACGCCCTGGTCGCCTACGCATGGCCCGGAAACGTCCGCGAACTGCGCAACGTGGTGATGAAGGTTTCGGTAGCTGCGTGCGACGGCCAAGTCGATGTCGGGGACCTTCCCTCCGAGATCACCTATCAGCCCGCCGCTGCGCTCGGTCGTGCCATGCCGGTGAGCAGCGCCGGCGTCCATCTTGGAGACCTGGAGCGCCAGACCATCCTTCGCACCCTTCAGCAGGCCAACGGGCACCAGGGCGTCGCCTCCAAGATGCTGGGCATCTCGCGCCGCACTCTCAGCCGCAAGTTGAAGCAATATCGCATCGACGAAGCGGACGAACACGCGCGCGACGTCCCTCCGCCTTCGCTGGGGGCCCGTGAGCAACAGTATTTTCGGGTCGATGTCCAGGTGCCGGTCCGCATCCGTGACCAGAAGGGCAATGTTCATGAGTTCGCCAGCGTGAACGTCAGCGGCGGCGGCGTCGCCATGGAAGGAGTGAAGAACCCCTTCGAACTGAGCCGCGAGTTCGTGGTCTCACTGCAGCTTCCCGGCGGCCCCAACATCGAGTCGGCGGCGCAGATTGTCTGGGCCGACACCAAGGGCCGCGCGGGAGTCCGCTTCCTCGACATGACGGAGCAGGCGCACCTGGCCCTTCAGGATTGGATCGACGCCCACCAGCATCAGGAAGGCTGGTCCGAAGCAGAGAAATAGCGGCCCGCCGCCTACCCGCTTATTGCTTGCCCCGGCTGTTCTTCTTCTTCGCTGCGACGTTCTTCGAACCGCTCTTTCCGCCCTGCCGCCCCCGGCCGACGCGCGAGCCGCGCTCCAGGCGTTCTCTCCGCAGCAGCTCGAACATCACCAACACTCCCCCGTTGGTCCCTGCCGGACCAAGCGGCGTGAAGCGAACGTTCACTTGCCCGCGGAATGAGTTCGTGTCGATCGCCTGATCGTGGATGGCGAGCTCCTTGAGCCGCTGGGCAGCTTCACGGCATCGCCGGGCCAGCAGGTTCCGCACTCGTTCCGGCAGTGGAAGCTGCTTTACTTCCAGCCCGACGACCGACTTTTCCGGGAGCCCGAACAGTGTCTGGATCGAGGTGTTCCAGAATTGCACGGTCTGCTTGGCATCGACCAGCATCACCGGCCATGGGATCTTGGCGAACGTCTCCAGGTAGCGGGCGTTCAGCTCGTCGAGTTCGCGGGTCCGGCTCTCAAGCTCCTCGTTGGTGGTGCCCAACTCCTCGTTCAGCGCCTGGAGCTCTTCGTTGGTCGTCTCCAGTTCTTCGTTGGTGGATTGCAGCTCCTCGTTGGTGGTCTCCAGCTCCTCGTTGGTCGACTGCAACTCCTCGTTGGTCGTCTCCAGTTCCTCATTGGAGGACTGCAGCTCCTCGCCGGTGGCTTCCAGGTTCTCGACCGTGTGCTGAAGCTTCTGGTGGACCGTGACGTCGTCGACATAGACCAGCGTGCCGCCACGGCCACCGGCGGGCGTCCGGATGTTGCGCAGGATGACTCGGAGTGTGCGGGTCTCGTTGCGGTCCGGGATCGTGCAATCGAATTCGACGACGCTCTCCCCCGACTCGCGAAGAGCACTGAGCTTCGACGGCAGCGCCGGACAACGCGCCGCGACTGCGCTCTCCGACACGCGCTTCCCGGCGCTCGATTGGCCTTTGAGGCCGAACAGCCGTAGCACCGATTCGTTCTCGGTCTGCACCCTGTCGTGGTCGTCGAGTACGAGGATGCCCGGACGCGCGGTCTCAAGGATGGCATCATGGTAGGCCTTCAGCAGCGAATGATCTTGGCGCTTGCGTGCCACAAGTCCCTCCTCCGCGGCAGAAAAGGCATGCATCACGGCCCCACGGCGGGTGTCTCGCTCTGTGCGCCGGAATATCCGCCACCTGGCATTCACCGGAGCAAACAAGGCATTCTGGCTCAACTGCGTCTCCGCTTTGCCCAGCATCAGGATGCCCTGGGGCTCCAGGGCGTAGTGGAGGCGCTCCAGTGTCTGCATCTGAAGCCCGGAATCAAAATAGATCAAGACGTTACGGCAGAGAAGCAGATTCACGTGCGAGATCGGGGCGTCGGTGACCAGGTTGCCGCGACCGAAGATGCAAAGCCGCCGGATGTTCCGCCCGATCCGGCACACGTCGCGTCCCTGGAAATAGGCCTCGCGCCATTGTGGACGCACGTGACGCAGTTCCTCGGCGGAATACTCGCCTCGCCGTGCGACGTTCAGCGCATCCTCGTCCACGTCGGTCGCGTACACCTTCACGTCGTAGTCCTCGATGCTCTCGCCGAAATAGTCGGAGAGCAGGATAGCCAGCGAATACGCCTCCTCGCCGCTGGCGCACCCCGCGCTCCAGGCCCGGAACGGGTCCCCGGGCGCCAGCCGTCTTGCGAGCTCCGGGATCACCTCGCCGCGCAGCGCTTCCCACGCCTGCGGATCGCGAAAAAAATGCGTCACATTGATGAGGACGGTGTTGAGAAGCTCGTTGACCTCGTTGCCCTGCTTGCGCAGGTACTCCAGGTAGTGGCCGTAGCTGCCGACCTTCAGTTGGAACATGCGGTGGCGGAAGCGGCGCTCCAGGCTTGTCGCCTTGTAGCCGCGCAGGTCCACATTCCGCTCATCGGCCAGGTACTGCAGCACATCGCGGAGTATCACGTCGCTCATGACGGGATTGACAGGCCGGCACAGAGTTTTACCAGAGTCGGGCCGACCTGTTGAAGGGAAAGAACATGGTCGACGCAGCCGGTGCGAATGGCGGCCTGCGGCATGACCTTGAATTCAGCCTCTTCGGGTCGCTGCGCGACCGTGGTCCCACCCGCCTCCTTGATGGTGCGGATCCCCGCGCTCCCGTCGCGGTTGGAGCCGCTAAGCACCACGCCGATGGACCGCGATCGGTACGTGCCGGCCACCGATTCGAACAGCAGGTCGATCGAGGGGCGGCTGAAGTGCACCAACTGCGAATGGGCCAGTTGCACTTTGCCCGGCCCCACCAGCAGGTGCTCGTCGGGGGGCGCGATGTAGGCCACGCCCGGCAGCAGCACTTCCCCATGCTCGGCTTGCTTCACTCGCAGGCGGGTGCGGCTGGAGAGCAGTCCTGACATCATGCTCTTGTGGTGGGGATCGAGGTGCTGCACGATGAGGATGCTGGCGGGAAACTCGGAGGTGATGGGAGCAAGGACCTCGCTCAGGGCCTGCAGGCCGCCGGCGGACGATCCGATCGCGACCACGTCGAAGCGCCGGTCCGCATAGGTCGGCGGCGAGCTCGGCGGCCGCCCGTTCGCTTTGGGGGGCCCTGGGCACGCAGGAGAGCATACACGCTAGGCCACAGGGATTGCTTGCCGGATCATGCCGTCGCGTGCGCCACCCGCGGCTGCATCACCGCGCGAAGATGAGCAGTGTGAACGAGCCCGCGATGATGGGCGGTCGCGGGCGCGGGTTCTCGGCCGTCGGCGCCGGCCGCTCCCCGAATTTCGCCGTCACCAGGTACACGTTGCCATTGCTCGGATCCAGCGCCATGGTGCGTGCCCCCCGTTCGGTCTCGACACTCTGAATCACGGTGTATCTGTCGGGGTTGTCCTGGCGCACAACGGTCAGCGTTCCGTCCCGCCCGTTGGAGCTGAATACCAGCTGCGTCCTGGGATCGAATTCGGCCGCATCCGGACCTTCGCCGATCGTGACCTTCGCCACCTGTTTTCCGGAATCAGCGTCGGTCACCGCCATCGTCTTGCCGTCGCACACCGAGAACAGCCGGCGGCTGGCCGTATCCATGGCCATGCCGGTCGGTGAATCGCATCCCGGCAGGTCCCAGGTCGCGGTCGCCTTCAGCGATCCGGAGTCGATCGCCACCACGCTGTTCCTGTCCTCGATGTTGACGTACACATGTCCCTTGCCGTCGGCCACGGCAAATTCCGGTTTGCCCGGCAGCGCGATCGTGCCCGCGCTCTGGCCGGTCTTGCCGTCGATCACGGTGGCGTCTTTGCTGCGGCCGTTGAAGGCGAATACCCGGTGCGAGGCCCGGTCGTAGAGGATGGCGTCGGGATTCTCCCCGGCGGGAGTCTGCCCCGTGACCTTCAGCGACTTCAGATCGAAGGTCGTGATGCTGTTCCCTCTTCCGTTGCTGATGAAACCCTTCCCCAGGTCGGCGGCCAGCGCGATCCCATGGACGCCGGGCGTGTCCGGGATGTCCCCCACCGGCTCGCCGCTGGCGCCGTCGAGCACCAGCACGTGCGTCCCGCGGGAGACGAACACCCGATGAGTCTCCGGGTCGACGGCCAGATAGTCCCACCCGCCGTCGCCTCCGACCGTGACCCGTTTCACCAGGTGATAGTTCGTGGCCGCGAATGACGCAGGACCGAACAGCGCCGCCATCGCCAGGATCATGCACACCAGCTTCCGTCGCATCGAAGTCCCTCGATTTCCAGTATTGGAGATTTGAAGCGTGGCGATTTTATCCGAACGCAAGCCCTATGGAACGCCCATGCTCAGGGCCGCGAGGCTCTCGCGGCTTTGGCCTCGGATCGCATCTTCCCATAGCAGTCGGGGCAGATGCCATGCGTGAAGCTGGCCTCGGAGTGTTCACTGATGTAGGTTTCCACCTGCTCCCAATAGTTCTGATCGTTGCGGATGCGCTTGCACCAGGAGCAGATGGGCAACAAGCCTTGCAATTGACTGACTCGCGCCAGTGCCTCCTCCAGGTCGATGACTCTGTGTGCCAGAGCTTCCCGCAACTCCAGCATCCGCCGGCCGACTCCCACTCGGGCCCGGAGTTCCTCGGCATCAAAGGGCTTCCTCAGATAGTCATCGGCGCCGGCTTCAAAACCCTGCCGGATGTCGGTGACGCCCCCGTGGGCGGTGAGCATCAGCAGGTGCATGGACACGGGATTGACCATCCGGCGCACTCGCCGGCAGATCTCCAGCCCATCGATCTCCGGCATCTGCCAGTTCAGCACCGCGAGCCTGGGACCTTCGGCGTGCGTCAGGATCTCCCAGGCCGCCTTCCCGTCCCGGGCCGTTCGTACCTCGTAATCCTTGCTCAGCAGGCGCGCGACCAGGTGCAGGACCACCGGATCGTCATCGGCCACAAGCACCTTCATCCTACCTCCGATGGCTCTGGTCACGCCGAACGCGCCCGGTCGGGAACGCGGACGACGCCCTCGATCTGCCTTATTACCTCGTCGAGGCGGAATGGCTTCGAGATGTATGCGTCCATTCCGGCTTCTCGGCACCGTTCCTCGTCCCCCTTCAGCGCGTGGGCGGTCATGGCGATGATGGGAACGCGGCCTCCCGCGGTCCTCTCCAGTTCCCGGATCGCGGCGCTGGCCTGGAACCCGTCCATGACCGGCATCTGCACGTCCATCAGCACCGCCTGATAGCACCCGGTCTTGACCTTCTCCAGCGCCTCCTTGCCGTCGACCGCGACCTCCACCTGGAAGCCGTTCTTCTCCAGCAGGCGCACCGCCAGGGTCCGATTCACAGGATTGTCCTCGGCCAACAGGATGCGCATCTGCCGCCGCCGCTCTCGCAGCGAGTGTCGAGTGACCAGCGGACGCGGGACGTCTTCTCCTCCTCGCGCTAGGACTTGGGTGATGGCGGCATGCAGCTCGTTCTGCCCGATCGGCTTGGTCAGGTACGCGGCCACACCCAATTGCCGGCATCGGGCGGCGTCGCCGCGCTGCCCCCCCGAGGTCAGCATCATGATCATCGGGGCCGCCAGACGCGAATCCTGCTTGATCTGCTCGATCAGCATGAAACCGTCCACCTCAGGCATCCTTGCATCCACCAGGGCCAGCGGAAACGGCTGCCCTGCATCCGCGGCCTCTTGCAACGCCTGCAGCGCCGTGTGTGCATCCTCGGCCAGCGCGGGCCGCATATCCCACCCGCTCAAGACCCCCTTCAGGATCTGGCGGTTGGTGGCGTTATCGTCCACGACCAGGACCGGGACGCCCCTGAGCTCCGCCTGCCGCCATGGCGTACAGCTTGCCGAACCGCTTCCCACGCCCACATGGACCGTGAAGTGGAACGTGCTGCCCTCCCCCGCCACGCTCTCCAGCCACAGCCGTCCCCCGAACATCTCCACCAGGCGGCGCGAGATGGTCAGTCCCAGGCCGGTTCCCCCGAACCGCCGGGTGGTCGACCCGTCGGCCTGCGCGAACGCGTCGAAGATCCCCGCCTGCTTGTCGGGCGGAATGCCGATCCCGGTGTCGGTGACGCTGAAATGGAGCCACAACTCGGTGTGGTTCTGGCGTTGGCACTCCGCGCGCACCGTGATCTCGCCCCGTTCCGTGAACTTGATGGCGTTCCCGACCAGATTGACGATGATCTGCCGCAACCGGCCGGGGTCGCCGATCAGCACCTCTGGCACCTCCGGCCGCACCAGACAGTTCAGCTCCAGGTTCTTCTCGTGGGCGCGCAGCGCCAGCACCTTGAGCGTGCTCTCCAGGCTGCTCCGCAGGTCGAATTCCACCGACTCCAGCTCCAGTTTGCCCGCTTCGATCTTGGAGAAATCCAGCACTTCGTTGATCACGTTCAGCAACGAGTCCGCGGAACCTTTCACCATCCCCAGGTATTCACGCTGTTCCGAGGTCAGGTCCGTCTCCATCGCCAGTTCCGTCATGCCCAGGATGCCGTTCATCGGGGTACGCAGCTCGTGGCTGATGTTGGCCAGGAACTCGCCCTTCGCCCGGTTCGCCGACTCCGCTTCCCGCTTTGCCCTCATCATCTCTTCTTCTGCCCGCTTGCGCTCCGCGATGTCCTGGACTACGCCGCGAACGCCGGTGATCCGCCCCGCCTCATCTCTCACCGCCTCGCCGGACGCCAGGATCCATCCCGCACTCGAGTCGCTGCGGATCGTTCTCAGCTCCAGAGAGTAAGGCGCGCCGTCGCGCAGCCCGTCGGCGACGGCACGGTCCAAGCGCACCCAGCTCTCGGCGGCGAAATACCAGCGCAATTCATGGTAATGAGGCGGTGCCGACCCCGGAACCAGGCCGAAGATCCGGAACACCTCATCGGACCATTCGATCCGGTCCGACGCCGCTTCCAGCTGCCAGCTCCCCAGGTGGGCGATGCGCTGTGCCTCGCGCAGTTCGAGTTCCTTCTTGGTGAGCGCGGCCTCCACCGCCTTGCGCTTGCTGAGATCTACGGCGGTGCCCAGCAGGCAAGCCTGCCCGTTGACCGTGATCCGCGCACCGGTCAGGTAGCACGGGACCTTCTTGCCGTCCTTCGCCTGGAGCCAGGCCTCGCCATCGCCACTGCCGTCGATGAATACCTTTTGACTCAGCTGCTGCACCCGCTCGCGACATTCCGGCGCGACCGTCAGCCGCTCATCGATGCGGGAGATCTCTTCCCCGGAATAACCCATCACTTCTTCGTACTTCCGGTTCCAGCGGACGAACCGGCCGGCGGCATCGAAGACGCACAGCATCACCGGCAGACTCTGGATCACCGCCTCCGCAAACGTCTTTTCCTGGTCCGCCTGCGCCAGCAACTCCTGCTCCCGGCGGAGCAGGGCCATCGCTTGTTCCTGCGCGCGTTTGCGTTCCAGGATCTCGTGCTTGAGGACCTCCGTCCTTTCCTCGATCAGCCCCTCCTCGGCCCGGAACAAGTGATACATGGCGATCAGCAGGCCGATCAGCACGCTGAGGTAGGAGATCGTTTTCAGCACGTGGGCGATGATGTATTCCGCGTCGTACAGCGCGCCCGAAGTGGCCACCAGGACCGTATAGCCGAGCGACAGCAGGATGCAGAAAGACAGGCAGTGCTCCAGTGGGTCCGTCTTCCAGCTCCCCTTGCGCGCGTATCCGATCCCCGCCAGCGTGAGGAACAGGATGGGGACGAACTCCTGCGGCCTGTGAAACACGGGGATCGCGCGGTAACCCGACGGCAAAGGAAGCAATGTGACCACAGCGATACACAGCAACGCCCACAGGATCGCGCTGGCGTAGACGATGGCCTCGCGGACCCTGCCGTTCCTTCGGCTGACCTCCACCTTCCAGAAGACCCAGCTGAGGAACAACAGCACCGACAGGAACAGCCGCGAGGCGAATCCGCTCCACGGGACAAGGGATGGCGGCGGCGATGGGAAAAGCTCACGGAACGCCGGGGCAGACACGAACGCGTGGTATCCATCCAGGAGCCCCGCCCCGAGAAACCCGCAGGCGACGAAAAGAAACGTGTTGTCCTTCCTGGCGTAGAACCTCACCAACGCCAGTACCCCGACGGTCAGCCCCAGGAAGGTGGCCGCGGACTCCAGCAGAGTGTGAAGTCCTGCGCTCCCTCGAAAGGACAGTTGGTTGGCGGCGACGCACACCGCCAGCAAGATGCTGCTCGTGGCCAGATAACAAACCTGCCGGCGCCTCGTCCTGTCTCTCACCTTGGCCTCTCCTTCCTGGCTGGATGGTTCAGGCTGCCGAGTTGGACTGGGCGGCCAGCCTCCGGATGCTCTCGATCACCGCGGGAACATCCGGCGGCTTGAGGAAGAAATCGTCGGCGCCGGCAGCCAGGATCTCCTGGCGGGCTTCCGGCTGGACGCTCCCGCTGACCACCACGATCGGGATCTGCCCCGTGCGGTTGGAGTTCTTCAGGCGATGGATCACATCCCGGCCGCTGCCCCCCGGCATGCACATGTCCAGCACCACCGCATCGATGCGGCTGCGCCGGGTCTCGGCGGTCGCCTGCACCACGTCAAAGGCCACCAGCGTCGCCCAGCCCTCTTTGCGGAACTCCGCCGAGAGCAGGCGGATCATGAGGGGGTCATCATCTGCGATGAGTACCGTCAAAGGGCACCTCCCTGGATCAGGGCTCTGAGGGCCGGGACCACCTCGTCGAGTTCTCCCTCCAGCCGGCGGGCAAGGTCCCGTACCTCGTCGCCACCGCCACGCTGGGCTGCCAGCTCAAGTTGCTCGGCCGTCGAGATGCAGCACGCTCCCAGGGTCGCCAGCGATCCTTTCAGGCGATGGGCCGCCGAGGCGATCGCCTTGTTATCCTCCGCCCGCAATGCATCCGCCAGCCGGCTTCGCAGTCCCGGTATCTCCAAGTCGAACAGTTCCACCAACTCCGCCAGCAGGCCGGTGTCGCCCGACACCGTCCGCCGTACTCCCTCCACGTCGATCACTTCGGTCGCATCCATGTTCATAAGTCACTCCGCCCCCCGATCGTCGGGCTGAAGCTTACTTCCTCCAGTGCTCTTGCACTCACATCGCCAACTTCCACGCACCGCAAGCCGTTCGGTTCTGCCACTTGGATGGATCGGCCTCGCAGCCGCAAGGCCCGTTTTGGCACCCATTCCCTCCCCGGGCGGATATGCCCCCGCCCGCCCTGCCGTTGCCGGCGTCCAGAAGAAGGACCGGGGCGCACAGCACACGCACTCTCTGTCGTGCCCGATCGCTGGCGTGAGCAAAACAGAACAGATTGCGCCCGGGCCTCCGGCGTACCCTCTTCGCTCATTCAAGCCATGCAGGACCTTCAGAGTCACCCGGACGTTGATGGCTGGCGACCCGATCAAGACCAGGCGTTCTTGATCATCGCGGTCGGGATGGTCCTCGCCGGATCACTCGTATGGTTTCTGTAGCCCGTCCACATCGCAAGCGATCGGCTGTGGCGAACAAACGCAGCCTCGTCTTTGATCCCAAGATCTTTCTGCGCAAGATCCGCGGCCACAAGACCACCGGCCTCTACCGGAAGAAACAGGTGATCTACGCCCAGGGCGATGCCGCGGAAGCGATGTTCTACATCCATGCCGGGATGGTGAAACTCACCATCCGATCCAAACGGGGCAAGCGAGCGGTCGTCGCCATCCTGGGACAGGGTGACTTTTTCGGGGAAGGATGCCTGGCCGGCCAGCGGCTGCGCATGTGCCGCGCCGAGGCCATGCAACGCGCCACCATCGTCCGGGTCGACAAGGCCACCATGGTCCGCACGCTCCAC
>Ga0335082_10001330_pt1 | contig 26412 bp, 23 predicted proteins | sample Lox_Sample_41_FD_206718 | JGI IMG/M metagenome (GOLD analysis project Ga0335082, IMG submission 206718) | Soil microbial communities from Loxahatchee National Wildlife Refuge, Florida, United States - Lox_Sample_4.1 | ecosystem: Environmental > Terrestrial > Soil > Wetlands | place: USA... | reverse complement strand
CGTGCAAAAGCGGTCTGAAGCTGATCGAGAAACCGCCTGCGATTGGGAAGTCCCGTCAGGGGATCGTGAAACAGGTTGTACTCGAGTTGCTGCTCGGCGCGCTTGCGCTCGGTGATGTCGCGGTTCACGATGACCAGCTTCGCGACTTCACCCTTTGAATTACGGATCGTGCTGGCTATGGATTCGAGCACTCGCCAGCTTCCATCTTTGTGCTTGATGCGGTAGTCGAGCCTTCTGCCAACGCCCGATTCGCGCGCTTCGCGGGCAGCTTCGAGGACGCGCATCCGGTCTTCAGGATGAATCTGGTCGAAAGCCGAAGTTTCGCCAAGTTCTTCCTGTGAGTATCCGAGGATTCGCTTGTAGGAAGGGCTATTGTATAAACGGCGTCCCTTGACATCGACCAATGCGATCATGTCGGCCGCATTCTCGGTTACTACCTGGAAGATTTCTTCCTTCTTGTGCGATTCGCGGCGGATCCGTTGAATCCAAATCTGCTGCAAAACCGCGAGAAGCGCCAAAGCTCCCAGCGCAATCCATAACCAATGCGGCATCGATAGCACTCCTGAAGAGAGCTATCGGCAGAAGGAGGGAGAAAATTCATTACGGTGAATCCCCGGAGGCGGTTGTTGAACTCCCCAGAAAATATTTCTTGCTCTTCTTTCTGCGGTGCATTCCAAAATGGGAATCGTGCTCCTGCGTGGGGTACCCCCTCCCCCCTTGGGTCTACTGGAATCATCGACTTAAAGGAAATTTGCGAAGTAATCTATGGGTCTCAATCACTTGCGGGCAAAATCTTGATGTCAAAGAGCTTAGGATCGCACTCGTCGGATACTCATTTCCGAAAGGGAACGATTGTGCAATCCCTGTACTGTCATCGCCTCGACGATGATGGCAATCGCACCCTGTGGACGGCAAGGTCAGATGTCACAACCCGCTGTGGATAACGTGGGGAGCGACGAAACTTTGGCCGCAATCAGCGCGTGCTCACGCGGTCTTCAGGCTCTCAGGCTCCGGAGTTCCTTCTACGGGGAGCGTAATGGAAACTGTGGTGCCTGAATCTGTGGACGCGACGGTCATCTTGCCGTTGAGATGGTGGACACGGTCTCGCATGCCGCGGGTGCCGACGCCGAAACCGCCGTCGTTGATGGCAGCAAGTTTTTGCTGGGGAATACCTTTTCCCTGATCCTCAATCTCAAGCCGGATGATATCTTCTTCGCGGCTAATCCTGATGGTGGCAGTCTGACTTCCTGAATGCCGGAGGACGTTGGTGAGACTCTCCTGAACGATCCGGAACATCGCCAGTTCGACTTCGCGAGGCGGTCGGGCAAAATCTTGGACGATGCTGAAATCGATCTTCAGCCCACTGCGTTCCATGAGTCCCTCGATATACCAGCGGAGCGCGGCCGCGATCCCGGTTTCATCCAGCAGCGGAGGGTGGAGCAGGTACGATGTCGTGCGTATCTCGCGGCTGAGACGTTGGGCCAGGTCCTGTGCCTCGGCGATCTTTTCATGAAACCGCGAACCGATTGCCTCTCCCTCTTGCTCGAGGTTTGCCAGTTTCATGCCAAGGACTGTCAAGGTCTGGCCCGCACTGTCGTGGAGTTCTCTGGCAATCCGGCGACGCTCGTCGTCCTGCAACTGAAGCATCTTCCCGGAGAGATCCCGCAGATCCATCTGCAGACGCTGCTCACTCTTACGCAAGAGATCGTTGGCTTCGCGCCGGACGCGAGCCAACTCCAGATGAGTTTGCACACGAGCCATTAGTTCGCGGGCGCTGAAAGGTTTGACCAGATAGTCATCCGCCCCGGCATCGAGCCCTTCGACTCGCGATTCCTCTCCAGCACGGGCGGAAAGAAGAATGACCGGAACAGTATTAGTCGCGGGATTGGAGCGCAGAGCCTGCAGCAATCCGAAGCCGTCGAGGTTTGGCATCATGATGTCGCTCAGGACCAGGTCGGGCGCTTGCTGTTGAACTGATTCGAGAGCGGCTTTGCCGTCTGGAACGGCAATCACTTCGTAACGCTCGGCGAGAAGCCGGCTGAGATACTGGCGCATGTCAGCATTGTCGTCCGCGATCAGAACCCGCCGGCGTTCTGCCGCCACCGAACCCGGAGGACACGGTACAGGTAACAGCTCGCTCTCGAGGGGAAGTTCCTCAACACTGGAGAGTTCCGCATCGGGCAGCCAACGGAGAGCTTCCTGCACAAATGGATTTGCACCTGTGGCGGTAGAAGAAAGCGTGCGTTCGCCGCCAACCTGCTCGGCGGCGAGATGGTCCTGACCCAGCGGGATGCTCACCACAAATGTAGAGCCTTGTCCCAGCTTGCTTTCGGCGTGCATGGTTCCCCCGTGAAGCTTCACGAGTTCGTTGACCAGTGCCAGGCCGATGCCGGTTCCTTCGTGCGTACGACTACGGGTATTGGGGACGCGATGAAAGCGGTCAAAGAGATGAGGAATCTCCTCAGCAGGGATACCGACACCGGTGTCGCGAACGCGGAGCTCGGCTGCTTTTCCCACCTGCGTCAGTGTGACCGCAATCTCGCCGTCGAATGTGAACTTGAATGCATTGGAGACAAGATTGAGGACAATCTTTTCCCACATATCGCGATCGATGTACCCGATGTCCTGAGTCGGCTGACAGTCCACGATCAGCCGCAATCCGGCTCGCTCGGTAGCCGAGCGGAAGACTCCAGCCAATTCTGTCGTAAAGGCAGCCAGATCGGTCGCCTGATAAACGGCTTTGACGCGGCCAGCCTCGATTCGCGAGAAATCGAGCAGAGTGTTCACCAACCTCAAAAGCCGGGCTCCGTTGCGGTTCACCAGTTCAAGCTGCTGGGTTGCCGTTGGTGTCAGATGAGTCTGGCTTCGCGACAGCAGGTCCTGCAGTGGGCCGAGCATCAATGTGAGCGGAGTTCGAAATTCGTGGCTCACGTTGCTAAAGAATGCGGTCTTGGCTCGATCGATTTCGGCGAGGGCCTCGGAGCGCTTCTTCTCCTCCTGGTAGGCGCGGGCATTCGAGATGCTGGCAGAGATCTGTCCGGCGACCAGACTGAGAAATCCGCTGTAGCTGACGTCCAGTGGACGGTATGGATTGAGCGCCGCCACCATCACTCCCACAGGAGCATCCTGGGTAGGGCCAGTGATGGGGAGAAGAATGGCGCGCCATGGTCTCTTGTCCCAGAATCCGCAAGGCAAGGATTCGAAGCGCTGTGCGAGATCCTCGATGATGACGGAACTCTTCTTCTTCAGCACATCCCCAATAGGCCACGTCTGAGAGTAATCCAAGAGAGTGATCCATTCCGGAGCGGCTGGATGACCCGCGTCAATGCCGGTGCAGCACGCGAGATGCGCCTGCAGCTCTTCATTGAACAGATAAGTAAGGGTAAAAGGAAGGTCCTGCTGATTTCCGCCTAACGCCCGGGCAATGGAAGCCATGACGTCGCGATCGGTGGTCGTCTGACTCAATTCGGAGGAGAGCAGGCGGAGCGTATTCAACCTGCGCTCGCCAATGACGCGATCAGTTTCTTCGGTGACCACGCAAAGATGGCCGGCGACCTTGGCGTCGTCGCCAAACAGCGGACTGTAGGAGAACGTATGGTAGGTTTCTTCCCGGTATCCGCTGCGCTCGAGGAACAGCATGAGGCCTTCGTCCCAGGTGGCCTCACCGCTCTGCAGAACTTTCTCAATCCGAGGCCCAATGTCTTCCCAAATTTCCTTCCATACTTCCCATGACGGCTTGCCCAAAGCCCAGGGATGCTTCTTGCCAAGGGTCATCTTGGCGTAGGCATCGTTATAAAGGAAGGTAAGTTCTGGTCCCCAACTCATCCACATGGCAAAGCGCGAGGTGAGCAGGATGCGCGTGACGGCTTTCAGGCTTTGAGGCCAGGATTGAAGAGGGCCCAGAGGCGTCTTCGACCAGTCAAAGTCTCGAACTAACTGACCCAGGACTGCGCCGCCACGAACCCATTCTTCCGGCTGGGCGTCTTGGACAGGGGAGACAGTTTCGTCAGGGATGCGCTTGCCCAGTACCGTTTCGATGGTAGGCCGCAAGTCCCGGGCGAGATCGGCTTTGGTGATCGATGCGTTCGCATCCACCGAAATGGCCTGTTGCCGGGCGATGGAAGCATGATTCTGGGTGACGACGACCACTTTGCATTCCGGAATCTCGCGACGCAGAATGCGGGTGGCCTCCAATCCATCCATGCGCGGCATGTTGATGTCCATCAGAACCAGATGAGGATGGAGAAGCCTCGCCTTTTCAAGTGCCTCGATGCCATCTCCCGCTTCGCCACATACCCGCCAGGTAGGCTCGGATTCGATGAAATCCCGCAGCGTCCGCCGAAACAGTTCGTGGTCGTCGGCGATCAGAATGTCGACGGTGTCATTCATCAAGGCTTGTTGAAGTGCGGCGCTGGGGCGCTTCATCGCCGAAAACGAGACGACCAAGCGATCCCCTCATTATGCAATGTAACTTTCCAGTACACCTCTACAGTCTTTTACTGATTACGGGTTAGTAAACTCACCTTTCCCTTGGGCGCGTCACCTAAAACGACAGAGGAGAAGGATCGTTCCTCGAGCACCGTATGCGGACGTTCCAGGGAACATTCCACGGCAGTCCGGATTGCGCGCTCTGGTATGGCTGGAGCGAGATGCAGTGTGATCTGACCGAGATCAGGGAACTGGGCGGAGAGCATGCGTAAAGATAAGGTCGCGGCTGCGAAGCCAACGAAGTAACGTTGAGTTGAATATCGGTTGAGGATCGACTGCCCAACGACGCGGATTCAGGACGGATTGAAGTCACAGCCAACGGAAAATCGGAGAGCGGAGCAAATTTCTGACATCCGTGATGGGGCCAGGTGAGTGACACGCCGTCCGAGTCGGCTCTGAGATACCGTAACGGTATTGTGCAAATTCACAGCACATGGTGCTTTCATACCATCCCCTTCGTTCAACGTGACTTCTGAAGGGACGCCGCGGATCGTGGATGTGATTGGCGCAACGGTCACGGTCGAGAGGTACGCGATTGCACTATCGCGAGTCAGTACAACCACGGGTCTCTTCTTGTCGGGTGGAGCAAATTGGTAGAGTCGAATGTCGCCTCGGCTTATTCTTCCGGCCACGCTGCGTCTGCCTCCCACATCAGAGATTCCTTATCGGTTTGTGGCCGCTTGCGATAGCCTTCGCGATCGAGGAGCTCCTTCGTAGTGATCTCCAGCTTCTGGAGGTGTTCTCGGAGAGCTTGGCGTACCAAGGCGGAACGATTTCGCTTGGTCCGGCGCGCGGCTTGATCCGTCGCGTGAAGCAGTTTCTTGTCTAAGACTACCTGGATGGTCTCCATAACGGGTGTGGAACCTACTCAACAGTATACTCCACACTCAACATTGAGAGAAGGCAAATTCTCACCGCGAAGGTCGCAAAAAACGGCCGCAAAGTTCCCGAGGAACCCTGCGGCCTTTTGAATTTCCGGTAGCTCACACGAGCTTCATCGCATCCGGATCCCACTTCATGATGGCGCCGCGTTCGATACTCAGATTACTAAGCAGGGCGGCTCCGGCGGCACGATAGCCGAAGACCGCATCTTCGACCACAGGCTTGCGCGTCCGGACCGCCTCGAAGAAGTTCTTGAAATGGTCGTAGCTGTCGCTGTATCCCTCGGGCGCGACGTATTTCTCGAATTGGGACGCGGGCGGACCTGACGGATGCGTACGCGGATATTTCTGATGGTAGGCATCCTCGATCTGCTTCTGCGTGGCCTCGCTGAAGCTGCTGATCATGAGTCCGGGTTCTTTCTCGCGCGGCATGCGGCTGACGCTGACTGAATGCCCAGCAATCTCCATAGTGCCTTCAGAGCCAGTGAAGACCAAGCCCTCGCTTTCTTCGCCGCCGTCGACGAAGTTCACGCGCAGGCTGAGATTAAAGCCCTCGCGGTAGTCGAACAGGCCAAGTAGAACATCGTCGGCATCGCGGCCATCTTTCCAGAAACGCAGGCCTCCCGTGGCCATGGCGCGTGTGGGACCATTGCTTCCCGTGATGAAGTGCGTCCCGCTGAAAAGGTGGACGAAGAGATCGCCGGCGACTCCGGTGCCGTAAGCTTTCCACTTGCGCCACTGGAAAAAGTGTTCGGCGTTGAAGGGAATCTTGGGCGCGGTGCCGAGGAATCGCGGCCAGTCGCAGGTTTGCGGAGAGGCGTCAGGCGGAACGGTATAGCTCCAGGCACCCATGGTCGAGTTGCGATCCCAGTGGGCGGCGACCATGTTGAGTTGGCCGATCGCTCCTGAGGCCAACAGCTCCTTGGCTTTCGCATAAATGATGGAGCTGACGCGCTGGCTACCCAGTTGAAGAATCCGGTTGGTGGAGCGCGCCGCCTCGATCATGGCGGGGCCGTCGGAGTGCTCGTGGACCATTGGCTTCTCGCAATAGACGTCTTTGCCGGCCTTCATGGCGTCGATGGAAATCTGCTTGTGCCAATGGTCGGGAGTGCCGATGATGACGGCATCGATGTCTTTGCGGGTGAGGATTTCCTGGTAGTCGCGGGTGGTAAAGATATCCTGTCCCCAGAGTTCCTTGCTGTGCTCGAGGCGCCCGTCATAGCAATCGGCTGCGGCGACGACTTTCACGCCGGGAACTTGTGCGGCGACCCGAGTGTCGTACTGGCCCTGGCCTCCTGCGCCGATGAGGGCGATCTGAATGTGATCGTTCGGTGCGATTGAGATGGCAGGAGCTTCTGAGGTCGATAACGCGTAGACCTTCGCGCCGAGGGCGGTGGCGGCGGTGGTGGTGCCGGCGACTTTCAGGAAATCTCTGCGATTCAGCATGAGGGCGAACCTCCCGGATGTAAAGTGGCGTCTGCAACGATAATCTTCTTTGCGGAATTTGTGTAGCAGTCAAAAACCGGGAACCACCAAGGACACGAAGTCTCACCAAGGAAGATCTCAATACTTCCTTCGTGAACCTTAGTGTCCTTCGTGGTTAGCGAATTTGGGCGACGGCGAAGCCGCTGCCGTTCCATAATGTCGGCATGACTGTCCGGAGAATGAAGACCTACAGCGGCGCGCAGGGATACGTCTACGAATACTACTTTGTCGGCAAGAGGGCGGCACTGGCGGAGGATGCTGAAGCGCCCGCGACAGAGTTTATTTTCGATGTGACTTCGGACCGCAAGCTGACGTACGCGGTCAGCATTTTCTTGCCGCAGGCGGTTTTAGAGGAATGGAACCGGAAACACGGGCGAATGCTCAACGATGCCGAGCAATATGCTGCCGTGAAGTTGAGACTCTTTCGGGCATTCGATGACCTGGCGGATGTGAAGACGGAGGGGCGCCGCTTGCGCATTGATATTCAATTGCTGGATGAGGCGCTGGCTAGTTTGGGAGTGGAGTGAGTACCCAAACCAAGCGCTTTAACCACGAAGGGCACTAAGGTTCACTAAGGAACCCCTTACTTCCTTGCGATTCGTTGGCGCTTTCGTTCGGTGATATAAATTTGTGACGGAGCCCTCCAGTGAAAAAATATTCTTCGCACTTTGTCGCTCTAGCTTTCTTCTTGTTTGCCGCTTCCTTCGCATCGGCCCAAACATCCCGCTGGTCGGAACAGAAAGCCAACGAGTGGTACGCGCAGCAGCCCTGGCTGTTGGGTAGCAATTACTATCCGAAATCGGCGATCAACGAGTTGGAGATGTGGCAGGCGGACACGTTTGATCCGTCGCAGATCGACAAAGAACTGGGCTGGGCTGAGTCGCTGGGCATGAACACCATGCGCGTGTTCCTGCACGATCTGCTGTGGCAACAGGACGCGCCCGGATTTCAGAAGCGGCTGGATCAATTTCTCACCATAGCTTCTAAACATCACATTCGGCCGCTGCTGGTGCTGTTTGATTCGTGTTGGGATCCGTTGCCGAAGCTCGGCAAGCAGCATGAACCTGTCCCGGGGGTGCACAACTCGGGATGGGTGCAGAGTCCGGGAGCGAAGGCGCTGGCAGATCCCGCGGAGGAGCCGCGGCTGAAAGCTTATGTGCAGGGCGTAGTCGGTGCGTTTGCGAAGGATGACCGCATTCTCGGATGGGATGTTTGGAATGAGCCCGACAATCATGGTGGCGGCAATTATCAGAAGACGGAATTGAAGCCGTCGGAGAAGGTTGGGCGAGTTGAGGTGTTGCTGCCAAAAGTTTTTGCTTGGGCGCGCGAGGTGAATCCGTCGCAGCCGTTGACAAGCGGGCTGTGGGACGTCGATTTCAGCAAAGGCGAGCCCCAGCATGAGGTCGATCGCATCCAGGTACGAGAGTCGGATGTGATTACGTTCCACAACTACAGCTGGCCGGAATCATTCAAAGCGGAGGTGGAGTGGCTCAAGAAATTCCATAGGCCGATTATCTGTACTGAATTCATGGCGCGCTCCGTGGGCAGCACGTTTGATGGAATCCTTCCGATTGCGAAGGAAGAAAAGGTCGGAGCGATCAACTGGGGATTTGTCGCGGGCAAGACGCAGACGTATTATCCGTGGGAATCGTGGGACCATCCTTATGTGAAGCACCAGCCGCCTGTGTGGTTCCATGAAGTGCTGCATCCGGATGGAACGCCGTACCGGCAAGCGGAAGCAGACTTAATGAAGAAACTGACGGGGAAGAACTAAAGCACGGAGGGATAGCCGCTTCGGCTGTCGCGCGAAGGCTAAGCCAAACGGAATGGCCGTAAGCGGATGGCCGGCGGGCTGTGGCCTTACGTGATCGAATCGATTCGTCGAAGCGGTTACAATCGCCTGCTATGAAAAGAGTCTTCATCCTATTAAGCCTGATCTCGGTGTGTGCACTCTTGGCTTGCAACAAGCCGTCACCGCCAGCCGCAACATCGTCGAGCGCGACACCTTCGAAGGCGTCCGATCCCGTTCAGCAGAAGCTGCAGGAGTATGCTGGTGCCTCGGCTACCAACTGTGGACGCCTCGAAGTGCACGCCGCCGAAACGCAATCGAAGACCGCGAGCGATTGCGCCATGCAGGCCAGCCAGAGCAAGCATCCGTTTTATGTCGCATATGACATGCCGGGGATGACCGTGGGAGTGGCGGGGAACGCCGAAGGAAAGCTTTTTACCGTACAGTCGCAGGGAGAAGGTGCGTCGGCCTCGGTCACCAGCGGAGACTGCCCGTCGCAACTCCGGATTGCCTCCAGCGGACGCGTCACGTGTTATGCCCCGGGGGATATGGGTTCAATGGGGGCAGGACACACAGCGATTCCGGCGGGAATGCCCAATCCGCACGCCATGCCGAAGAAGGATTAAAGCTACCGAGGCGCGTCTGTGATCTTAATCACACACTTAAGTGACCATCTTTGTATGCCTTAGAGCAATCCGGGGCGACAATGGCCACGTAGGATGGGGAGAGGTTCAGACCAGGCGCTCGGTTTGGGGTAAACTCATGGCACTCTGGACCTTGAAATGCTTCTAGTTCTTTAGCTGATTGGGGACAGATAGCCGCAAATCGACCCGAAAGCATGGGAACTGAGAACTGAGAACTGTATGTCACTGCTTTGGCTGCGCTTTGCACTGGGGTGCTACTTCATCGGACTGGTTTACGCCTTCGTGGCGCTGCGCCGCACCAGTGATCTTTTCAGCCGGATTGCTTTTCATGCCGCCAGCATGGGCATGGTCTTTCATTTCGTTTCTCTGACCGAGCTTTTTCTTTCCGGACAAGTTGTCTGGGCGTCAGTACACAACGGGGAATCGCTGCTCGCGTTTCTATCGATGGCCTTCTTCATGGTCATCTACGCCATTTACAAAACCACTTCGCCGGGCGTAGTCGTGTTTCCTGTTGTGTTCTTCCTAACGTTTGTCGCAGCGGTGGACGAGCAACCTGTGCTGTTGACGGCATTCGTCTCGCACAAGGGATGGCTCATCGCGCACATCATCCTGATCTTTACCGGATACGCGGCTTTGGTCCTGAGTTTCGGGGCCAGCCTGCTGTATCTGCTGCAGGAGCGGCGGCTGAAGTCGAAGAATCCAACCAGCCTGATTTCATTCCTGCCTGCGCTCGAAGTCATCGACCAGATCGGCTACCGTTCGCTGCTTCTGGGCTTCCCGTTCATGACGCTGGGATTGCTGACGGGATCTGTGGTTGCTCTCACAACCTACGGTCGCGTGGATTTTCTTGATCCCAAGATTCTACTGTCGGTGCTGATGTGGGCCGTCTACATGGTGATGGTCTTCACGCGCTGGAACTCCGGATGGCGCGGACGCCGCGCCGCTTTCCTGGCAACGTTCGCCTTCGTAGCCGCACTGGCTGCCTGGGCGGCAAACTACTTTTCCGCGATCCACAGGTTCGCTGCCTCATGAGATATCAGCTCATCGGCGTGAATCACAAGAGCGCGCCGCTCGAAGTCCGGGAGCGGCTGGCAATCCCGGAATCTCGATTGCCCGATACGTGCCGCGAACTGACTTCCTTTCCCGGCATTGAAGAGGGCATGGTGATCTCGACCTGCAACCGGGTTGAGGTCATCACTCACACTACAAACGGTCATGCTGATCTGCGCGGATTCCTGCATCAGCATTTTCACATCGAGCCGGATGATCTCGATCCGCACCTTTATGAATTCCGCGAGAAAGACGCGGTGCGGCATCTGTTCCGTGTTGCAGCGAGTCTGGACTCGATGGTTGTGGGCGAAGCGCAGATTCTCGGGCAAGTGAAAGAAGCCTACGCGACTGCCCGCGCAGTGGGGGCCGTGCGCGGACAACTCGATCAACTCTTCAGCCGGGCGTTTGCGGTAGCCAAGCGCGTGCGGAGCGAGACAGCGGTTGGGTCTTCTTCTGTGTCGATCGCTTCCGTCGCGGTGGAACTGGCGAAGAAGATCTTCGGGAACCTGCATGGAAAGAATGTCTTCATCGTGGGCGCGGGCAAGATGAGCGAGCTGGCCGCGCGGCACCTGATGGCCCACGGATGCGCGTCGATCTTCGTGGCGAATCGTACTTACGAACGCGCCATCGGGCTGGCGCAAAAGTTCGACGGGCAGGCGATCAAGTTCGAGGACCTCTACAACACCTGCGATCGCGCCGATATCGTCATTACGTCTACGGGCGCGCCGCATGCGATTTTCCGCCGCGAACACGGTGAGCAGTTCCTGTCGCGGCGCAAGAACCGCCCGATGTTCTTTATCGACATAGCGGTGCCGCGAGACGTTTCGCCGGAGATGGGCAAGCTCGACGGCATCTTCACGTACGACATCGACGACCTGCAGCAGGCGGTGACGAGTCATGTGGCCGACCGCCGCAAAGAGGCCGAGCGCGCCGAAGCCATCATCACCAGCGAAGTGGAAAAGTTTGAAGCGCGTGCACAGACTCTCGATGTGGTGCCGACGATCGTTTCCTTGCAGGATCATCTGGAAACAATCCGCCAGGCTGAAATTGACCGTGTGCGCGGCCGGATGGGCCAGTTGACGCCTGAGCAGGAGATTGCGATGGAAGCTCTCACGCGGGGCATCATCAATAAGGTGATGCACACGCCGATTACCACGCTGAAGTCAGCAGCAAAGGAATCAGAGGCGACGACTGTAGTCGATGTGGTGAAGCGGTTGTTTAATCTGCAGGTCAAGGCGAGGGAGATGCCAGCCGAGCCCGCTGATAGGAAAGACGAAAAAGACGAAGTAGAGACGCGACGCTAATCCCCCAGGTCTTTCACCGGTGGGCCATTCAAAGCCTCTCATCCTGAGCGCAGCGAAAGACTCCATGTCTGCGCGTACAACCAGCGGCAATGTCTGGAGGTTTGCTCCCGCCTCGACAAACTCACCATCACGTCCGAAGCCGGCGGCAATCGATCGTCCAACCTCTGGTTGCACAATTTCAATAAACGTCCAGGTCCCGGCCGACTACCACATGCCCGGAATAGCGTGACATCATTTCGCCCAGCAACTCTTCGGGCCGCGAGCGCTCGTCGTCGACGGCAGGCCTGGAGGAAATCGATGCGTGATAGAGAATCAGCAGATGCGGCTTGGCCTGAGTCGCCAAGTCGGCGAGTTGGGTCGTGTTGGTGTGGGCTTGGGAGGAATATTTCTGCCGCTCTGGATGTTTCGCCAGGAATTCCTGCGTAAGCACCTCGTGGATCAGGACATCACAACCATGGCAGGCGTCAATCGTAGCCTGGGTCGGTATGGTGTCCCCTGAGATGACGATGCTGCGGTCTGCGGTGTCAAAGCGGTAGCCGTAACTTTCCATGACATGCTTGGTCGGGAACGCCGTGACCGTGACATTCTCGTCTTTGTAAACGACGCCGGCGCTGATTTCGTGTGCGTTCACGCGATGGCCCTCAGCGGACGATTCCCGGCGAGTCGGGCTGGCCTCGTCTTTCGTGCGTGCGTCGAAGTCCGCACTGTAGGCTTCCAGGATGTGCTCGGTCATCGCTTTGATCCCGCGCGGCCCGTAGACTTCCAGCGGTACCCGACGGCCTACAACCCACGGAGTGAGTATCAGATCTGGATATCCAACCGTGTGATCGGAGTGCAGGTGGGTCGCGAAGACAACACGCAGGTTCGGTGGGTCGAGCGCCGGAATTCCGCGATCGATCGCTGCCGCCTTGGCGCGTCGAACCACTCCGGCGCCGAAGTCGACAAGATAGGCCGCGCCATTCACGACGATTGCTGTCGCCGGCCCAGAGCGGTCCGGGTCGATCGCGGGGTTTCCAGTTCCCAGCAGCACGATCTGGGTACGGGTTGCGGGTTTTGCGCTGGGCGCCGGCTGTGCCGCAGTGTAGGCGCCGAGCAGCGCAAAGGAAACGAGAGCACCGGTGGCAATCCGGAGTTTGATGAGGAACATAGGGAGTCTCCCAGGCGCGCTGATTCTAGCAGCTTGTCGTGGCAAACTTTGGGTGCGTTGTTTGCGACCCAACAGAGTGAAGGAGCTTTCCTGTATTCTTGTTCCGAGGAGTTTGCATACTGACCTTGAACGCACGCCTTCGCATCGGATCCCGCGGTTCCCAGCTAGCGCTCTGGCAAGCCAACCACATCTCGGCACTCCTCCGCGCTCGCGGACATGAGGTCGAGATCGAAATCATCCACACCACCGGCGACAAGATCACTGACGTCGCGCTCGCCAAGGTTGGCACCAAGGGCATGTTCACCAAGGAAATTGAAGAGGCGCTCGCCGCCGGCAAAGTCGATCTCGCGGTGCACTCGCTGAAAGACCTGCCGACTGAACTTCCCAAGGGATTCGAAATCGCCGCCATCACCGAACGGCAAGATCCGCGCGACGCTTTCTGCTCGCGTCATTACGCAAACGTGGAAGACTTGCCGCAGCGGGCGCGGGTTGGGACGTCCAGCTTGCGTCGGCAGGCGCAACTCAAGGCGATTCGTCCCGATCTTGATATTCATCCACTGCGCGGCAACGTCGATACCCGCTTGCGCAAACTTGAAGAAGGACAATACGAGGCAATCATCCTTGCCTCAGCCGGGCTCAAGCGCCTCGGCAAAACGGAGCTGATCAAGCAGATCATTCCTGCTGAGATCATGTGCCCAGCCGCGGGACAGGGAGCGCTTGGGATTGAGATCCGCGAAGGTGACACCAAAACTCGCGAGCTGCTGGCTTTCCTGAACGATCCGAAGGCACGTGCTGCTACTACTTGCGAGCGCGCCCTGCTGAATAGCCTCGGTGGCGGCTGCCAAGTGCCGATCGGTGCATTCGCCGAAATAAGGAACGGCAAGCTGCATCTGGATTCGATCGTGGCCGATCCCGATGGCTCGAAACTTCTGCGGGACTCCCGCGACGGGGAAGATCCTGAAAAACTGGGCAATGAGGCCGGTGCTTCGCTTCTGAAGCGCGGCGGCGACGCTATCCTCGAAGCCGTTTATGGACGTGGGTTGGCTGTTCCGCCGCAGCCGTAGCTAACCGCACAAAGATCATGAACCACGAAGGACACGAAGGTTCACGAAGGGCATGACTCCTCGCGTCCTCCTCAAGCTTCTTGGCGGCTCCAATCCTCATACTTTGCGTCGGTGGATTAATCTTTGGCCTCCGTTTCTTGGCGCCGGAATTCGGATCACGCGTATTGCTCCCGACATGAAAGCGGTCGACGTCGAGATGAAGCTGCGCTGGTGGAATGCCAACTATGTCGGCACCCACTTCGGCGGATCGCTCTTTGCCATCACCGACGCTTTCTATATGCTCATGGTGATGGCGAATCTGGGCGACAGTTACATCGTGTGGGACAAGGCCGCTAGCATTCGTTATCGGAGGCCGGGGAAGAGTACGGTCCGTGCCGAATTCCGGCTGACCGATGCGCAGCTCGACGACATCCGTGAGAAGCTGGAGACGCTTCCGAAATACGAACCTACGTTTCGCGTCGATGTGAAAGACGAGCAGGGAACGCTGATCGCTGAAGTCGAGAAGTTGCTGTATGTGAGGAAGAAAGAGTTGGCGTAAGAGCCTTCACCACAGGGTTCACAGAGTTACACAGCGAACTTCGCTTTGAGCCACTGTGTCCCCTAGTGAGTTATCAAATTCATGTACATACCTGAACACTTCCTGGTTGAAGATCGCGAGGCGGCGATCGGGTTCATGCGCGCGAATCCGTTCGCCATTCTCGTTTCGCACAGCGATCAAGGTCCATTCGCTACGCACGTTCCCGTGGTCATTCGTGAAAGCGGTGATCAGCTTTTGATTCGCGGCCACGTCGCCAAGGCGAATCCGCATTGGCAGTATCTGCAGACTGAGCCCACGATCCTCATGATTTTTCATGGGCCGCACGCGTATGTGTCTCCGTCGAACTATGCGACTCGCGAGACGGTGCCCACCTGGAATTACGGAGCGGTACATGTTTACGGCAGCGCGCGTACGTACTCCGCGCCAGAAGAGTTGCTTTCGATGCTTCATGACCTCATCCCCACGTTCGAGGCGGCATATGAGCAGCAGTGGGAGAGCTTGAGTGATGCGTATCGTCAGAGAATGTTGAGCCACATCGTGGGATTCGAGATCGCGGTGACCAAGCTCGAAGCCAAGTTCAAGCTGAGCCAGAATCGCACGAAGCACGAGCAGCAGCAGATCATCGAGTCGCTGGGCCGGTCACCTGACAGTGCTGTCTCGGGTACGGCGCGGCTGATGTGTGAACACGGATTGGGTTTGAAGAAAGTGGAAGGCTGAGTTTCTCAGGCAGCATTCAACGCTGGGCTATGAATAAGACATCCCAAAACAAACCGCTGCGCGGAGTGCGCGTGCTGGTGGGACGCGCGCGCCATCAGGCGGGGTCTCTCGCGGTAGAGCTTCGCAAGCGGGGCGCGCAGGTCATAGAAATCCCGTTTATCGAGATTCGCGAGCCAAAATCATTCCGGTCGCTGGACTCCGCGTTGAGAAATCTCGCGAGCTACGAATGGCTGATCCTGACCAGCGTCAACGGCGTGGATGCCATGTGGGCGAGGCTGATGCGGCTGAAGGTGAAGCCGAAACATCTGGAGCATTTGCGCATTGCGGCCATCGGCCCGGCCACGAAGAAGGCGATCGAACAAAGGGGGCGGAAGGTCGATGTGGTTCCGAAGGAGTATGTCGCGGAATCGGTGGTGCGCAGCCTCCGAAACAAAGTAAAAGGAAAGCGCATCCTGCTGGTTCGCGCCAAAGTGGCGCGCGACGTGATCCCGCGAGAATTACGACGGGCCGGGGCCCGAGTGGATGTTGTAGAAGCCTACGAGACCGTCGTGCCGCAAAGTTCCCGCCGGCGATTGCGTTCCACGTTGCAGAATCCGAAGAAGCGTCCGCAGATGGTGACGTTTACAAGCTCGTCAACGGTGAAGAACTTCATCGAGTTGCTGGGCGGGGCAAACCGGAACCAATCGAACATTCAGGGTGTACTGATGGCCTCGATTGGTCCGGTGACGTCGGCGACGTTGCGCGAACTCGGACTCAGTGTGGATATCGCGGCGCAGGAATATACGATTCCGGGCCTGGTTGCGGCGATGGTCGAAGCGGCGATATCCCGACGCGCAGCCCATAAATTGTGAAGATTTCCCGGAGCGGTCAGCGTCCGCTGATGATCACGATTTTGATTGCGTCAGGATCGGGAATCCGGCTGACATATCCGATTGCACCTGGCGTAGCGGCGATGAAATCGAGCATCGCAGCTTCTGAGGCGAACTCCTTCGGCATGGAACCTTGACCGGTAAAGACGGCCCGGCGCCAGCGCACGCGGTACTCGTCTGGAGTATCGCCAATGTGACGCCGCAGGAAGACCTCATGAACTGGGCCGCCCTTCAGCAGCACCGGAAAGGCGCGGGTGCCATTGTTGAAGTGCGAACGCGTGCCGGTGAAAATTTCGCGCAGTTGGGCCTCGCTGATCTCGGAAATGGACGATGTCCTGCTAACGACGATCAGCACGTCCTGCGCCCGCATGACGCCAGGCAAAAGCAGAATGGCCAGAGCCATCAGAGATGTGTGAATCGTTACTTTCATCGTGCAAACCTAAAATGCAAATCCAATTCGGGCAGCCAGCATGCGCGTATCAGGCTTCAAGCCGTCGGGATTCTGCTGGGCGTAATAGCCGAGGCCTGTTCCATGCAGGAAGTGGCCTTCGATCTTTCCGTAAATGTTGGAGTTGAAGTTGTAGCGGCCGGAGACTGCCCAGTCCTTCGCATAGTTTTGCGGATCTGATGTATCGGCGGCTTGATTCACATAATGGCTGTAGTAGGTGCCTAGGTGAAGCTTTTTGGTCAACTGGTAAGTGACCATCGGATACCAGGAACGCTGATCGTAAGTAATCTGCATCGTGAGTCCTTCGGTCAGCAGCATCGGAGTCATCTGAGCCCGCCAATACTCGGCGGAAAGCTCGAGGCGGCCTTTGCTCCATTGGGCGTAATAAGTTTGAAGGAAAGCGGGAGGCAAATGAACGTTTCCTTCCGTTCCTTCGCCATCGAGACTCTGGTATTGCAGACTGGACCCAACTGTAAGCGGTTTCCAGGGAGTGTTCCAGCGCAGATCGCCGCCAAATATTCGGCCGCTCGGCGGCGTGGGAAATGTGAATCCGTAGCTGTACAGCTGGAGCATGTATCCGCCATTTTCATCGAGCCGGTTCTCACCCAGGTATCCGCGATAGCCGACCGAACCTTTGCGTCCGAGGTCGAGTTCGCCATAGACTTCGCCGCCCAACAGGGCGAGATTGAAATCGCGGTTATCGACCTGATAACAGCCCTGCGGAGGAAGGATCCAGACAAACAGGGAATCAACGTCCTGCGAATCATTGAAGAGGCCCAGGGGAACCTTCACCTTGCCGGCACGGAATCCCAGTTGGTCGCTGATCTTGTAGTCGCCTAGCGCCCAGTCGATGAGAACGTTTGGGCCGCCCAACTCTCCCATCTGGTACATGTGCAGCTGCATGCCGACCCGCAGGTGGTCGCTCAGAGGATCCGTCATGTTTAACGCGCCTTCGGTCCATTGCAGGCTTCCCGAGCTCGACTTCATCGTCAGGTAATTGTTGTTCGAGGTGAACAGGAATCCCTGGGTGGCGAATCCGTGAATCTGAAGATTCTCAAGATCCTGCGCAAACAGCGGGCTCGCGCACAAGGCAAGGATTACCAGCAGTAGCCGCCTGCATCGGAACATAACCGTCTCCAACTCTGTTCATCGGCGGAGTGTTGCCGAGCTTGAGTCCGGAGTATGCAAGGCGCATCGATCCAGGAAGTTACGGCTGTTACAAATCCCGAACAGAAACGTTCCCGTTGTGGGCGGAGGGAAAACTTCTGCCAGAATCTTCTTCGTTGCAGACCTTGGATCTAACGGTTAAGAAAGCTCTGGCGCGGGGCGGTACTCGAATTCCCTGCGAAATCCCCGTTATTCTCAGCAGCACCGATTCGCAAGGCCCTTTTTCCGAATCCTGTTACGTGATTCTGGCAAATCTTCGCGGCTGCGCCGCGCGCTCGCCTCGTCCAGTTCCGACCGGAACTGTCGTTCATCTGCACGGCCTGCCATCCGCTCCCGAGGTGTCAGCCCGAGTGATCAACTGTATTTCTCTCGGTGAGTTTGAGAAGCTTTGGCTTCTCGGCCTGGCGCTCGATGAATCCGGCAATGTCTGGGGCATCGAGAGTGTGCCGGACGACTGGCGAGAGCAATCCTGATCAGGACACGGTCCGCTCTTCAGAAAATCGAAAACACCTCCAGATCGGCGATCTGACTTAGGTCAGGATCGCGTGCGCGATTCTCAACCACGCCGACACGTTATGCGTGACCGTATACATCACAACAATCTGGCCGAGAACGATAGCTGGGATAGCGTACCGGTACACGCTGTGAAGACCGACGTTGACGACCAAGTCACGCGCGACGCCAAGCAGAATAAGGAGATCGACTCCGCCGTAAAAAAGAACTGGCGGCAGAATATGTTCGGGAAAGCGTCCAAACGCCGCCGCCGTCAACGCGCAGCAAGCGACGAAGATCAGGCGGCGATGGTATTCCGGCCGCTTTCTCCAATACATCGCCAGGGCGAAAGCACTGCCGAAAACAACCATGTCGAACAACGGGATGATGAGATTAACTTCTGCGTCCGCCTGATGTAGTTGCAACGCATCGAAGCGGCCCATGCTGATCGCGGTGGCCACTCCGAGAATCGGCATCAGCCCACCCATGACTAGCCCGAACCATCCGACCGCGCGATGCATGCGCACGTTGCGTGTGCGAACCAGGGAAGATTGCAGAATAAAAAATCCAAGCCATCCGGTGAAAACCGCGGCGTGAATGTAAAGAATAAAAGGTCGAGGAATCGCCGGATGAAGCAAATTTCGATCGATCGTGTGGCTAAACCCGTACACCACTATGAGGATGATTAGAAACGACATTAGGAAGTAGAAATAGTCGTCGAGGACGTGGCGGGTCGTCATGGGTTGTCTGGTCAATCCCATTCAAGCATCGTACGGAGGGAACGCAGAATTCGCGCGAGAATACGCCCCGCGTCATTCTAGATGGGGTGTCAAGCTGGTGTGATGGAGCGTCGGAGTAACGACGCTATCCGAGCCAGTCGTGTTTATCGTTTCATCAATCGGACAGACGGATCGGGACGTGCGGCCATGGTCGCGGCGACGGTCTCTTTCTTACCGCTTGCCAGTTCGTCGTCTCGGCCTCCGTTGCTCTGGCCCCCCAACGCATAGAGCACGACTTCAACGCGGCTGGAAACGCCCAGTTTGTCGAAGATGCGGAACAGATAGTTCTTGACTGTGTGCTCGCGCAGGCTGAGGCGCTCGGCGATTTCGCGATTACTCAGTCCCTCCGCCACGCAACGGACCACATCGAGTTCGCGAGCGGAAAGCAACGCTTCGCCATTGGCGCTGAGGAATGACATCGGCACCGGTTCCGACATGGCGTCGAGCAAGTAATGCAATTCGGTGCTGCTGGCCCAGATCTGCCCTTCATGGACGCACTTGATGGATTTCGCCAGCAGTTTCAGCGACTCGGTGCGGCAGAACACTCCGCGCGCTCCCGAACGGAAGGCCTCGATCACCGGTGTCTTCTCGGATGAATCGAGCAGCATGATGACGCGGGTTCCCGGAGACGACGACCGGATCTCGCGGCTCAATCCGAATCCGGCCCGGCTGTCGCTGCCTTGGCGCGCGCTGATAAGCGCGACATGCGCGTGCTCTCGCTTGACTGTCGGGAGTACATCGGCCTCTCGTGTCGCCTGGGCGGTCATATGGAACTGACCGTCGCGTCCGAGCGCCTCTATCAACAACTGCGTGTTCATTGAAGTGTTGTCTGCGGCAAACACCCTGATTCTGTCTTGCAAGGGGAAACTTGTGAGTTGGGCCATGTTTTTTTTGGGAACCGGATTTTGGACGGTGTTTGGAGTCCTTCGTCTCTCAGTGGGTTATTTCCTGCAAGATAATCGTTCCGAACTTTGACGAAGAGGGGGAACAAACAAAAACCTAAGTCACGGGCCAAGAGTCTCTGCCCACTCTCGGACGCCGTTCCAGGTGCAACAGCTTATGAAGGAAGGTATTCGGACCGGTTGGTCCGGTAAATGGCACTTTCGAGCCATTACCTATGCGGTTACCCTCGATGCTCAATTGTATCGAATCACCCCTTCTGGACCGGACTCACTAGTGCCGGTATGCAAGTTTTTTCACGGAGACAATCCTCTCATTGACACACCCATGGTCGTGTACTACGTTTACGTGCAGAAAGCTGTTTGTCCGACAGTTTTGTATCCCAGTAGGAAGCAACCCCCCAACAATCTTCCTCGCGCACTACCGCAAACAAGCGGCACAAAACAGGAACAGTGAGACTTGTGAGAACAGGACTGGAAATCCATGCGCAGATGCGATAATTCTCCTATCCAAGCCAACTCGGGAAGCAATTCCCGCCGACGGGTACCCTACATTTTGGCGCTGGCCTTGTTGCTGGCTGCGTCCCTGGCAATTCTAGCGGCGCGTCCGGCAGTCGTGCACGGCAGCGCGCTGGCGGTGGACCCGGGTCCGAGGCCATTGCCCGCCAATGCCGGCAATTTCTATACGACCCTCAACGCCAACCAGAAGAACATCACGACTCGTCTGACCCAGATCTTCACTGAGGTCAACTTTGTCGCCGGTGGACCTCTGGTCAAGACGGTAGGAATGGGCCCCCGGTTCAATTCCAACTCCTGTTCAAGTTGCCACGCGTATCCCGCGGTTGGCGGATCGAGCCCGCCGAACAATCCGCTGTTCAGCATTTATCAGTTAGAGGGCGCGACCAACACGATGCCGTACTTCGTCACGCCGACGGGCCCAGTGATCGTGGCGCGCTTCCCGTACAAGTCGGACCTGCACACGCCCGATGGCGGCGTCCACCAGATGTTCACCATCTCGAACCGCACGGACGCCCCGGGCTGCACCACGATGGTTCAGCCGGATTTCAATACCGCGCGTGACACCAACAACATCATCTTCCGCCAGACGACACCGACGTTCGGCACCGGACTCATGGAGTTGATCCAGGAAAGCGACATCATCAACAACATGAATTCGAATCTGACGTTGAAGCAGTCGCTGGGAATCACGGGACACCCGAACTACAGCGACGATGACGGCACCATCACCCGCTTCGGCTGGAAGGCGCAGAACAAGTCGCTGGTCTACTTCTCGGGCGAAGCCTACACGGTGGAAATCGGAAACAGCGACGAAGCGTTCCCCAGTGAGAACGACGAGTCGATCGCAAGCTGTCTGCCTCCGTTCCCGGTGCCGCCGGGCACCAACAAGACCAAGGGCGTGCCCGACGATCGTTCCGACACGGGCGAGGCCCCGAAGACTGGAGTCAACTTCCCGGGTGACCTGGAGCGCTTCTCGTTGTTCATGCGCTTCCTGGCTCCGCCGACTCCGCAGAAGCTGACCACATCGACCTCGAATGGCTTAGCGCAGTTCAACGCCATTGGCTGCAACCTGTGCCATACGAACTCGTTCACCACGCCGAAATCCACAATCGTGGCGCTCAGCAACCAGAAAGCTAACCTGTACTCCGACCTGCTGGTGCACCACATGGGGCCGGGGCTGGCGGACAACGTGCCGCAAGGCAACGCTACTGGCGACGAGTTCCGTTCCGCACCGCTGTGGGGTATCGGTCAGCGGTATTTTTTCCTGCATGACGGACGTACGACTGACATTGTCCAGGCGATCGAACAGCACCGCAGCTTCGGCAATGGCGTTTATCCGGATTCGGAAGCGAACCAGGTAATCAATTCATTCGACAACCTGAGTCAGCAGAACCAGCAGGATCTGGTGAATTTCCTGCGCTCGCTGTGATTCCTAAGGAAACGACCGAGGCGAAGGGGAACGATATGTCATTGTCGAACAATACAAATCAAGTAGAGACGAAGTCCAACCGCGGGAAGTGGGTTCGGATCGCCCTGCCGCTGGCGTTGTTGCTGGCGATTTGCACGGCGGCGACCGCCTATTTCCCGAAGAGCAAGGGGGCGGTCCAGACGAGATCGGGCGCTGCTCTGCGGCAGAATGCGGAGCTCCCGCCGGGCGTGACCGCGGTCGATCCCGGCCCGCGTCCGCTGCCCGCGACCTCAGGCAATTTCCTGCCGTCGTTGAGCGGCAATGAACAGCAGATCGAGCCGAGCATTACCACGGAGTTCAACCGCGCCCACGATGTGATCGTGACCTCGCCCACCAACGGTGGACTGGGTCCACGCTTCAACGGTAATTCGTGCGCGCAGTGCCACGCATACCCCGCTCCGGGTGGCTCGAGCCCGCCGACCAACCCGCTGTTCTCGCTTTACAACTATAACGGCGCGACGAACACCATGCCGTTCTTCGAGACGTCGAATGGCCCAATCCTCGAAGCCCGATTCATCAACCAGCCGGGAACGACCACTCCAGACGGCAACGTCCACCAACTCTTCACGATCACCGGCCGCAAGGATGCCACGGGCTGCAGCATTTCGCAGCCAGATTTCAGCACCGCGGCAGCGCAGAACAATCTCGTACTGCGGCAGGTTTCGCCGACCTACGGTGCTGGCCTGATCGAGATCGTCCGCAATATCGACATCATCAACAACATGAATGCCAACCTGACCAAGAAGTCCCAGCTGGGAATTACCGGTCATCCCGTGTACAGCGGGAATGACGGCAGCATCCAGCGCTTCGGCTGGAAAGCCCAGGTTCGTTCTACGTTGACGATGGCGGCACAGCAGATGAACGTCGAGATGGGCGTCACCAACGAGGTCTTCCAGAACGAGATCGATCAGACACCGGGATGTGTGCTCAATGGCGTCCCTGAGACGGTGACGAACTTCACACCGGGAATCCTGACGGAAATGTTCCCCGGCGACTACACCCGCGTGGAGCACTTCATCCAGTGGATGGCGGCTCCGACGCCCGGCCCTTCCAGCAACTCGACAAAGAACGGAAAGACGCAGTTCACCAACGCAGGATGCGTCTATTGTCATACGACGTCGTTCAAGACGCCGCCCGCATCGCGCCCGGCGCTGGGCAACGTGACCATCAATCTGTATTCAGACTTGCTGGTGCACCACATGGGGCCGGGGCTTGCAGATGGTCTGGCGCAGGGGAGTGCCGGTCCGGATGAGTTCCGCACCGCACCGCTGTGGGGCATCGGACAGCGGCTGTGGTTCATGCACGATGGCCGCACCAATGACATCGTGCAGGCGATCGAAGACCACATGAGCAACGCCAACGGTCAGTATCCGGCTTCGGAAGCCAATCAGGCTGTGACCAACTTCAACAACATGAGCTCGACCAACCAGCAGGACCTGGTGAACTTCTTAAGGTCGCTGTAAGGCGAGTTCAGAGCAAAAAATATTGGGCCGCGTCCACCGCGGCCCTTTTTAATTCTTCACGCGCATTCGCGAACCGCGGCATCTGCGTCCGCGGCCAGATCGTTCAGGAGTTGGAAGAAATCCCTGGACTGGCCGATGAACAGGCCCATCGCGGTTAGGCCTCCATCTCACCAGACCATTCGCTCGGCTGCCCACTGGCATGACTAACAGTTCACGCAAAGTTCTCTCCCGCTGACAATCTCAACGCAAAAAAGATAGGTTTCCCAGTTGTACCCTTCTGCGTCTGCCGTGGGCGGCAGGGACCTGCAGGTCGGTCTCTCGGAAACTAGCAAGGTCGCCGAAGAAACGGGCGCAGAATGTTTTTCGCTCAGCACCTCACAAGCGGTGAGCTTTAAGCCATATACCGAACAATTGCAGAAGATGCTCGGTAAGCAGTACGTTGTGTTCCAGGCGATCCCGAAAAAGAAGGCCGGCTTTCAGCGCGTCAACGTCCAGACCGAACTTTCAAGCTCTGAACTTCTAGCTCCGGACAACGTGTGGGTGCCGGAAGCGGGAAAGTGAGATCCGGCGTCAATTGCTAGCGTAGTGATACGTAAACGTGGAGGGGAAAATGAAGCTCGAGGCAAAATCCAGACAGCACAATTCAACCGCAGGCCGCCGTCGTTTTCTTTGCGCAGCCGCCGCGGTGTGCGCGGTTCCTCGTTTGTCTTTCTCGTTGATGCAGCTTGCCCCTGACATGAGCCGCTCTCTTACCAAGGAAGAGCGGGACCGCATGACACCGTCGCAAATCATCGATGAGCTCAAGAGAGGGAACGAGCGCTTTCGAAGTGAGAAGATGGCTCCGCGCGACTACGTGGGCGAAAAACGATCGAGCGCAGCGGGGCAGTACCCGGCAGCGGTCATTCTAGGGTGCCTCGATTCGCGAGTTCCAGCCGAGATCGTCTTCGATGCCGGAATTGGCGATGTGTTCGTCGGCAGGGTAGCGGGCAACATCGTGAACGACGACATGCTCGGCAGCATGGAGTTTGCCTGCAAAGTTTCGGGGGCAAAGCTCGTTCTGGTGCTGGGGCACACCGCTTGCGGCGCGGTAAAAGGCGCGATTGACGATGTAGTCCTGGGCAACCTTACGGGGCTGCTGGCACGTGTCAAGGCGGCGATACCAGCCACAAAGTTTGAGGGCGAGAAATCGAGCAAAAACGCGAACTACGTCGACGCTGTCGCGCGAGCCAATGTCGTGCTTGGATTGGCCGATATCCGACGTCGCAGCCCTATCCTGGACGAAATGGAAAAGAAGGGAACCATCAAGATCGCGGGCGCTATGTACGATCTGGCCACGGGCATGGTTGAGTTTGTCGGCTGAAGCTCAGCCGATGCCTGAAGTAATTGTCAGCGGCGGTTGGCGACCACCGGCTGAGCTATGTTTTGAGCCATGGGCTTTAAGTCTCGGCCTCTTCGCAGAAATCATGATTTTCCAACAGCCAAAGACATCCTGGTGGTACTACTATCGAATCACAGTAGTCATCAGGAGAGCTCTAAGAAAATGACCCGCGAAGAACGGGAGCGCATGGAACACCTCTGCAAGCGCATTGCAAAAGAGAAAGACCCTAGCCGATTCGAAAAGCTCGCGTGCGAGTTAAACGACCTGATAGCTGATACCCTGAAGAGCATTCAGCCGAAACCTGATGGCCGATCCGATTAAGTAACCCAACGTCTTGTTCGAAGTGCGTTTCGCCCCGAACATGCGTCCCTCCTGACTCGTTCGATACAATCTTCAATCATGCCAAGACTTCAAGGGAAACAAGCTCTCATCACGGGTGGTACCAGCGGTATTGGACTCGAAACTGCCCGCCGATTCCGGGAAGAAGGAGCGCGAGTCGCGATTACAGGGCTCAACAAGGCAGCTCTGGATGCGGCTCGCAAGGAACTGGGTGATGCAGTCGTTATCGAGGCGGACGCCGGAAATACTGCGGACCAGGGCCGAGTTGCCGAGGAGATCCGAAAGGCCTTTGGGAAGCTGGACGTTCTCTTCATCAATGCGGGCATCGCCGAACTGAAACCCCTAGGCCAATGGGACGCCGCGGCGTTTGACCGGTCGTTCAACACGAATGTGAAGGGCCCGTACTTTCTGCTTCAGGAATTGTTGCCGGTGTTCGCGAACCCGGCGTCGATCGTGATCAACGGGTCGGTCAATCCGCACATCGGGATGCCGACATCGAGCATTTATTCGGCGACGAAGGCCGCAATCATTTCGTTGACGAAAACACTTTCCGGCGAATTGATTTCACGAGGGATACGCGTCAACGCGGTGAGCGCCGGACCCATCATGACCCCGCTGCATGCTGGAAGATCAGAAGAGGAGCGGGCCGCGTTGGTTAAGCAGATTCCCGCCGGAAGGTTCGGACAGCCAAAGGAGATCGCGAATGCGGTTGTGTTTCTGGCTTCGGATGAGGCAGCATTTACGGTCGGTGCAGAGTTGTTGATCGACGGCGGTATGAGTCTCTGACATTTCAGCTGGATTCCCAACGACCTCGGCGATCTTCTCTTGCTCCGGCGGAGCGAAGGTTGCTAGTGAGATCCGAGCGAATTCGCACGAAGCCGTGCTTCTGCTGCCTTGGTCGTCCGTCCTTGCACGTCGTAGACGTCCGCTAATCCCCGCCAGAGCGCCGGGTCTTCCGGCGATAACTTCACTGCTTCTTCCTGGAAGCTCACTGCCTGTGCCAGGTCTCCAAGCTGATACCAGGCGTTTGCGCGTCCGGCGGCGATCAAAGCGTTGAAGCTTGATCCCAGAGATTCGTCCCCTTCGCGGAATGGGCTCGTCTCGGCCGCTTTGTCGAATGCCTCGAGCGCCGGCTGCGGTTGCCGACCTTGCACGTAGGCTTGCCCTTGCATCATCCAGAGTTCGTGCGGACGCGAGGAAGTCTCGGCAGAGCGCCGGAAGATGTCGGCCGCCTCGCCGTAGCGCTTCTGCGTCATGTAGAACAAACCGAAGTCGAACCAGGCTTCTTCATTCGGTTCGAGTGCCAGGCTGGTGCGAAATTCCTTTTCCGCTTCGCTCGCGCGACCGAGTTGCTGTAAGACAAGGGCACGGAATAAATGCACGGTCCCGTTTTCGGTGGAGATGGATTGCGCCCTGTCCAAAGCTGCAAGCGCCTCTGGGTATCGTTCCAGGCTGTAGAGTACGCCACCAGCGTTCGCCCAGTA
>Ga0335082_10001329_pt1 | contig 26420 bp, 26 predicted proteins | sample Lox_Sample_41_FD_206718 | JGI IMG/M metagenome (GOLD analysis project Ga0335082, IMG submission 206718) | Soil microbial communities from Loxahatchee National Wildlife Refuge, Florida, United States - Lox_Sample_4.1 | ecosystem: Environmental > Terrestrial > Soil > Wetlands | place: USA... | reverse complement strand
CGAGCTCGCGCAGCGCGTGCTGGAGGCGATCCGATGGGCCGAGTGATCTTCGCCGAGCGCCTCGACCGGCACGGCGACGTGACGGAGCGCGTGCGGATCGAGCGCTTCCCGTTCCGCATCGGGCGCGCCTACACGAACGATCTCGTGCTCGACGACCCGCACGTCTGCCCGGAGCACGCGGTGCTCGAGGAATCCGAGGACGGGACGCTCGTGCTGCGCGACACCGGCAGCCGCAACGGACTGGTGCGAAACGGCGCGCGCGAGGCGGAGCTGCCGCTCGTGGGCCAGCTCATGGTGGAGATCGGACGCACGCGCCTGCGCCTCCGCGATCGCGACTACGCCGTCGCGCCCGCGCTGCCGCTCTCGCGGCGCGGCGCGCCGACCGAGTGGCTGGTCTCGCACTGGAGCTCGCCGCTCGTCGTGCTGGCGCTCGCGACCGCGCTCGGGCTGGCGCTGCTCCGCCAGGGCACCTGGCGCGAGACCGGCTGGTCGCAATGGCTGACGCCGCCGCTCTTCGGCATCGGCGGGCTGACGCTCTGGTGTGGAGGCTGGGCGCTCGCCACGCGCTTCCTGCGCCAGCGCGCCCGCTTCCCGGCCCACATGGCGGTCGCGGGTCTGCTGGCCATCGCGAGCGAGCTCGCCGACGAGGCGCTGCAATTCGGGCGCTTCCTGATCGAGAGCATCTCGATCGTACAGTGGGCCGACATCGCCATCTCGGGGACCTTGGTCGGACTCCTGATCTACGGACACCTGCGCGTCGCCACGGTCGGCAGCGCGCGCGTGCGCACGCTCGCGGCCTGCGTCGCCGCTGCGATCGTCTTCGGAGCGCGCGCGCTCGCGCAGTCGGAGAGCGAGCCCGACTGGGTCAGCACCTTGCCCTACTGGAGCCGGCTCGAGCCGCTCCCGCCGGTCGCCTGGCTCCCGCGCGAGAGCGTCGACGCCTTCTTCGAGAAGAGCCAGGTGATCGAGGCCGAGCTCGCCGAGCTCGCGCGCAAGGAGGCGAGCGAGGGCCCGTCGCGGGACTCGCTCGACGAAGATGACGCGGACGAAGACGAGAGTGACGCTCCGTGAGGTCGCCGGCTTGCCCTAGGGGGGCGGGGCGCGGATGAGACATCGAGCTAGGCCGACTGCTACTTCTCTTCTGGATCCTCGTGGGGCAGGGCTGCTCGTCCTACTTCGAGCTTCACGTGACCGGTACGCTGGAATCTGGCATTTACTTCGAAGTTACAGATGCGGATAGAACTAGGATTGCTGTTCCCCTGCGCGAGCTGCAGGTCGATTTCGAAGATGGAAGCAAGACACTTTGGCACATCAAGGGAAAGGGAGACGGAGATCGCTTGCGCTACGGCGTGGCGCCGGATGGATTCGAAGTAGTCGTTGAGCCCGCGGAACTGGAGCCGGCGCGTCGGTATTTGGTGTCAGCGAACTCGAAAGGCTCGCTGTCACCTCCAGCGGGCGCTGCCGTTCTTGTCGAGATCACTGCTTCCGGGCTGGCTCGAGAGGTGGACCGCCTTGCGGGTAGAAATACCGAGGCGCATTTGAGGTAGACCGCCAGCTTGCCCTCGGATCACGCCTCGTGCAGAGTCGAGCGATGCCTTCGGGCGACCGGCCGGATCCGCAACAGCTCGAAGTGCTTCGGCGCATGACACCGGAGCAGCGCTGGCGCGCCGCGCACCGGCTCTACTGGACGCTCCGGCGTCACAAGGCCGCGTTCCTGCGAAGCCTGCACCCCGAGTGGTCCGACGAGCAGGTCGAGCAGGAAACGCGCCGCATCTTCATGAATGCCCGAAGCTGACCTGATCGAGCTCTTCGTGGCTCCGCTGGAGCGGATCGGGATCCGCTACCTGGTGACGGGGAGCGTCGCGGCGACGCTCTATGGCGAGCCACGGGCGACGCACGACATCGATCTGATTGCGGTCCTGCGCGCTGCGGACGCCGCGCGTCTCGCGGAGGCGTTTCCGGGCGGAGCGTTCTACCTCCCACCCGCGGAAATCATCGCGATCGAAGCAGCCCGCGAGGGACATGGGCACTTCAACGTCATCCACTCGGAGACAGGCCTCAAAGCCGACGTCTTCCTCGCGGGTCGCGATCCGCTCCACGAGTGGGCCTTCCAGCGTGCACGCGAGTATCCGATCGGTGCCATGCGCGTACGGGTGGCTCCGCCCGAGTACGTGATCCTTCGCAAGCTCGAATTCTACCGGGAAGGCGGCTCCGAGAAGCACCTGCGTGACATCCGGTCCATGCTCGGACTCTCGCCCCACCTGCTCGACCGCGATGCGCTGATGGACTGGATCCACCGCCTCGGGCTCGAGTCGCAGTGGTCGGCAGTCGATGAGTAGAAGGATGGGGGGAAGCACGAAGCTCGGCGGAACGAAGGCGGTCGCGGCGCTGCTGGTCGGCTTGCTCTGCGCGAGCCACGCGCTCGCCGCGCCGCCGAGCCCGCCGACCCGGCCCAGCGAGAGCTCGATCGAGCTGCCGGTCTTCGGCAAGGTGGCCCTCTACGGCGCAGACGCGAAGCCCTCGCGCGTCGGCATCTTCATCTCGGGCGACGGCGGCTGGAACCAGGGCGTGGTCGACATGGCGCGCGCGCTCGCGCAGGACGGCGCGCTCGTCGCCGGCATCGACATCACGCGCTACCTGCGCGCGCTCGGGAAGAGCAGCCTGAGCTGCCTCGACTTCGCGGCCGACTTCGAGCGGCTCTCGCAGGCCGTGCAGAAGCGCGTCTCGCTGCCTCGCTACGAGGCGCCCGTCCTGATCGGATACTCCTCGGGCGCAACGCTCGTCTACGCGACCCTGGTGCAGGCCCCGCCGAACACCTTCCGCGGCGCGATCAGCCTCGGCTTCTGCCCCGACCTGCGACTGCCGAAGCCCGCCTGCAAGCGGGGCGGCCTCGATTACGAGAAGGGCGGCGACGGCGTCGTCTTCGCGCCTGCGCCGGACCTCGCGATGCCGTTCGTCGCGCTCCAGGGCGACATCGACCAGGTCTGCGACTCGAAGGGGACCGCGGAATTCGTCTCGAAGGTCGGGCACGGCGAGGTCGTGGCCCTCCCGAAGGTGGGGCACGGCTTCTCGGTACCGGCGCACTGGATGCCACAGCTGCGCGACAGCTTCACGAAGCTCACCACAGGCCCGTGGCTCGTCGGCGGAACGCGCCCGCTGCCGGGCGCGTCGGTCGAGGGGCTCCCGCTCGTCGAGGTGCCCGCGACCGAAGCGAAGGGCGATCTCCTCGCGATCGTGGTCAGCGGCGACGGCGGCTGGGCGAGCCTCGACCGCGAGGTGGCGGGCGCGCTGTCGGCGAAGGGCATCCCGGTCGTCGGGCTCGACGCCCTCCGCTACTTCTGGACGCGCCGCACTCCCGACGAGGCGTCGAGCGACCTCGCGCGGATCGCCGAGCACTACCTCGACGCCTGGCAGCGCGGTCGCCTGCTGCTGATCGGCTACTCGCGCGGCGCCGACGTGCTGCCCTTCATGGCGAGCCGCCTGCCCGACGAGCTCCGCTCGCGCGTCGCGCTCGTGGCGCTCCTCGGTCCCGGTCTCGACACGACCTTCGAGTTCCACCTGCCCGACTGGTTCGAGGACGCGTCGCGGCCGGACGCGCAGCAGACCCGACCCGAGGTCGAGAAGCTCCGCGGCACGCCGATCCTCTGCGTGTACGGCGCGAAGGAGAAGGACAGCCTCTGCACGACCTTGCCCGAAGGCCTCGCGACGCTCGAGGAGCGTCAGGGCGCGCACCACTTCGGCGGCGACTACGAGGAGATCGCGGAGCGGATCCTCGCAGAGGCAGCTCGCTAGCCCTGTTCGACCGGCATGGCGCGCAGAGACGGGATTCGCAGCAGGCTACTGTCCTGCGCCAGGTGAACTCCGATCGCTGTGATCGCGTGACGGTGCGCCGTTGACCAGTCCGCCCGAGAGCAGGCCCCGCTGGCCCCGGGCGCTCAGGAGCCCGTCCGCGCAGATTCGCACGGTCGAGGTGGTGCCGCCCTCCCGCAGCGACGAGGGCACGTCCGTCGTGCTGTTTGCCGGGTTCGTGGTGCTGTGCGTGATCTATATCGTCGCCTTCGAACGCTTCCCGAGCGGTGACGACAACGCGACCACGGCGCACGCACTGCTGCCCTATCAGGTCCTGTTCCGCGATCTGCCCGCACCCGAGCAGCGGATGTTTCGCAGCATGCAGGAGGGCGCAACGGAAGTTCTTGTAGCGCGCAGCAGCGGTGGTGCATGGCCGGCAGTCGACGCGCTCGCAGCGCGGGGCATCCCGCCGTTCGCCCCCGACCTGCTCGACAAATCGCGCTTGGTTTGGACCCGGCGCGACGACGGGCTGCTGCACCAATACGTCGGCGTGCCCGCGCTCTCGGGCGCGCCGGCCTACTTGATCTCGATCGTGGAACCGGCGCCCGTCACGGGTGAGAAGGCCGTGCCGGGCGTGGTCGACGAGGAACATCAGCTGCTCAGCGACGGTACGCTGCTGCATGTCACCTACTGGAAGCACTTCGGCGCCCTGCCCGGCGATCCGATCGCGGATCCTGCGCAGCGGGGCTGGTCCCAGATCCGCGTCAAGACACCACTGGAAGAGATGATGGAGCAACCATGAAGCAGACTCTCCGATCCTGGAGCCCGATCGTCATTGCTACGCTGGCAGCGTTGCTCGGCGCGCCGGCACACGGGCAAGAGAAAAAGCCGGCACGGCCGCTGAAGGTGGGCGTCACGCTCCATCCCTACTACTCGTGGACTGCGAATGTCGTTCGCGACACCGGTGTCGAGGTGCGGCCGATCCTGCCGGGCGAAATCGACGCAGGGGACTATCAGCCGCGCCCGCAAGACATCCAGAAGATCACGGATCTCGATGCGATCGTGATCAACGGCGTTGGCCACGACGACTTCATCATCGGAATGATCGAGGCGTCGGGAAACCACAAGATCTCGGTCATCCGGCCAAACGAGCGCGTGCCGCTGCTCAAGGCGGCCAACGGCGGCAGCGTGAACTCGCACACGTTCATCTCGTTCTCGAACGCGATTACTCAGACCTACGCAATCGCGAAGTCGCTCGGTGAACTGCGCCCTGCGCTCGCGGAGAAGTTCTCGAGCAACGCGACCGAGTACGCGCAGCGGCTGCGGGCGATGAAGAGTCGGGCCGCGGTACGACTCGTCGACGCCAAGGTGAGCCGCGTCGTCACGGTCCACGACGGCTACGGCTACCTGATGCAGGAGTTCGGTATCGACATCGCGGGCGTCGTCGAGCCCGCCCATGGCCTGATCCCCTCGGCGCAGGAGCTCGGCAAGATGGTCGACCTCCTCAACCGCGAGCACATCACCGTGGTCTTCGCCGAGGAGAGCTTCCCAGAGCCGCTGCTACGGGTGCTGCGGGAAGAGGGGCACGCGAAGGTCTACCTGATCAGTCACATCGCCTCTGGTGCGTTCACTCCAGATCGGTTCGAGACCGAGATGCAGAAGAACGTGGACTCGATCGTGAAGGCGCTCGTCACCGACCCTGGGGCGTGAGGTGACGCTTCCGCCTGTGCTCGAGCTCCGCGGTGTGACGGTCGTTCGCGAAGGTCACCCGCTGCTGACCAACGTCTCGTTCGACGTCGAGCAAGGCACCATCCACTTCCTGGTCGGACCCAATGGCGCGGGAAAGAGCACGCTCTTCGCGGCGCTGCTCGGCATGGTGGACTTCGCCGGCAGCATCCGCTTCCACTGGCGCAGGTCGGGCCGGATCGGCTACGTGCCGCAGTTCTTCAGCGTCGACCGCACGCTGCCACTCACGGTCGCCGAGTTCCTCGCGATGCCGCGACAGCTGCGCCCGGTCTGCACCGGCATCGCGCGCGCTACGCGCGCGCGGCTCGAGACGATGCTCGATCGGGTGGGGCTCGCAGGCCATGCGACGCGCCCGATCGGCGCGCTCTCCGGCGGCGAGCTGCAGCGCGTCCTGCTCGCCAACGCGATCGAGCCGACGCCGGAGCTGCTGCTGCTCGACGAGCCGGCGACCGGGCTCGACGAGAGCTCGGCGCGCCAGTTCGAGACGGCGCTCGTCGGGCTGCGCGAAGCGTCGGGGGCCGGCGTGCTGATGGTGTCGCACGACCTCGCGCACGCGCGGCGGATCGCAGACCGCGTCACGCTGCTCGACCGCGAGGTTCGGCGTAGCGGTCCGCCGGACGAGGTATTGACCGGCGACCTGGCGGACCTGCTCGCGGGAGCGACGGCATGACGCCCTTCTATGCTTGGCTGTCGTCGCTGGCGCAGGAGGGGAAGCTACCCGCGGCGTTCGAGTACGCCTTCTTCGTCCGCGGCCTGCTGTCCGTCATGCTGCTCGCGCCCCTACTCGGTGGGATGAGTCATCTCGTCGTCGCGCGCCGGCTCTCGTTCTTCTCCGCCGCGCTGGGTCAGGCCGCGCTGACCGGCCTCACGATTGGCCTGCTGCTGGGAGAGCCGATCAATGGCGCCTACGGCGGCATCTTCGGGTTCTGCACCCTGTCCGCTTTGGCCATGGTGTACGTGAAGCGCCACGCGACCCTGCCCACGGACACCCTGGTCGGCGTCTTCCTGTCGATGACGCTCGGCCTCGGTATCTGCCTGCTCGTCGCCGTCACCAAGCGCTTCAACGTCCACCAGATCGAGGCGGTGATGTTCGGCAGCCTGCTGACCGTGACCGACTTCGATCTCCTGCTGTTGCTGTGTATCGGGATTGCGATTGGATACCTGCTCGCCTTCGTATACAACGATCTGTTGCTCGACAGTCTCGATCCGGCGCTCGCGCGCGTCGTCGGAGCGCGCTCGATCTTCGTCGACTACCTGTTCGTGTTGCTGTTGACGGCAGCGATCGTCGTGAGCCTGAAGGTGATCGGCGCGCTCTTGATCGAGGCGATGGTGGTCGTGCCCGCAGCCACGGCGCGCAACCTTGCGCGGACGACGCGCGCCTATCTTGCACTCAGCATCCTGACCGCCCTGGTCGCCGGAGCGGGCGGCTTGTTCCTGTCGAGCCGGTTCCTGGTGCCGAGCGGCGGTGCCGTCGTGCTCGTGATGAGCGCGATGTTCTTCCTGACGCTCGGCGTCAGCTGGGTGCGTCGGATGGCGCGGCCCGCGTGAGCGCTCTCGTCGCGGTTCGCTCGCGTCGAGAGGCGGCCGCGGAGCGGATCCTCGCGCTCGCGAGCCCGTGAGCCGGAGCGCGCCTACTCCGCCTTCACCGATTTCGCGAACGACGGCGTCTTCGCCTCCGGCTCGACGACGAGCTCCTGCTGGAGGATGCGCAGCGCGGCCGCGGGCTCGTCGACGAAGCGGAAGAGCGCGAGGTCCTCGCGGTCGATCATGCCGTGCTTCGCGAGCGCCTCGAAGTCGACGATCTCTCCCCAGTAAGACGATCCGTAGAGCAGCACCGGAATGTGGCGATCGAGCTTGCGCGTCTGGGAGAGCACGAGGATCTCCATCAGCTCGTCGAGCGTTCCGAGTCCGCCCGGGAAGGCGATCATCGCCCGCGCGAGGTGGGCGAACCACAGCTTGCGCATGAAGAAGTAATGGAACTCGAAGCAGAGCTCGGGCGGGACGTACGGGTTCGGCCGCTGCTCGTGGGGGAGCCCGATGTTGAGCCCGACGCTGCGCCCGCCGGCGTCGGCGGCGCCGCGATTGGCCGCCTGCATGATCCCACCGCCGCCGCCCGTGCACACGACGAAGCGGAGCGAGTTCGCCGGCAGCGACATCGACCACTCGGTGCAAAGCCGCGCGAGCTCGCGCGCCTCGTCGTAGTAGCGCCCGAGCGGTCCGGACTCGGCGAGCCGCGCGGAGCCGAAGAACACGATCGTGTCGTGGATGCGCTCGCGCTGGAAGACGCTGAGGGGCTCGAGGTACTCGGCAAGGATTCGCAGCGGCCGCGCCTCGTCGCTGTCGAGGAAGGCGAGATCGTGGTAGGCGAGCGGGGTCCCGACGTTCCGGCTCATGGCGCGAGCGTACCGTGAAGCGGTGCCGGTGCGCGGCGCCAGGCGCGTCCGACCGCGAGATGCAGCGCAACCGCCAGCGCGCCATCGAGGAGCAGCGCCCCGCGCACGCCGAGCAGGTGGACCGAGATGCCGGTCAGGAGACTGCCGACCGACACACCGCCGCGCATCGCCAGCATGAACATCGCCACGGTGCGACCGCGGATGCGCGCCGGCGCGGCGGCTTGCAGCAGGGCGTTCGCCGTGGCGTTGCTCGCGGTCATCGACGCGCCCGCGAGCACGAAGAGCAGCGGCAGCGCCGAGGGCCACGGGTTCAGGGCGGTAAGGACCAGCGTCGCGGCGTAGACCACCGCGAACCACGAGCCGAGCGGACGTCGGTCGCGTTCCGGATCGACCGCGAGCAGACCGGTCGCGCCGAGGAGCCCACCGACTCCGAAGGCGCCGATCGCGAGGCTGAAGTGGCCGACGTCTCCCTGGAACGCGTCTTTCACCAGCACCGGGCAGAAGGTCACGATCGGCGCGCAGAGCAGACTCGTCACGAGCACCGTCTGCAGTGCGCCGCGCAGAAAGGGCTGGTGCGCAACCTCGCGCACTCCGGCGAGGAGCGGGCCGCGCTCGAAGGACTTCGCGTCCGCGCGCGGGCCGCGCGTGGCCGGGGGCAAGATCCACAGCGCGACCCAGATGAACGGCACGTACGAGGCCGCGCTCACGGCGAAGGCGCCGACGGCCCCGACGCTCGCCATGAGGACGCCCGCCACGGCCGGTCCGAGGATGCGCGAGAGATTCAGCTCCGTGGCGGTCAGCGCGATACCTGCCGGGATCTGCTCGCGCGGGACGATGGAGGGGACGATCGACTGGTACGCGGGCATCGAGAGCGCGTCCGTGGTGCCGACCACCAGCGAGAGCGCGATCACCATCCATGGCCGGACCGCGTGGAAGAGCAGCAGCCCCACGATCAGCGTGGGGCAGAGCATCTGGAGCGACTGGAGAGAAGCGATCAGGCGGCGACGGTCTGCGCGGTCCGCGAGCAGCCCTCCGACGAGGGTCAGCAGCACGACCGGCGCCCCGAGCGCGAACGCGTCGAGTCCGATCAGGAAGGAGCTGGCGCCGAGGCTCAGCAGCAGCCACGGCTCGGCCACCTGCTGTGCCCAGGTCCCGATGCTCGACAGCAGGCTCGCGAACCAGAACGTGCCGAAGCGCCGCGTGCGGAGCAGCCGGAGCGATGCGCGGAAGGCGCTCTCTCGCATGGGTGAGGCCACAGCGATCCACCGCCGGAAGCGCGGTGAGCCGCTGCTACGCCGGATCGAGGAACTCCTTGAAGCCGTAGCGCGCGTGCGGGCCGAAGCAGATCTGCTCGAGCACGCCGACGCCCTGCTCGCCACTCGGCAGGGTCGCGCGCACGACCTGCTGGATGTGCTGGTTCTCGAACGCCATCGGCGCGAGCTCGCCTTCCTTCCACGACTCGCCGGCTACCGCGAGCTCGCCCTTCCAGAGCCCGTGGCCCCAGGTCGGGTGCGAGTAGCCGATGCCCTTCATGCGGAAGCAGATCAGCGGCTCGAGCGCGATCTCGACGCGCGCGCCCTGCTTCGGCACGAGCGCGATCTTCGCCGCCGACGCGCGGCGCGTGCCGGGGATGTACGTGAGCTGGTGCTCGACCGAGGCCATGTGCACGATCGCCGGGTCCTCGACCCCGGGCACCTTTGCCGACGATGGATAGGTCGGCACGATCATGCCGCCTTGGTGCCAGGGCGTCCCGGTCTCGTCCTCGAACACGATGAAGTGGGTGGCGCGGTCCTTCCACTGGATCGGCGCCCACAGGAAGAAGATCTGCGGCAGCATGCGCGCCGGCGCGCCCCCGGTCTCGGGCTCGCCGACCGGACGCAGGCCCCACGAGCGGTCCTTCGTGCCATAGACCCGCGACGCCTCCACCGGCAGGCGTCGCCCCGCGTAGCGGATCTCCCCCTGCCAGCGCCCGAACTGCGCGAAGCGCGTCGCATCCATCACCAGGCGCCCGCCGCGGCGGGTGGTCTGGCGCCCTTCCTCGATGCAGGCCGTGCGCGCGTCGAAGACGAGGTCGCACTCGATGCCCGTCTCGTTCGGGGCGATCGCGACGCGCACCCGGCGCATCGGCTCGAGGATCTCGATGCGGAAGGGACCGACGGTCGTGTCCGCGGGGTCGCCGGCGCGGCGCGAGGCGTGGAAGGCGTGCTGCTCCCCCCCGCGTACGATGGAGAATCCGCAATCCAGGATCCCGCGGTTCGGGTAGATCGCCATGCCGACGCCGAAGTAGAACTCGCCGTCGTCGGCGTAGCCGTTGAACCAGTAGCGGTCGTAGGCGTTGCGGTCGCCGGTGGCGACGTGGGCGACGGGCTCGGCGGTCTGGTGGACGGGGTAGTCGTCGAAGCGGGAGAGCACGGGGGACCTCCTTCTCACGGGCGTTCCGCGGCCGACGAACCTAACCTTGCGCGCCGATCCGGATCAAGCGGGGTGAGAGTGGCCGCCGAAGAACGCCGCAAGGGACCGATTTCCGAGCCGACCGAGCTGGAGGCGCCGCCGGCCTCGCTAGCCCGGCGCGCCTGGGACCAGATCGGGCCGATCGTGCTGGCCGTCGCGATCGCGCTGCTGATCCGTGCGATGGTGATCGAGTCCTACTACGTGCCCTCCGAGTCGATGCTGCCGACGTTGCTGATCGGCGACCACGTCTTCGTCAACAAGTTCGTCTACGGCGCGAAGATCCCCTTCACCGACATCCGGCTGCCCGCGCTGCGCGCTCCGAAGCGCGGCGAGATCGCGGTCTTCGCGCTCGGCCGCCGCGGCCCCGGCCAGATCTGCCCGCTCGACGAGTGCCCCGACTATCCGGCCGAGGGCTTCGTGAAGCGCATCGTCGGGCTGCCGGGCGACCGCGTCGAGTACCGCGACGGCGTGCTCTACGTGAACGACCAGCGCATCCCCTGGCAGGACACCGGCCGCATGTTCACCGACGAGGGCGGCCGCGAGTACAAGGTCGAGGACGAGGCGCTGCCCGAGTGCACGCACGAGGTGCTCGACCACCCGCGCATGCCGGGCCTCGGCAACACGCCCTTCACCGTGCCGCCCGGCCGCTACTACTTCCTCGGCGACAACCGCGACAACAGCAACGACAGCCGCGCCTGGGGCACCGTGCGGCTCGAGGAGCTGAAGGGCCCGGTCATCGTCAACTACTGGTCCTGGAACAACCAGGAGAGCTGGATCGCGATGCTGAATCCGCTCACGTGGGTGAGGCTGCTCGTCCGCGAGATGCGCTGGGGCCGCATCGGGATGACGTACCACTGCCAGTGACGGCCTAGCGAGCCCGCAACACGCGCACGTCGCCCCGGCGCGCGGTCAGGCGCTCCATGTCGAAGAGCTCCATCAGCGGCACGGCGCTGCGTCGCGACGTGCCGATCAGCGCCTTGTAGCGCGCGGTGTCGAGAGTCGGCTCGCGCCGGAAGTGCTCGCGGATGCGCGCGCGCAGCGACTCGACCGCACTGGCGTCGAACCAGAGCTCGCCCGGCGCACGCACGACGCGGCCCTCGCGCTCGAGGTGCGTCAGCAGATCGACGAGCCGCTGCGGCTCGGCGCCCGTCTTTGCGGTGAGATCGCGCAGCGACGGCGGCTCGAGCGCCGCGACGGCGAGCTCCGCGCAGAGCTGCGTCGCGAGCTGCTGCTGCGCGCCGGAGAGAGCGGCGCGGTGCGCGGGGCGGCGCGCGAGGTCGCCTTCCTGCACGAGCTCCGCGCGCGCCGCGAGCCGCGCGAGCGCGAGCTCGGCCAGCTCGCGCGGCACGTTCGCGGGAAGCGCGCCGCGCAGCGCGGCGGTCGGCATGCCGGGCCGCAGTGGCTCGGCGGCGTGGAAGGCGTCGAGCGCGGTCGCGAGGCGCGATTCGACGTCGCGCAGCGCGGCCGTGGCGACGCAGAGCCCGCCCGGCGCGCACGCGATCACGCCCTTCGCGGCGAGCGCCGCGAGCTCGCGCTCGAGTGCCGCCGGGAGGAGACCGGTCGCCCGCGCGAGCTCCTCGCGCGCGATGCCGGAGAGCCCCGCGCGCTCGATGCGGACGCGCAGACCGCGCGCGGTGTCGCCGTGGCGGAGCGCCTCGAGCTCGGCCACGAGCGTCGGGTCGCTGCGCCGGCGCCGCGGCGGCGCGACGTCGAGCACGCGGCCACCACCGAGTGTCGCGCCGGCCTGCGCGCTTCGCGCGAAGCCGCGCAGGATGAAGCGGTCGCCCGGCAGCAGCGCCAGCGGCTCTCCCTCGATGTGGATGCGCGCGAGGCCCGATCCGCCGGGCGGGATCGCCGCCCCGATCGGCCCGACGCGCGCGCGCCGCTCGGCGGTGCCGCAGAGCAGCTCGACCGACGCGAGCGCCTCGAGCGGCGCGTCGGCGATCGAGCGCAGCTCGACGTCGAGGGTGACGGTCGGCGCGAGCGCACCGGGCGGCGCCAGCAGTCGGCCGCGCGCCAGCGCGTCGAGCGGAATCCCTTGGACGTTGACGGCGGTGCGCGCGCCCGGCTCCGCGCGCTCGCGGCGGACGCCGTGGCTCTCGAGTCCGCGCACGCGCCCGCACAGTCCCGACGGATGCAGCTCGAGCGCGTCGCCGACGGTGAGCGCGAACCCGATCAAGGTGCCGGTCGCGACCGGGCCGAAGCCCCGCACCTCGAAGGCACGGTCGATCGCGAGGCGCGGCGGGCCGTCGCGCGGCGTTCGCGCGGGCGCGGCCGCGATCTCGGCGGCGAGCGCGTCGCGCAGCTCCGCGAGGCCTTCGCCGGTGCGCGCCGAGACGCGCACGATCGGCAGCGCCGCGAGCGGCGTCGGCGCGAGCAGCGCGCGCACCTCTTCGGCCGCGAGCTCCGCCATCTCCGCGTCCACGAGGTCGCACTTCGTGAGCGCGACCACGCCGCGCGAGAGCCCGAGGAGCTCGCAGATCGCGAGGTGCTCGCGCGTCTGCGGCATGGCGCCCTCGTCGGCCGCGACGACGAGCAGCACGAGGTCGATGCCGGTCGCGCCCGACACCATCGTGCGAACCAGCCCCTCGTGGCCCGGCACGTCCACGACCGAGATGCGCACGCCGCCCACGTCGAGCGGCGCGAAGCCGAGCTCGATCGTGATGCCGCGCGCTTTCTCTTCCGGCAGCCGGTCGCAGTCGACGCCGGTCAGCGCGCGCACGAGCGCGGTCTTGCCGTGGTCGATGTGGCCGGCCGTACCCAGAACGAGCGAACGATTACCGCGGTCCAATCACGTCGCGGCCGGCGTACGGCCGCAGCGCCGCCGGGATCCGCACCGAGCCGTCGGCCTGCTGGTGGTTCTCGAGTAGCGCGATCAGCGCGCGCGAGATCGCGACGGCCGTGCCGTTCAAGGTGTGCACCAGCTCCGTCTTCTTCGCAGCCTTGCGGCGGAAGCGCGCCTTCAGTCGTCGCGCCTGGAAGTCGGTGCAGTTGGAGGCGCTCGTCACCTCGCCCCAGTCGCCCTTCTCGCCGCGGCCGGGCAGCCACGCCTCGAGGTCGTACTTGCGATAGGCGGGGGCGCCGAGGTCGCCGGTCGCGATGTCGAGCACGCGGTACGGAATCTCGAGCTTCTGCCAGATCTGCTCCTCGATGCGCACGAGCTCTGCGTGCATCGCCTCGGAGTCCTCGGGCCGCGTGAAGGCGAACATCTCGACCTTCGTGAACTGGTGCACGCGGTAGAGGCCCTTGCTCTCGCGTCCCGCCGAGCCCGCCTCGGTGCGGTAGCAGTGCGACACACCCGCGAGGCGGATCGGCAGGTCGTCCTCCTCGAGCACGGTGTCCTGGTAGAGACCACCGAGCGTGATCTCGGCCGTGCCGATCAGATCGAGGTCGGTGCCCTCGACCGAGTAGATCTGCGTCTCGGGGCCGCGTGGGCTGAAGGCCATCGCGTCGACCACGCTGCGGCGCGCGAGGTCCGGCGTGGCGAACGGCGTGAAGCCCTCGGCGATCAGCAGGTCGAGCGCCATGTGCTGCAACGCGAGCTCGAGCAGCACGGCCTCGTTCTTCAGGTAGTAGAACTTCTGTCCGGTGACTCGTGCGCCGGCCTCGAAGTCGAAGAGCGCGAGCCGCGTGCCGATCTCGAGGTGGTCGCGCGGCGCGAAGTCGAAGCGCGGGACTTCGCCGGCGCGGCGCAGCTCGCGGGCGTCCGCCTCGCCGCCGACGGGTGCGTCGGGGTGGACGAAGTTGGGGATCGCCGCGAGGCGCGCGTCGAGCGCCTCGCGCGCTTCCGCGAGCCGCGCCTCCCGCGCGGCGACGGCGTCCTTCAGCCGGCGCCCCTCCGCGACGTGCACGGCGCGCTCGTCCGGAGAGAGTTTCCGCTTACCCGACTCCTGGTGCTCGTTGCGCTGGCGATTCAATTCATTGAGAGCGGTCTGGTCCTGAGCCACCTGCTCGTAGGCCGCCACCGCCGCGTCGACGTCGACCCGCGCGCCGCGACGGCGACACGCCTCGACGATCTCGTCGCGGCGCTCGGCGAGAGCGCGGGGGTCGAGCATGGCCGAGGGAGGGAAGCACACGCCCTCTGGCCTCGCGAGCGAGGAGGTCGCGCTTGCGCCGGCACCCGCGCACTTGCGCCGGCACCCGCGCGCATGATATTGTGAACATCGTTCACTAACTGGAGGATCGCGTGGACCGCGCGCAGCTGCGACGGCTCTTCGACATGACCGGGCGCGTCGTCATCGTGACGGGCGGGACGCGCGGCATCGGCCGCGCGCTCGCCGAGGGCTACGTCGCGGCCGGAGCGAAGGTCGTCGTCGCGAGCCGCAAGCAGGGCGCCTGCAAGGAGACCGAGGAGCATCTCCGGCGGCAGGGCGGCGAGGCGCTCGGCGTGCCGACACATCTCGGAGAGCTGCCCGCGCTCGCCGAGCTGGTCGAGCGGACGGTCGACGCCTTCGGCGGCGTCGACGTCGTCGTGAACAACGCGGCCAACGCGCTCGCGCTGCCGCACGGCGACTACACGCCCGAGGCCTGGGCGAAGTCGCTCGACGTGAATCTGCGCGGCCCCGTCTTTCTGGTGCAGGAGGCGCTGCCGCACTTGAAGAAGAGCCGGCACGCGGCCGTACTGAACGTCGTCTCGGGCGCCGCCTTCCTCTTCGCGTCGACCATCTCGCTCTACGCGATCGGCAAGGCGGGGCTCGTCGCGGCGACCCGCACGATGGCCGCGGAGTTCGCGCCGCACGGGATCCGCGTGAACGCGCTCTCGCCTGGCACCGTCGACACCGACATGGTTCGAAAGAACCCGGCCGAGACGCAGGCGGAGATGACGGGCATGCAGCTGCTCCCGCGCATGGCCCACCCGGACGAGATGGTGGGGCCGGCGCTGCTGCTGACCTCCGACGCCGGCAGCTTCGTCACCGGACAGGTCGTCTTCGCCGATGGCGGCATGGTCCCGCGCTAGGAGGGTGCGATGAATCCGACCTTCAGCTTCACGAAGCTCGCCGTCCACGATCTCGAGAAGCAGGCGGCCTTCTACCGCGACGTCTACGGACTCCACGCCGTGCAGCGCGTGCAGGCCGAGATCGGCAGCGAGGCGATCGACGAGATCATGCTGTCTCCGGATCCGAGCGCGAAGTTCGGACCGCTGATCCTGGTGAAGTTCCTGCCGCGTCCCGCAGCGCGCCCGGGCGAGCTGATCCTCGGCTTCGTGACCGACGACCTGCCCGCGCTGCTCGATCGCGTGCGCGCGGCCGGCGGCCGCATCCACGCGCCGATGAAGGAGATGCCCGAGATGAAGCTGCGCGTCGCCTTCGCCACCGATCCAGAGGGACACCTCGCTGAGCTCGTGCAGATGCTCGGCTGAAGGAGCTTCCATGCAATCCATCATCGACATCGATGCCCACTTCGAGCCCGGCGGCGACTGGCTCGCGCCCTACCCGGAGCTCGCCGCGAAGCTGCCGAGACTCGATCCGTCGCTGCTCGCGGTCGACGCGATCGTCGGCGACCTGCTGCGCGACGTGCCGGAGGCGCAGCGCCCGCCGGTGTCGGAGCTGCTGCCCCCCGGTCTGCTCACGCTCTTCGGCAACGAGAAGCAGACCGAAGCCGAGCGCCGCAAGGAGTTCGAAGGCAGGAATCAGTTCCAGGTCGCGAATGCGAAGGCGCGCGTGGCCTGGCTCGACCAGCAGGGCATCGCGCTCCAGAACGTGATCTGCCTCTCCGGCTTCGCATACAACCTCTTCATCCCGGACGTCGCGTTGCGCCGCGAGGTCCTCCACACCTGCAACACCTGGCTCGCCGACACGTGCGCCAGCGCGGGTGGCCGGCTCCTGCCGGTGACGGCGCTCGACTACACGGACCTCGGCCTCGCCGTCGCGGAGCTCGAGCGCATGCGAGCTGGCGGCAGCCGCATCTTCCTCGTGCCGGCCTACCCCGTGCACGGCGTCCCGCCGGCGCATCCCTCGTGGGACCGCATCTGGTCCGCCGCGGTCGCGCTCGGCATGGCCCCGATGCTCCACACCGGCTTCGAGCGCATGCGCTTCGATCCGGGCTGGGCGAACCTCGGCGGCGACGTGACGCTGCTCCGCATGCTCGGCGGCGCGCACCGCCACGTCGCGCCGACCACGCTGATCAACGCGCTGATCTACAGCGGCGTCTTCGAGCGCTTCCCCGCGCTGACGCTGCTGCTCGCCGAGGTCGGGACGGGCTGGCTGCCGTTCCTGCTCCGCGAGATCGACGACCGCATCTCGCCGACTGCGGAGCTCTTCCTCGGCAAGTGGAAGCTGCCGCTGCGCCCGAGCGAGTACCTCGCGCGCAACGTGAAGGCGACTCCGCTCTCCGCCGGCAACGACTCGCCGATCGCGAAGATCTTGCAGGAGCTGCCCGACGACATGATCGTGTTCTCGTCGGACTTCCCGCACTTCGAGGGCTTCACCGACCCGATCGGGCACTACGCCGAGGCGCTGAAGGAGCTCTCCCCCGCGCGTCGCGAGCGTTTCTTCGGCGGCTCCGTCGAGGACGCCTTCCGCCGCATGGGCGATCCGCTCCTCGAAGCGGCCTGACGTGCGCATCGAGTACGCGGGCAGCGTCCACCACGAGGAGGAGATCGCCGCGGTCGTGTCGGTGCTGCGCGGCGGTCCCTCGGCGCTGCGCATCGGGCAGCACGTGCTCGAGATGGAGCGGCTCGTCGCCGCGACGTTCGGGAAGAAGCGCGGCGTGATGTGCAACTCGGGCTCCTCGGCGCTCTACCTCGCGATCGAGCTGCTCGGGCTCTCGGAGGGCGACGAGATCGTCACGTCGCCGCTCACGTTCTCGACCGACATCGCGCCGATGGTGCGGAGCCGGCTCGTGCCCGTCTTCGTCGACGTGACTCCCGACACCTACCAGATCGACGTGGAGCGGATCGAGCGCAACCTGTCGCCGCGCACGAAGGCGATCCTCGCGCCGAATCTCACGGGCAACTGCCCCGACTGGGACGCGATCCGCAGGGTCGCCGACCGCCACGGACTCCGCGTGATCGAGGACTCCTGCGACTGCCTCGGGGCCACGCAGAACGGGACGCCGACCGGCACGCGCTCCGACATCAGCGTCACGAGCTTCGCGCTCTCGCACATCATCACGGCGGCGGGCACCGGCGGCATGGTGTGTCTCGACGACGAGGCGCTCGCCGATCGCTGCCTGCTGCTGCGTCGCTGGGGACGCCGCAGCGAGATCCAGCTCTTCGGCAGCCGCCGTGGCAAGGGCGACCGCTTCTTCAGCGACGTCGACGGGATCGAGTACGACAACCTCTTCGTCTTCGACGAGGTGGGCTGGAACTTCGAGCCGTCGGAGCTCTCGGCCGCCTTCGGCGTCGTGCAGATGAAGAAGCTCCCGGCCAATCTCGAGCGCCGGAAGCGCAACTTCGAGATCCTGTGCGAGCGCCTCGGCCGCCACCCACGCCACTTCGCGCTGCCGCGCACGACCCCCGGCATCGACACCGCCTGGCACATGTTCGCGACCTGGATCCGGCCCGAATCGGGCATCCGCCGCGCGGACTTCCAGCAGCACATGGAGGCCCATGGCGTCGACACGCGCATGGTGTGGACCGGCAACGCCACGCGGCAGCCCGCCTTCAAGAAGATCGCGATGCGCGTCGACCCCGACGGGCTCCCGAACGCCGACCGCGTCATGGAGTGGGGCGTGATCCTCCCGATGAATCACGCGCAGGGCGACGCGCAGATGCACTACATCGGGGATCTCGTGGACGTGTACGTCCGCGAGCACGCGCGCTGATGGCGCGCCCGGCCCACGCCGACCGCCGCCGTCGGGGGCGCCCGGCGCGTCTCTCTCGCGCAGCCATCCTCGACGCGGCGCAGGGGCTGCTGGAGCGATCTCCGCGCGAGCCGCTCACGATCGCGCGCATCGCGGCGGAAGTCGATGCCGTGCCGGCCGCCCTCTACCGGCACTTCGCGAGCCTCGACGACCTGCTCGACTCCGTCCTCGGACGCGTGCTCGGCTCCGCGCCGCTCGAGATCCGCCGCCGCGCAGGCTGGCAGGAGCAGGTGCGCGACTGGATGTCGTCCCTGCGCGCGCATCTGCTGCGCTACCCCGCGGTGCTCTCGCTGATCGGCCGCCGCGGGCGCACGTCGCCGCGCTGGCTCGATGCGGTGGCCGAGCTGATCGCGATCCTCGAGCGCGGTGGATTGCGCGGCGCGCAGCTCGCGCGCGCGCACCTCTGGATCGCGGAGACGACGATCGGACTCGCGATGCAGGAGGCGCCGCTCTCGCTGCCCGAGCAGATCGAGGGCGCGCGCGCCTCGCTCGCGGAGATGAGCGAGGCCGGGCGCGGGCGGCTCGCGCCGCTCGTGCCCCATCTGACGAGGCTCGACGGCGACACCTTCTTCGAGTTCGTCGCAGACCGCACGATCGCTGCGCTCACCGAGCTAGCAGCGGGCCGCTAACTCGGCGTGTGTCCCGGGCGCCGATCCGCCGGAACCAGCACGCAGTGCGTGCCGCGGTAGATGGTCGGCATGCACTTGTTGCAGTGGATGCAGAGGGCCTCGCCGGTGTCGCCGCGCTGCCAGCGCGCGAGCAGGTCGGGCTCGCGCAGCAGCGCGCGCCCCATCGCGACGAAGGCGAAGCCCTCGTCGAGCGCGCGCCGCACCGTCTCGATCCGGTTGATTCCGCCGAGCAGCACGAGGGGCATCCGCAGCGCCGCGCGAAACTGACGGGCGTAGGGCAGGAAGTAGGCCTCCTCGAAGGGATACGAGGGCAGGAAGCGGCGGCCCATCAGCTTGAAGCCCGTCCGCAGCGGCTGCGGGAAGGCCTTCGCCATCTCCTCGATCGGCGCCTCGCCGCGGAAGAGGTACATCGGGTTCTTGAGCGAGCTCCCGCCGGTCAGCTCGAGCGCGTCGAGCGCGCCGTCGCGCTCGAGGAGCCGCGCGGCCTCGACGCTCTCGTCGAGCCAGATGCCGCCCGGATAGCCGTCGGCCATGTTGAGCTTGGCGAGTAGCGCCATCCCGGGTCCGACCGCCTCGCGCACCGCGCGCACGACCTGGCGCGGGAACTCCGCGCGGTTCTCGATCGGGCCGCCGAAGCGGTCGCGGCGGCGGTTCAGCGCAGGGCTGAGGAACGCCGAGAGCAGGTAGTTGTGCCCGAGATGCAGCTCGAGCGCGTCGAAGCCCGCATCCTGGAGGATGCGCGCGGCCTGCACGAAGTCCTGGGTGATGCGCGCCATGTCGCGCTCGTCGATCGCCGCGGTGAAACGCAGCGCCATCGCGTTGAAGATGCGCGACGGCGCGAGGCCCTTGCGGCCGGTACCGGCCGCGACCGGACCCGCGTGTCCGATCTGCGCCGAGATCGCGGCGCCCTCCGCGTGCACCGCGTCTGCGAGCTTCCGGAGTCCCGGCGCCGCGTCGGGCCGCACCACGATCTCGGCCGGCGCGCCCTGACCGTCCTCGGATACGGCGAGATAGGCGACGGTCGTCATGCCGAGGCCGCCGGCCGCCATCGTGCGGTGGAAGTCGATCAGGCGCTCGCTGACGAGCCCTCGCTCGGCCATGCCCTCGAAGGTGGCCGCCTTGATGAAGCGGTTTCGCAAGGTGAGCTTGCCGAGCGTGGCCGGCGCGAAGGGACCGATCGACTCGATCGACATGTCGGCTCCCGTTCGCGTCACGGTACCATGCGCCGCCGTGGGTGAGACGTGCGGTCGCATCGGGCTCGGGCTCGCGGCCGCCGCCGTCTTCGGCGCCTGGCTGCTCATGCCGGGCGTCGGCATCACCGACGCGGAGCGCATCTTCGCGCTGGTCGTCGCGCGCCCCGCGCTGCGCGTCCCGGCGGCGCTGCTCCTCGTCGGCGCGATGGGCTCGGCGGCCGACGCGGTCTTCCACCTCTTCGCCTACGAGATGACCGCGCCGGGCGCGCCGAGCGAAGCGCTGCTGCCGGTGATGGCGCGCATGCAGGGGCCGGGGCTCGTCTGGATCCTGCCGCTGATCCTCTCGTTCTTCGTCGGCACGGGGCTGCTCGCGTGCGCCGCGCACCGCGCCGCCGCCGGCCGCGGTGGGCGCGGCGTCGCGACCGCCCTCGGGATCGCCCTCGCGCTGCTCTTCACGCTCGCGTTCGCGGGCCAGATCGCGCCGGGGCGCGCGATCGGCCTCGGCGTGCTGGCATGGGTCTCCGCCAGCCAGATCCGCGTGGCGCTCTCGCCTCTCTTCGAGCCGGCGCGCAGCGGCGCGGCTCACTCGTAGTGCAGCGCCTCGATCGGGTTCTGGCGCGCGGCGCGGCGCGCCGGGTAGTAGCCGAAGGCGAGGCCCGTCGCGGCCGAGACCACGAAGGCCGCGACCACGATGCCCGGCTCGAGCACGAAGTGCACCTCGAGCATGCGGGCGCCGAGCAGCGCCGCGACGAGGCCGAGGGCGATGCCGACGACGCCGCCGAGCGACGCGAGCACGGCGGCCTCGACCAGGAACTGGCGCTGCACGTCGCGCTCGAGCGCGCCAACCGCCAGCCGGATGCCGATCTCGCGCGTCCGCTCCGTGACCGACACCAGCATGATGTTCATGATGCCGATGCCGCCGACTCCCATGCTGACCGCCGCGAGCGCGCCGAGAAAGCGGGTCAGCGCGCGCGTCGTGCCGACGGCGGCCGCCGCGACCTCCGTCATGTCGCGGATCGTGAAGTCGTCGCCCACGTGCTCGACGTGGCGGCGCTGGCGCAGGAGCTGCGCGACGTCGCCCGAGAGCCGCGCGGTCGACACATCGTCGCGCGCCGCCACGTAGATCGAGTGCACGCCGCCTCCGCCGGAGCCGGAGATCTGGCGCTGGTACCAGCGCAGCGGCACGAGCACGAAGTCGTCCTGGTCCGAGCCGAAGCCCGAGGCGCCCTTGGCCTCGAGCGAGCCGAGGCACAGGCACGAGCGCGATCCGAGCCGGATGCGATGGCCCTGCGGATCCTCGCCCGCGAAGAGATCGCGCGAGACGGTCGAGCCGAGCACGCACACGGCCGCGCCGGCGCGCTCCTCGCCTTCGCTGAAGCTGCGCCCGCTGGCGAGCTTCCACGCCCGGGCGCGCAGGAACGAGTCGCCGCTGCCCATCACGTTGGTGAGGCGGTTGCGGTCCCCGGCGATCACCTGAAGCGCCGTCGTGTCGACAGGCGCCACCGCGACCGCCTCGGGCACCTCGCGCTCGATCGTCTCGACGTCGGCGAGCGTGAAGTCGGGCGCGTTGGCGCGCGCATTCCCGGAGCCCGCGTGCGAGGCGCCGGGCCGCACCAGCAGCAGATTCGTGCCGAGCTGCGCGAAGCCGCGCTGGACCTCGCGCGTGACGCCCGCGCCCATCGTGACCATCGCGATCACCGCCGCGACGCCGATCACGATGCCGAGCATGGTGAGCGCCGAGCGCAGCGCGTTGCGGCGCAGCGAGCGCAGCGCGAGGCGCACGAGCTCGCGCAGCATCAGGCGCTCCCGGCGCGCTGAGGCGCCTGCTTCACGCGGCCGTCCTCGATCTCGACCACGCGCTCGGCCCAGCTCGCGACGGCCGGGTCGTGGGTCACCAGCGCGATCGCGAGACCGCGCTCGCGGCGCAGCCGCGTCAGCAGCTCGAGCACCGTGCGGCTGCTGCGCGAGTCGAGGCTGCCGGTCGGCTCGTCCGCGAGCAGGAAGACGGGCTCGCCGGCGATTGCGCGCGCGATCGCGACGCGCTGCTGCTCGCCGCCCGAGAGCTCGGTCGGCGTGTGCGTGGCGCGCGCCGCGAGCCCGACCTCGTCGAGCGCCTGCTCCGCGCGCGCGCGCCGCTCGCGCGCGCCGGCGCCGCGGTAGAGCAGCGGCAGCTCCACGTTCTCGAGCGCGGAGCTGCGCGGCAGGAGTTGGAAGCGCTGGAACACGAAGCCGAGGTAGTAGCGGCGCAGCAGCGCGCGCTGGTCGCGCGAGAGCGTGGCGACGTCGACGCCGCGGAAGCGGTAGTGGCCGCGACTCGGCACGTCGAGGCAGCCGAGGATGTGGAGCGCGCTCGACTTCCCGGAGCCCGACGGCCCCATGATCGCGACGAAGTCGTTCGCCCCGATCGAGAGGTCGACACCGCGGAGCGCCGCGACCGACGCGCGCCCGCTGCCGTAGTCCTTCTCGACGCGCTCGAGCTCGGCGAGCGGTTCGCCCACGGCCTAGCCTCGCCGGGCCGTGTCGACCACGAGGTGCGCGCCGTCCTCGACCGTGCCCGGACGGACTCCCGTCCAGGTTCCGTCCGAGCCGATCGGCTCGACGGCCACGCGCCGCAGGTTTCCTCCCTGCAGCTCCCACACGTGCGGCGCGCCGTCGCGCGCGGCGTCGCTCGGGCTCACGTCGAATCGGTGCTTGTCCGGCACGAACCACGCGAGGCCGTGCGCCGACGAGGCCTCGCGCTCGGGCGGCTCGAAGCGCAGCGCCGCGTTCGGCACGAGCATCACCTGCGCGTCGTGCTCGACCTCGATCTCCGCCGTGGCCGTCATGCCGGGGCGCAGCAGCAGCTCCGGGTTCTCGACCGCCGCGATCGCCGCATAGCTCACCACGCCGGCCTGGGTGCGCGCGCCGAAATGCACCTGCTCGATCTTCCCGTCGAAGGTTCGGACCGGCCAGGCGTCGACGTTGAAGTGGACCGACTGGCCCTCGTGCACCTTGCCGACGTCGGCCTCGTCCACCGAGAGGTCGAGGTGGAGCTTCGTGAGGTCGCCGGCGAGCGTAAAGAGGACGGGCGCCTGGAGCGACGCCGCGACGGTCTGGCCGGGGCGCGCGTTCGCCACGAGCACGACGCCGTCGATCGGCGACCTTATCTCGGCGCGCGAGAGATCCGTCTGCGCGACGTCGAGCGTCGCGCGCGCCTGCTCGACCGCGGCCTCGGCGCTCCGCACGGCGCCGAGCGCGCGCGTCGCGACGCTCCGCGCCGTCGCGAACTCCGACTCCGACGGCAGCTTCGCGTTGCTGATTTCGCGCAGGCGCTGGAGGCGGTCCTGCTGCGCGCTGGCCTCCTTCTCGGTCGCGCGCGCCTCGTCGAGGCTCGCCTCGGCCGAGGCGAGGGAGGCGCGCGCCTGGAGCGCCTGCGCCTCGAGGCGCGTGGTGTCGAGACGCGCCAGCACCTGCCCCGCCTGGACGTGATCGTTGTAGCTGACCGCGACGGTCCGCAGGGTGCCGGAGAGCTCGCTGCCGACGTCCACCTGCTCCGTCGGTTGGAGCGGACCGGTCGCGGTCACGGTCACCACGAGGTCGCCCTGCTTCGCGCTCTCCGTCCGGTAGCTCGTGCGCGGCGTCTGGAGCGCGCGCAGGCCGACCAGCGCGAGCAGAGCCAGCACCACCAGCAGCGCGATCGCGTGCAGACCGCGCACGCCCGGCACGCGCACCAGCTCGGGCAGCAGCGGCCGCAGGGCGTCGTCGCTCGATTCGGGACCCCGGTCGCTCACGCCTTTGCCTCCCCGCTCCAGCCGCCGCCGAGCGCGCGGTAGAGATGCGCGAGGTCGGCGACGACGCGCGCCTGGCTCGCGACGCGCTGCTCTTCGAGCGCGTAGAACGATCGCTCGGAGTCGAGCACCACCTGGAAGTCGGCGAGTCCCGACGCATAGCGTTCGCGCGAGAGCGCGGCGGCGTCCCTCGCCGATGCGCTCGCCTCGATCAATCCCCGCAGCCGCTCCTGCTCGCGGCCATACTCGACCATCGCGTTCTCGACGTCGTCGAGGGCGACGAGCACCGCCTGCTCGAAGTGGTCGCGCGCCTCGGCGCGCACGGCCTGCTGGCCGTGGATCGTCGCGCGGATCGCGCCGTGGTCGAAGAGCACCTGCGACGCTGCGGCCACGATCGCCCCCGCCGCCGCCGGCGCGCTCGTGAACGAGGAAGGCGAAATGGTGGTGGTGCCGATCGCCCCGGTCAGCGAGATGCTCGGATACTCCTGCGCCTTGGCGACGCCGATGCGCGCGGTCTCGGCCGCGAGGACGCGCTCGGCGCGGCGCACGTCGGGCCGACGCTGGAGCGCGTCGGCCGGCACGCCGACCGCCACCTCGGGCGGCACCGCCGGCAGCGGCTTCACCGCGTCGAGCCGGTCGGCGAGCGCGCCCGGCGTCTCGCCGAGCAGCAGCGCCAGGCGGTTCTCCGCCTCCTCCACCCCAGCGTAGAGGCTCGGGAGCTGCGCGCGCGTCTGCTGGAGATCGGTGTCGGCGCGCAGCACGTCGAGCGAGCTGGTGAGCCCCACCTGTGCGCGCCAATTCGCGAGCTCCGCGGTCTCGCGCTGCGCGTCGAGATTCGCATCCGCGATCTCGAGGTGCGCCTGGACCGCGCGCAGGTCGACGTAGGCCTGCACGACCTCGGCGGCCACGCTCACGAGCGCGTCGTGGAGATCCTCCTCGCGCGCCTGCTGGTCGCCTTGCGCCGCCTCCACGCTGCGGCGGAGCCGTCCGGCGACGTCGAGCGTCCAGACCCCCTCGAGCCCCGTCGATGGGGATCGCCCGTGGGAGTTCAGCGGGGTCGCGGTCGCCCGTGCGCGCACCGTCGGATAGAGGCTCGCCTCGGCGAACACGCGCCGCTCGTGCGCCTCGTGCACGCGCTCGCGCGCCACCTCCACGTCGAGGTTGCCGGCGATCGCGCGCGAGACCAGCTCCGAGAGCAGCGGATCGTCGAGCACGGCCCACCAGGAGGCGAGCGCATCGCGGTCGGATTGCACGTCTGTCATCCCATCGACGAGCTGCGCGTGCCAGGCGGGCGGCTGGGGCGTCTCGGGACGCACGTAGTTCGGGCCCGCCAGACAGCCGCCGAGCGGGAGAGCGGCGCCGAGCATCAGCAGCCGCGCGGTGCGAGCAGGAACACCACTACCCATGCGAATAGCCTCGCCGCCGATTCGACGCCGAAGAGGCGCCTCGGGTTGCGCCATGGTTGCGCAGCGCGGCGCGGGCAGACAGCGAGGGGCGGCCTACGTGACGCGATTGCCACGTAGCGCCGCGACCCGGACCGTGGCGACGCTGGCGAGGCGATCCGCCTGCCCGGCGTCGTGCAGCGCGACAGTGAAGAGGGCGGCTTCTGGCTCGCGCCGCAGCAGGCTGGCGTGCGTGCGAAGCGGGCCCTCGCGGCCGAGCGCCAGGAAGTGGACGGAGGCGTCGGTGGTCGCGACCTCGCGTCCGAGCAGCGCGTAGCCCGCGCACTCGGCCGACGCCTCGAGCGCCGCCACCACGACGCCTCCCTGGAGCGCGCCGACGCTGTTCACGACGTAGGGCACGAGCGAGAGCTCGAGCGCCCCGCTCGAGGCGTCGATCTCGCGCAGGCCGATCGCCACGTGGAAGGGCGCGGCGAGGCGCTCGGCGCCTTCCGCGAAGGCGTATAGCAGACCGCCGCGGCGCTCGCGCGGCGGCTCGCCGCCGCGGGCCGGCACGCGCGTGAAGGTGAGGCGCCCGACCGCATACGGTGTTGCCTCGCCCACCGCATCGGCGTTGCCGTCGACGCGCGCCTCCGCCACGAGATTGGTCCGGCCCGCGCGCAGCGACCGGCCCGTCACGCAGATGTCTCCGCTCGTGAGCGGACGCAGCACGTGCAGCTCGAGCTGCGCGGTCAGCGCCCAGTCCGGCGCCGCGGCCTCCACCGCGAGGTTTCCGCCGAAGACGTCGAGCGCGACGCCGAGGACGCCCGCGCGCACCGAGCCATCGGGGCCGAGCATCTCGCGCACCACCGGCACGCGCACGCGCGGACCCCCGCCTCGCAGATCCACCTCGAGGCGCAGGTCGCGAAGGATGTGATGCGGCGGCGGGTAGTCGGCCATGCAGGTCGCGCTCGCGCGCCGCTCTACGGGATCGGCGACAGGAACGCGCGGTCCTGCGAGAGCTCGGAGAGCAACCAGGGGCCGAGCCCCACCCGCACCGCGAACTCGATGCGCGCGTCGCGCCAATGCGCGTGGTTCGGATCGAAGACGCTGTCGGGCTGCTGCGAGGCGGCGTAGCCCTCGGCCAGCTCACGCATCGCACGCTTGAGGCTCGGACGCATGGCACCGCGCTCGAGCCAGGCCGAGAGCGCTGGGTGCTCGGGGCCGGGCCCGCAGCCCATGAAGGCCGCCGAGCGCAGGTGCGGCGTCA
>Ga0335082_10001328_pt1 | contig 26437 bp, 21 predicted proteins | sample Lox_Sample_41_FD_206718 | JGI IMG/M metagenome (GOLD analysis project Ga0335082, IMG submission 206718) | Soil microbial communities from Loxahatchee National Wildlife Refuge, Florida, United States - Lox_Sample_4.1 | ecosystem: Environmental > Terrestrial > Soil > Wetlands | place: USA... | reverse complement strand
GCTACGGCGGCTCCTCGTTGCTCGCGCTCTCGCTCGCCATGGGCATGGTGCTCGCCCTGACGCGCCGCCGCGCCGGCCTGGGAGACGCGACATGAGCGCCCCCATGGGATCAAGAGTCATCGTGCTCGCCGCCGGCGGCACCGGCGGACACATGTTCCCGGCCGAGGCGCTGGCCGGCGAGCTGCTGTCGCGCGGGCACGGCGTCGCCCTCATCACCGACCGCCGCGGCGGCGGCTTCGGCGAGCGGCTGCCGGCGGTCGAAACCCATCGCATCGCCGCGGGCGGACTCGCCGGCACCGGCATCGTGGGCCGCGCGCAGGGCGTCGTGCAGCTCGGCCTCGGCTTCTTCCAGGCGCGCGGCCTGCTCGGCCGGCTGAAGCCGGCGGTCGCGGTCGGCTTCGGCGGCTACGCCTCCGTCCCGACCATGTTGGCCGCGAGCCTCTCGGGCGTTCCCACGGTGCTGCACGAGCAGAACGCCGTGCTCGGGCGCGCCAATCGCCTGCTGGCCAAGCGCGCGACCCGCATCGCCACCTCGTTCTCCAGCGTCGCCTTCATCGCCGGGTCTAGCCCGGGGGCCGGCGGCGACCGCGCCGTGCTGACCGGGAACCCTGTGCGGCCCGGCATCACCGTGGTGGCCGATCAACCCTATGCGGCGCCGTCCGGTGGGGGCGTGATCCAGATCCTCGTCGTCGGCGGCAGCCAGGGCGCCCGCGTCTTCAGCCGCCTCATCCCGGAGGCCATTGCGCTGCTGCCGGCTGAGTTGCAGCGCCGCCTGCGCATCGCGCAACAGGCGCGCGCGGAGGACCTGGAGACCGCGCGCGCCAACTACGCGCCCCTGGCCGCGACCGTCGAGCTGGCGCCGTTCTTCGGCGACATGCCCGAGCGCCTGCGCGCCGCCCACCTCGTGATCTGCCGCTCCGGCGCCTCGACCGTCGCAGAGCTCACGGCGGCCGGTCGGCCGGCGATCCTCATCCCCTACCCGTTCGCAACCGACGATCATCAGACCGCCAACGCCCGCGCCCTCGATACCGCCGGCGCCGCCTGGCTGATGCCGGAGGCGCAGACCACGCCATCCATGCTGGCCGACCGCCTGGCCTCGCTCGCCGCCGATACCGAGCGGCTCGGCCGCGCCGCCGATGTCGCCCGCGCCCTCGGCCGGCGCGACGCCGCCGCCCGGCTCGCCGATCTCGTCACCTCCCTCATCCGCGGCAACGGCGCGAGGAAGGAGGCTGCATGATGACGCAGCTCCCCTTTCCGGTCGGCGTCGTGCACTTCGTCGGCATCGGAGGCATCGGCATGAGCGGCATCGCCGAGATCATGCACAGCCTCGGCTACAAGGTGCGCGGCAGCGACCAGGCCGACAACGCCAACGTGAAGCGCCTGCGCGGCATGGGCATCCCGATCGAGATCGGCCACCGGGCCGAGAACCTGGCCGACGCCGGCGTCATCGTCGTCTCCTCGGCCGTGAAGCCCGACAACGCCGAGGTGGTGGCGGCGCGCGCCAAGCTGATGCCGGTCGTGCGCCGCGCCGAGATGCTGGGCGAGCTGATGCGCCTGAAATGGTCGGTCGCCATCAGCGGCACCCACGGCAAGACCACGACCACCACCATGGTGGCCGCCCTGCTCGACGCCGGCGGCCGCGACCCGACGGTCGTCATCGGCGGCATCGTCAACGCCTACGGCACCAACGCGCGCCTCGGCAAGGGCGACTGGATGGTGGTGGAGGCTGACGAATCCGACGGCACCTTCCTGAAGCTGCCGGCCACCATCGCCGTCGTCACCAACATGGACCCGGAGCACCTCGATCACTACGGCACGGTCGAGGCGATGAACCGGGCCTACGAGGACTTCGTCAAAAACATCCCGTTCTACGGCTTCGCGGTGCTCTGCATCGACCACCCGGTAGTGCAGACGATGATCCCGCGCCTCTCCGACCGCCGCATCGTGACCTACGGAATGAGCCCGCAGGCCGACGTGCGCGCCGTGAACATCAACGTCGGCACCGGCGCCACGACCTATGACGTCGTCATCGCCGACCGCCAGCACGACGCCAGCCGCACCCTCGCCGGCTTCAAGCTGCCCATGCTTGGCTGGCACAACGTGCAGAACTCGCTGGCGGCCATCGCCGTCGCCAACGAGATGGGCATCCACGACAACATCGTGCGCCGCGGCCTCGCGAGCTTCGCCGGCGTGAAGCGCCGCTTCACCCGCACCGGCGAGGCCAACGGCGTCACGGTCATCGACGACTACGGCCATCATCCCGTGGAGATCGCCGCCGTGCTGCGCGCCGCCCGCGCCGCCGCCAAGGGGAAGGTGATCGCGGTGATCCAGCCGCACCGCTACACGCGCCTCGCCAACCTGTTCGAGGAATTCTGCACCTGCGCCAACAACGCCGACATCGTCATCGTCGCCGACGTCTATCCGGCCGGCGAGGCGCCGATCGAAGGCATCGACCGCGACTCCTTCGCCGCCGGCCTGAAGACCCGCGGCCACCGCCACGTGCTGGCGCTGCCCGATCCCTCCGCCCTCGCCGGCATGGTGGCCGAACATGCCGAGCCCGGCGACCTCGTGGTCTGCCTCGGCGCCGGCAGCATCACGAACTGGGCGCACGCCCTGCCGGAGGAACTCGCGAAGATCTACGCCGAGAGGAAGTTGCAATGATGGCGGCGGCGATGCGACCTCAGCGACTGATCGAGCGTCTGCCCGCCGTGCGCGGCCGCATGACGGAGAATGCGCCGCTCGCCGGCATCACCTGGTTCCGCGTCGGCGGACCGGCCGAGGTCATGTTCCGCCCGGCCGACCGCGACGACCTCGCCGCGTTCATCGCCAACAGGCCGGTTGACGTGCCGGTGACCGTCATCGGCGTCGGCTCCAACCTGCTGGTGCGCGACGGCGGCGTGCCCGGCGTGGTCATCCGCCTGGGACGCGGCTTCGCCGAGGTCGCCATCGACGGCACGACCGTGCGCGCCGGTGCCGCCACCCTCGACCTCAACGTCGCGCTCAGCGCGCGCGATGCCGGCGTCGCCGGCCTCGAATTCCTGTCGGGCATTCCCGGCACCATCGGCGGCGCCCTGCGCATGAACGGCGGCGCCTATGGCAAGGAGATGAAGGACGTGACCGTCAGCGCCGAGGCCCTCGACCCTGCCGGTCGCGTGCACCGTTTGAGCCTCGCCGAGCTTGGCTTCACCTATCGCCACTGCGGCGTGGCCGAAGACTGGATCTTCCTGTCGGCAGAACTCGCGGGTGCCAGCGATGCGCCGCAGGCGATCGCCGCCCGCATGCAGGAGATCCAGACCAAACGCGAAGACACCCAGCCGATCCGTACGCGGACCGGCGGGAGCACCTTCGCGAATCCCCGCAGCCCGGAGGCGCAGGGCCGTCGCGCCTGGGAGTTGATCGACGGCGCCGGTTGCCGCGGCCTCACGCGCGGCGGCGCCATCGTCTCGGAGAAGCACTGCAACTTCCTGATCAACACCGGCAACGCCACCGCCGCCGACCTCGAAGGCCTGGGCGAGGAGGTCCGCCGCCGCGTGTTCGAGCAGTTCGGCGTCGCGCTGGAGTGGGAGATCCGCCGCATCGGCGTGCCCGCGGGCGGCGTGAAGGAGGCCTCGGCATGAAGCGCGTGGCAGTCCTCATGGGCGGTCCGTCCGCCGAGCGCGAGGTGTCGCTGGTGAGCGGCCGCGAATGCGCACTCGGTCTGCGCCAGGCCGGCTACGACGCCTACACAATCGACGTGACCCACGACGTCGTGGCCCTCGTGCGCGCCCTCGATCCGCGCCCCGACGCCGTCTTCAACGCGCTCCACGGCCGCTTCGGCGAGGACGGCTGCGTGCAGGGCGTGCTCGAGTTCCTGAGCATCCCCTATACGCACTCCGGGCTGCTGGCCTCGGCGTTGGCCATGGACAAGCCGATGGCCAAGAAGCTGTTCGCGGCCGCCGGTCTGCGCTGCCCCGACGGCGTCGTCACGGACATCCGCACCGTCGAGCGCGGCGATCCCGTCGCGCGGCCCTACGTCGTCAAGCCCGCCAACGAGGGCTCCAGCGTCGGCGTGCGCATCGTGCGCGCCGGCGACAATCAGCCCGTGCGCGCCGCCGACTGGAAGTTCGATCCGCGCGTGGTCGTCGAGCGCTTCGTGCCCGGCAAGGAGCTGACGGTCGCCGTGATGGGCGACCGCGCGCTCGCCGTCACCGAGCTGGTCTCGCACACGGCCTTCTACGACTACGAGGCCAAGTACACCGAGGGCCGCACCGATCACCTGATCCCCGCGCCGATCCCGCAGCCGGTCTATGACGAAGCACTGCGCATGGCGAAGGCGGCGCACGACATCCTTGGCTGCCGCGGCGTGAGCCGTTCCGACTTCCGCTACGACGACACGGCAGACGGCGGACCGAATCATCTTTATCTGCTCGAAGTGAATACGCAGCCCGGCATGACGCCGCTGTCGCTGGTGCCCGAGCAGGCCAAGTATTGCGGCATCTCGTTTCCCGAGCTCGTGGGTTGGATGGTGGAGAACGCGCGATGCGACGCCTGACCGCCGCGATCCGTTCGATGGTGACGCGCACGCCCGCGCCGAAGGGCGGCGGGCGCAAGCTCACGCGCCGCAAGCCCTGGACGCGCACCAGCCGCCTCGCGATGATCTGGGGCAGCGCCGCCGCGGCGCTCGCGCTCGCGGCCACGGGCGTGGCTTGGCTGGTTCGCGACGGCTGGGTCGACCGACAGGTCGCGAGCCTGGACCGCGGCTTCGTCGCGACCTCGGCCCAGCTCGGCTTCACGGTCGACCGCGTGCTGGCCGACGGCCGCAACGAGACGACCTCCTCGCAGGTGCTCTCGGCCGTCGGCGTGCAGCTGGGCGAGCCGATCTTCTCCGTCGATCTCGAGGCCGCGCGGGCGCGGCTGCTGACGCTCCCCTGGGTGGCGACGGCGACCATCGAGCGCCGCCTGCCGGACACCTTATATGTACGCATCACCGAGACCACGCCGCTCGCCCTCTGGCAGCAGCAGCAGAAGCTGCACCTCCTGGGCGGCGACGGCCGGGTCATCGCCGATGCGCCGATCGAGCGCTTCGCCGACCTGCTGGTCGTCGTCGGTCCGGATGCGCCCGAGCATGCCGGCGAGCTTCTGGACATGATGGCGACCCAGCCGGAGCTGCGCCGCCGCGTCACCGCCGCCGTCCGCATCGGCGGCCGGCGCTGGAACCTGCGCATCGACAACGGCATCGACGTGAAGCTGCCGGAGCAGAACGGCGCCGCGGCCTGGGCAGAGCTGGGCCGGCTCGAGCGCGACTACGGCATCCTCGGGCGCGATCTCACCGTCATCGATCTGCGCCTTCCCAACCAGCTTCAGGTGCAGCTGGCGCCGACGGCCGTCGCCCGCCAGAAGGCCAAGGGTGACGACACGTGAGCGACGCGCAGCGGATGAAGAACGGAACCACGCATGACTCCGGCGGAGTCCAACTGGTCAACGGGTGGAGCAGGATGAGAAAGGCGAGACATGTGCCGCGCGGCGGCGTCGTCGCCGGCCTCGACGTCGGCACGTCCAAGATGTGCTGCTTCATCGCCCGCGTCGGCGACGAAGGCCATCCGCAGGTCATCGGCATCGGCCACCAGATTTCCCACGGCCTCAAGAGCGGCGCCATCGTCGACATGGAGGCGGCCGAGCGCGCCATCCTCTCGACCGTGCACGCCGCCGAGCAGATGGCCGGCGAGACCATCCGCGAGGTGGTCGTGAACGTCTCCGGCGGCCACCCGGCCTCGCACACCGTGCCCGTCGTCGTGGACATCGCGGGCCACGAGGTCGGCGACACCGACCTGCGCCGCGCCCTCGACCGGGGCACCCAGGTGAACGACGGCGAGGACCGCCGGCTCATCCACTCGATACCCATCGGCTACACGATCGACGGGAGCCGCGGCATCCGCGACCCGCGCGGCATGTACGGCGACCGCCTCGGCGTCGACATGCATCTGATCACCGCGGCGGCCGGGCCGCTGCGCAACCTGCAGACCTGCGTCGCGCGCTGCCATCTCGACATCCAGTCGCTTGTCATCGCGCCCTACGCCTCCGGCCTGGCGACCCTGGTCGAGGACGAGGTCGACCTCGGCGTCACCGTGATCGACATGGGCGGCGGCACCACGACCATCGCCGTCTTCTTCGACGGCCATGTGATCTACACCGACAGCATCGGAATCGGCGGCGGCCATGTCACCAACGACATCGCCCGCGGCCTTTCCACGCCGGTCGCGCATGCCGAGCGCATGAAGACCCTCTACGGCAACTGCATCCCTTCGCCCGCCGATGAGCGCGAGGTGATCAGCGTGCCGCAGGTCGGCGAGGAAGACCCCGCCAATTCCACCACCATCCCGAAGTCCATCCTGGTCGGCATCGTCCAGCCGCGCCTGGAGGAGACCTTCGAGATCGTGCGCGCCCGCCTCGAGCAGGGCGGCTTCGACAAGATCGCCGGCCGCCGCGTCGTGCTGACCGGCGGCGCCAGCCAGCTCTCGGGCGTGCGCGAATTGGCGTCGCTCGTGCTGGATAAGCAGGTGCGCATGGGCCGGCCGCTGCGCGTCGGCGGCCTCGCCGAGGCCACGGGCGGGCCGGCCTTCGCCACCGCCGCCGGCCTGCTCGCCTACGCCATCTCCGTGGATGCCGAACTGCCGCGGCCGAGCCGCGTCATCCGCGAGGAGCCGAACGGCCTGATCGGCCGCATCGGTCACTGGTTCCGTGAGAACTTCTGAAATGGGGGACAAAGTGAAGACCGCGTCTCCATGCCCAAACGTCGAATGAGCAAGATTGGAGGCTGTAAATGACGCTGAATCTGTCGATGCCCAAGAGTCATCACCAAAACTACGAAATCAAGCCGCGGATCACCGTCGTCGGTGTCGGCGGCGCTGGGGGAAATGCCGTCAACAACATGATCCGCTCGAACCTCGAGGGCGTCGAGTTCATCGTCTGCAACACCGATGCGCAGGCCTTGGCCCAGTCGATCTGCGATCGCCGCCTGCAGCTCGGCCTCAACATCACGCAAGGCCTGGGGGCCGGCTCGCGCCCCGACATCGGCCGCGCGGCCGCCGAGGAGGTCATCGACCAGATGATGGCCGAGCTCGACGGCAGCAACATGGTGTTCATCACCGCCGGCATGGGCGGCGGCACCGGCACCGGCGCCGCACCGGTCATCGCCCGCGCCGCGCGGGAGCACGGTATCCTCACCGTCGGCGTGGTCACCAAGCCCTTCCACTTCGAGGGCACCCACCGCATGAAGATCGCCGAGAGCGGCATCAACGAGCTGCAGTCGTTCGTCGATACCCTCATCATCATCCCGAACCAGAACCTGTTCCGGGTGGCGAACGAGAAGACCACCTTCGCCGACGCCTTCGCCATGGCGGACCAAGTGCTGTACTCGGGCGTGCGCGGCGTCACCGACCTGATGGTCATGCCCGGCCTCATCAACCTCGACTTCGCGGACATCCGCGCCGTCATGAGCGAGATGGGCAAGGCCATGATGGGCACCGGCGAGGCCGAGGGCGAGAACCGCGCCGTCGCCGCCGCCGAAGCCGCGATTTCCAACCCACTGCTCGACGACGTCTCGATGAAGGGCGCGCGCGGCGTCCTCATCAACATCACCGGCGGCTTCGACATGACCCTGTTCGAGGTCGACGAGGCGGCCAACCGCATCCGCGACGAGGTCGATCCCGAGGCCAACATCATCTTCGGCTCGACCTTCGACAAGCAGCTGGACGGCAAGGTCCGCATCTCCGTCGTCGCCACCGGTATCGACGCCGAGGCGGTGAGCCAGCCGCGGCCGGCCCTCACCCTCGTCGCCAAGGGCGGCCGCGTGATGAGCGCGCCGGCCAGCGCGCCGGTGGAGGTGCCCGCCCAGCAGGCCGCAGCCTACGCCGGCATGACCCGCATCCGCGACGAGCGGGTGCCGGAAATCGTGGCGCAGCAGGCCATGCCGGTCATGCAGGCGCAGGCCTACCAGCAGGCGCCGCTGCAGGCCGCCGTCGGCGGCGGCTATGCGCCGGCCCCGCGCATGACGCCGCCGCAGCCCGCCCCGGCGCCGCGCATCGACACCGCGGCGCTGGCCCGCGCCAGCATGCTGGAGCGGCCCGCGCCACGCGTCGAGCCGCGGCCGATGCCGCCGTCGGTCGAGCTTCCGCTCGCCGCGGCGCCGATGCCCGAGCCGGCACCGGAGCCGATGCGCACCGAACCGGTGCGCGCGGAGCCGGCCTACGTCGAGCCGCCGCGGGCGGAGCACGCGATGATGGAAGCCCCGGCGCCCATGCCGGCCGCGCCCGAGCCGGCCGCGCAGCCCGTCCTGGAGAAGCGGCGCGCCCCCGGCCTCTTCAGCCGGGCCGCCACCAAGGCGCTCGACCTGGCACGGCAGACCAGCGCCGACCTGCGCGAGGCGACGCCGTCCTCGATGATGAACCGGATCGCCAAGCCTGAGCCGGTCATGCGCGCCCCGGCCCCGCAACCCGCGGCGCCGGCGCCGCAGCCGGCCGCGCAGGCCCGGCTCGCCCTCGACCCGACCGACCGCCTCACGGCGCGGCCGAGCGAAGAGGACATGCTGGACATCCCGGCCTTCCTGCGCCGGCAGGCGAACTAGTCGGCCCCCTAGGCCAACCTCCAATCGACTGGGCGGCCGCACCCGCGGCCGCCCTTTTCTTTGGCTGCAAGACGGATTTTGCGTCCTTCGACAAGCTTAGGATGAGGGAAAGCCTTGGTGGCACAAAGAATGCCCCTCATCCTGAGCTTGTCGAAGGACGCACGGTGAGTATCCCAGTCTCCCCGCCATCAACCAACCATTCACCATCCCTCAACCTCTCTTAACTAAGGTGGCCGCGGTCATTAGCGGAGGCAGCAGCGCCATGGGTCCGCCCCTCGCGCTCGAGATCCATGACCTGGTCAAGAGCTTCGACCGCCCCGCGGTCGACGGCCTGGACCTCGTCGTCCGCGCCGGCGAGTTCTATACGCTGCTGGGGCCCAACGGGGCCGGCAAGACCACGACGCTGCGCATGGTGACGGGGCTGCTGCGGCCCGACTCCGGTTCCATTTCCGTGTTCGGCATCGATGCCCTCGCCGATCCGACGGCTGCCAAGCGCATCATGGCCTGGCTCTCCGACGAGCCCATGATCTACGACAAGCTGACGCCGTTCGAATATCTGGAGTTCGTGGCCGGGCTGTGGGGCGTCGACGCCACGATGGCCGAAGCCCGCGCCCGCGAGCTCATCGACTGGCTCGGACTCGCCCCCCATGCCCATGACCGCTGCGAGGGCTTCTCCAAGGGCATGCGGCAGAAGGTGGCGCTCGCCGGCGCCCTCGTGCACGATCCCAGGCTCATCATCCTCGACGAGCCGCTCACCGGCCTCGACGCCGGCGCCGCGCGCCAGGTGAAGACCGTGCTGCGCGAGCGCGTGTCCGCCGGCAGCACCGTCATCATGACCACGCACATCCTCGAGGTCGCCGAGCGCATGGCCGACCGCATCGGCGTCATCGCCGGCGGCCGCCTCATCGCCGAGGGCACGCTCGAAGACCTGCGCCGCCAGACCGGCCGCAGCGGCACCACCCTCGAAGACACCTTCCTCGCCCTCGTGGCGCAGCAAAGCGCCGCCGCGTGAGCAGCGCCGGCAGTCTCGCCTGGTTCGCGCAGCACGAGTGCCGCCTGGCCTGGCGCGATTGGCTGTCGATGATGACGGCCGGCCGGCGCCGCCGCGTCCGCACGGTGGCGGTCGCCCTCGTCCTGTTCGCCGCCTTCATGCATCTGATCGCGCTCGGCATGGTCGGCCGCTACGCGCAGGTCGGCACGCCCGACAAGCTGATCCTGGTCGTCGTCACCGGCAGCGCGTTGCTGTCCTGGGCGCTGATGCTCTCGCAGGCCATGGAGTCGGTGACGCGCGCCTTCTATGCCCGCGCCGACCTCGACCTCATCCTGTCCTCGCCGGTCGCCGCGCGCCGCGTGTTCTCGGTGCGCATCGCCGCCATGGCGCTCTCGACCATCGTCATGGCCATGCTGCTGGCCGCACCCTTCATCAATGCCCTGATCCTGCGCGGCGGCTGGCGCTGGCTCGGCGCCTACGGCGTCGTCGCCGCCATGGGCGCGACGGCGACCGCGCTGGCGGTCGGCCTCACGGTCGCGCTCTTCCACGCCATCGGCCCCAGGCGCACGCGGCTGATCGCGCAGATCGTGGCCGCCGTGATCGGCGCCATCTTCGTCATCGGTTTGCAGGCCGGCGCCATCCTCTCCTACGGCACCCTGTCGCGCGTCGCGTTCCTGGAATCGGACGCGGTGGCCGCGCTCGCGCCCGCCGTCGACAGCGTGGCCTGGTGGCCGGCGCGCGCCATCCTCGGCGATGTCGGCGCCCTGCTCGGCGTGCTGGCCTCGAGCCTCGCCCTGCTCGCCGGCGCGATCCTGGCGTTCGCGCCGCGCTTCGCCCATCACGCCATCGCCGCCGCCAGCATCGCCCAGAGCCCGGCACGCCGGCGCCGCGACCGCGCGCGCTTCCGCGCCGCCGCGCCGGCGGCGACGCTGCGCCGCAAGGAATGGGCGCTGCTGCGGCGCGATCCCTGGCTGCTGTCGCAGACGCTCATGCAGGTGCTCTACCTGCTCCCGCCGGCCCTGCTGCTGTGGCGCAACTTCTCGGGCGGCGCCAATTCGCTGGTGCTGCTGTCGCCGGTGCTGATCATGGCGGCCGGGCAGCTCGCGGGCGGCCTCGCCTGGCTCGCCATCTCCGGCGAGGACGCGCCCGATCTCATCGCCTCCGCGCCCGTCTCCGCCCGCCAGGTGCTGCGCGCCAAGATCGAGGCAGTGCTGGGCGGCATCGCCCTCGCCTTCGCCCCCTTCGTCCTCGCGCTGGCGTTCGCCGCGCCCTTCGGCGCCTTCGTCTCCGCGCTCGGCATCGTCGCGGCGACGGCCTCCGCCACCGCCATCCAGCTGTGGTTCCGTAGCCAGGCCAAGCGCAGCCATTTCCGCCGCCGCCAGACCTCCTCGCGCGTCGCCACCTTCGCGGAAGCGCTATCGTCGATCGGCTGGGCCGCCACCGGCGCCGTCGCCGCCGCCGGCAGCTGGCTGGCGCTGGTCCCCGGCCTGTTCACACTGGCCATCCTGGCCGGCGTGCGACTCATCAGCCCGACGCGGAACTAACCGCGCGGCCGGGACGTTAGGCCAGAGAACCGCAGCGGGAGGACGCATGGGCCATGGCCAAGCCGTCAGATAGTCGCAGCATGCGTGGCCGCGTCGAGCGGCTCGGCCACGACATCGAGACGATCAGGGCGCAGGAAGCGGCGGCTGACCGTCGCGCGGCCGATGAGGTCACTGACCTCGCGGCCCGCCACGGCGAGCTGCAGCGGCGACTGGCAGAGTTGGAGGCTCAGGGCAAGGCGGAGAATCACATCGATGGCGCGCTCGCCGCCGATCTCGACGGTCTCGCCGAATCGGTCCGCCGCTGGATCGATCGCCAGGACAGCAAGACCGCGCGCCAATAGTCGGGGCGCAGCAAACAAAATGCCATCATGAAGGGGCGCCCTGCGCGCGCCCGTCTTCACATCGCGCCGCAGCGAGGCTGGCGCGCGCAGCGCGCCCCTGCAATCTCTCCCTTCGCCCTCATTGATCTACGTCAGATCGAGATGGCGGTTCCTGCCGGCGCCGAGGCCGGCGAGCAGCGCGCCCGTGCCGATCACGAGGAACAGGATCCCGAGCGTGGACCAGCTGCCGGTCCAGCCGTGGAGCAGGCCGACCAGCAGCGGACCGGCCGCCGCCAGGCAATAGCCCACGCCCTGCGCCATGCTCGAGAGCTGGCCGGCCGTCCGCGCGTCGGGCGCGCGCAGCACGATCAGGGTCAGCGCCAGCGCGAACGAGGCGCCCTGGCCGGCGCCGAGCACGATCGCCCACAGCAGCGCGAGCGACAGCGGCCCGAAGACGCAGCCGAGCAGCCCCGCCATGTTGAGCGCCATAGAGATCACGACCGCCGGCCGCTGATCGCGCCCGCGCGTCGCCGCCACCGGCGTGAGCAGGGCCGCGGCGACCTGTGCGACGATCGAGACCGACACCAGCGCGCCGGCGCCCACGTCGCTCATGCCGCGGTCGCGCAGGATCGGCGCCAGCCAGCCGAACACGCAGTAGGCGAGCGCGGACTGCAGCCCCATGAACAGCGTCACCTGCCAAGCCAGCGCACTCGTCCAGATCCCGCGCAAGTCCACCCGCCGGCCGACGCCCGCCTCCGGCGTATCGCGCAGGCGGGGCAGCCACGCGACCATCGCCGCCAGCACCGGGAGCACCCAGGCGGCGAGCGCCCAGGCCCATGACCCCGCGAGGAGTTTGCTGAGCGGAACGGTCAGGCCCGACGCCAGGGCCGCGCCGGTCGACAGCGCCATCGTGTAGACGCCCGTCATCAGGGCCGCCGAGCGCGGGAAGTCCTTCTTGATGAGCGCCGGCAGCAGCACGTTGACGATGCCGATGCCGATGCCGATCAGTACAGAGCCGCTCAGCAGCGCCGGCACGGTGCCGGCACCCCGCATGAGCAGGCCCAGCACCAGCACGGCCATGAACAGGAACACCACGCGCTCGCTGCGCATCCACCGCGCCGCCACCGGCGCCAGCGGCCCGAACAGGCCGAGGCACAGCACGGGCGCCGTCGTCAGCAGGCTGGCGCCGGCCGAGGAGAGTCCGGTGTCGCGCATGATCTCCGGCAGCACCGGCGCCACGCTCGAGAGGGCCGGCCGCAGATTGAGCGCCACCAGAACCAGGCTGGCGACGAGAAGTACGCGATCACGCATGAGGACGCTCCGCTCGGCTGGCGGCAACTAGGCTGAATTTCGCAATCGCGATCAAGCCGCTTCGCGTACAGTGGAGCCATGACGAAACCGCTCACCACCCTCGACTACAGCCGCCGCCTCGAGCGCGTCATGGATCACATCGGCGCGCATCTCGACGAGCCGCTCGATCTCGAGCGGCTGGCCGCCGTGGCCTGCTTCTCGCCCTATCACTTCCATCGCATCTATCGCGCCATGACAGGCGAGACGGCGGCCGACACGCTGCGGCGCCTGCGCCTGCACCGTGCCGCCGGCGAGCTGGTAGAGGGCCATCCGGCCATCGAGCGCATCGCCCGCCGCGCCGGCTATGGCAGCGTCGCCGCCTTCGCCCGCGCCTTCCGCGCCAGCTACGGCGTCCCGCCCGCCGCCTATCGCAAGCAGGGCCGCCTGGTGCCGCCCTCGCCCCTCGCGACCGCAACGGAGACCGCCATGTACGACGTCAGCATCCGCGACCTGCAGCCGGTGCGCCTCGCCGCCCTGCGCCATGCCGGCTCCTACCAGGAGATCGGCGCCACCTTCGAGCGGCTGTTCGCCTGGGCCGCGGGCCGCGGCCTCATGAGTCAGCAGACGCGCGCGATCGGCGTCTACTACGACGATCCCGACGGCGCGCCGGCCGCCGCGCTCCGCTCGGATGCCGGCATCAGCGTCGGTCCCGAGGTCGCGCTCGAAAACGGCTTGCGTCTCCTCGAGGTTTCCGGAGGCCGCTACGCCGTGCTGCATCACCAGGGTCCCTACGCCGAGCTCAACAAGGCCTACCGCTGGCTCTATCGCGAGTGGCTGCCGCAGAGCGGCGAGCAGTGCGCCGATCGGCCGATCTTCGAGGAGTATCTCAACAACCCCCGCGCCCTGCCGCCCGAGCAATGGCTGACCGACATCTGCCTCCCGCTGGAAGGCCCGCAATAATTGGGGTCACTGTAGGGACGACCGGCAGGTCGCCCGTCTCTCCGTCGCACGGCGCCGCGGGCGACCTGCCGGTCGCCCCAACCCATTATTACGCCCCCCCCCCCCCCCGAGGTCCCGCAGGGACACCCTGAGCACCCCCAGCGCCGGCAGGAACGCGCACACCTGATAGACGAAGGTGATGCTCGTGCGGTCCGCGAGCTCGCCCAGCAGCGCCGCGCCGATGCCGCCCATGCCGAAGGCGAAGCCGAAGAACATGCCGGCCACCATGCCCACCCGTCCCGGCAGCAGCTCCTGCGCGTAGACCAGGATCGCCGCGAACGCCGAGGACAGAACGAGCGCGATCACGATGCTCAGCACCTCCGTCCAGAACAGGTTGGCGTGCGGCAGCAGCAGCGTGAACGGCAGCACGCCGAGGATCGAGACCCAGATCACGTATTTGCGGCCGATGCGGTCGCCGATCGGACCGCCCGCGACCGTGCCGAAGGCATAGGCGCCGAGGAATACGAAGAGATGGATCTGCGCGCTCTGCACGGAGACCCCGAAGCGGTCGATCAGGTAGAAGGTGTAGTAGTTGGTGAGGCTCGCCACGTAGAAGTACTTCGAGAAGATCAGCAGCATCAGGATCGTGAACGCGCCGGCCACGCGCCGCCGCGACAGCTCCGGATGATGCCCGATCGGCACGGCGCGCGAGCGCGGCCGCGCCGCCCCGCTGCGCTGATACCAGCGCCCGACATTGAACAGCACGATGATGCCGAGCAGCGCCGCGAGCGAGAACCAGGCCACGCTCCCCTGGCCGCGCTGCAGCACGATGAAGGCCGCCAGCAGCGGCCCCGTGGCCGAGCCGAGATTGCCGCCGACCTGGAACAGCGACTGCGCCAGCCCGTGCCGCCCGCCCGAGGCGAAGCGGGCCACGCGCGAGGCCTCCGGATGGAACACCGACGAGCCCATGCCGACCAGCGACGCCGCCACCAGCAGCACCGGGAAACTGGAAGCGCTCGCCAGCAGCAGCAGCCCGGCGAGGGTGAAGCTCATGCCGACCGCCAGGGAGAAGGGCTGCGGCCGCGCATCCGTATAGGCGCCGACAGCGGGCTGCAGCAGCGAGGCCGTCAGCTGGAACGCCAGCGTCACCAGCCCGATCTGCCCGAAATCGAGGTTCAACGAGGTCTTCAGCATCGGATAGATCGCCGGCAGCAGCGACTGCATCATGTCGTTCAGCATGTGGCAGAAGCTGAGCGCGCCGATCACGGCCAGCACCGTGCCGCCAGCCGAAATCCGCTGCCCCGTCGCCGTCGTCTCGCTCACCCGAACTCTCCCGATTTAAGCCGCCGCATCGGGCCCGTCGCACCGAATCCGCGATTCGTCACGAAAATGCAGCCTCGCAGATCGCTCCCCCGCTGTCACCCCGATGAAAGCGCATGGCAGCCAATCATGGAGGTCGCAGTTCTCGACTCTTAAGCCGTCTATGCCCCCACTTCCGCTCGCGCCAGATACCACTCTTCCTCCAGCAAGGGGTTCTCCAGCGCGTGGCATTGACGCATACCGTTCATGCAGGCGGACTCCTCGCCCTCATGGCGCTTCGCGACAGCGGCGTAGAAGAGAGCTTGGCATAGCCGCCGACGCTTCGATACCTCCGCCTTCGCGAGGTCGGCCGAGCTACTCGCCATCAGTCTCAATGTCTCCTCAAAAGGCATTCGTCCGAGGACATAGAGTGCGAGAGGACCAGGCCAGAACTGGATTCGCCTCCCGTCCGACAGCCGCGACAGATACGCCAGAGCATGATCACGGGCCGCCTCATCCGGCACAGTTGCACCCGCGTACCAGAGCAGCAGGCCCTGGGATACGCCGCCAGCCGAGTCTGCGTAGCCGATCTGGCCCGACGCAACGCCGTCCACGGCACGCCGAAGCGTTCCGATCGCCTCCCCTCTTCCGCCCATCAGCCACTGGGCCGTCGCCATCTTTGTCAGATAGGGTTGCGCGCTTGGCGTCTTTCGATTCTTGATCTCGTTGGCGTGAGCGAATGCGTCGAAGGCCTCCTGCCATCGGCCAAGGCAGAGCAGGACGATGCCGCGGTTCGCGATCCACGGGGCGCGTTGCTGATCTCCCGCCGCCAGTGCGGCGTCATACGCTGCCAAGGCATCTGCGTAGCGATGTTCTTGAACCAGCTGCCAGGGATCATTCACCAGTTGTTGCATGAATCCTTCCGTCCGCGTTCGGGCCGCATTCTAACAGGAAAAAAGGCAACCCTAATCCTCCGCAAACGCATAGCCGCCGCCCCTGTTCGGCTCCGGCCACCGCGCGCTATCATCGGCCGGCCGTGCCGGTGTGCTTGTCGCCACAAGGGCACGGTCGTTTGCGACACCATCCCGCTTCTGGAGACTTCAGATGCCCGCATACCGCTCCCGCACCTCCACGCACGGCCGCAACATGGCCGGCGCCCGCGGCCTCTGGCGCGCCACCGGCATGAAGGACGGCGACTTCGGCAAGCCCATCATCGCCGTCGTCAACTCCTTCGTGCAGTTCGTGCCCGGCCATGTCCATCTGAAGGATCTCGGCCAGCTCGTCGCGCGCGAGGTCGAGGCGGCCGGCGGCGTGGCCAAGGAGTTCAACACCATCGCCGTCGACGACGGCATCGCCATGGGCCACGACGGCATGCTCTATTCGCTGCCCTCGCGCGAGCTGATCGCCGATTCCGTCGAGTACATGGTCAACGCGCACTGCGCCGACGCCATGGTCTGCATCTCCAATTGCGACAAGATCACGCCGGGCATGCTGATGGCCGCGCTCCGGCTGAACATCCCCGCCGTGTTCGTCTCCGGCGGGCCGATGGAGGCCGGCAAGGTCGTGCTGGCCGGGAAGGCCAAGGCCGTCGACCTCGTCGACGCCATGGTCGCGGCCGCCGACGAGCGCGTGAGCGACGCCGACGTCACGGTGATGGAGCGCTCGGCCTGCCCCACCTGCGGCTCCTGCTCCGGCATGTTCACCGCCAACTCGATGAACTGCCTGACCGAGGCGCTCGGCCTGGCGCTGCCGGGCAATGGCACGGTGCTCGCGACCCACGCCGACCGCAAGGGCCTGTTCCTCGAGGCCGGCCACCTGGTCGTCGACCTCGCCCGCCGCTACTACGAGCAGGAGGACGAGAGCGTGCTGCCGCGGCGGGTCGCGAGCTTTCCCGCCTTCGAGAACGCTATGACCCTCGACATCGCCATGGGCGGCTCCACCAACACGGTGCTGCACCTGCTGGCCGCCGCCCACGAGGCCGAGCTCGATTTCACCATGGCGGATATCGACCGCCTGTCGCGCCGCGCGCCCGTGCTGTGCAAGGTCGCGCCGGCGAAGTCGGACGTCCATATCGAGGACGTGCACCGCGCCGGCGGCATCATGGGCATCCTCGGCGAGCTCGATCGCGCCGGACTCATCGAGCGCTCTGTCTCGACCGTGCACGCGGCGACGCTCGGCGAGGCGATCGACCGCTGGGACGTGAAGCGCAGCAAGAGCGACAAGGTGCGCGACTTCTACCGCGCCGCGCCCGGCGGTGTGCCGACCCAGGTCGCCTTCAGCCAGGACCGCCGCTGGCCCGAGCTCGACCTCGACCGCGAAGCCGGCGTCATCCGCGACGCCGCGCATCCCTTCGCCCGCGACGGCGGCCTAGCCGTGCTCAAGGGGAATCTCGCCGTCGACGGCTGCATCCTGAAGACCGCCGGTGTCGACGAGAGCATCCTGAAGTTCTCCGGCCCGGCGCGCGTGTTCGAAAGCCAGGACGCCGCCGTGCAGGCGATCCTCTCCAACAAAGTGAAAGCCGGCGACGTCGTGGTCATCCGCTACGAAGGCCCGCGCGGCGGCCCCGGCATGCAGGAGATGCTGTACCCGACGAGCTATCTGAAATCGAAAGGCCTCGGCAAGGCCTGCGCGCTGATCACCGACGGCCGCTTCTCCGGCGGCACCTCCGGCCTGTCGCTCGGCCACGTCTCGCCGGAGGCCGCCGACGGCGGCACGATCGGCCTCGTGCGCGAAGGCGACATCATCGAGATCGACATCCCGGATCGCCGCGTCCATCTGGCAGTCGCCGACACCGAGCTCGCGCGCCGCCGCGCCGCCCAGGACGCGTCCGGCTGGAAGCCGTCCGAACCGCGCAAGCGCCACGTGACCACCGCCCTCAAGGCCTACGCCGCCTTCGTCACCAGCGCCGCCAAAGGCGCGGTGCGCGTGGTGCCGGACTGAAACACGCAAGGACGAGGAGTCGCGGAGATGCACGTAGGGGCGACCGGCAGGTCGCCCGCCGCGCAGCGAGCCGGATTGATGTGGGGACTCGCGATGTGCCAGAGAGGTGGGCGACCTTCCGGTCGCCCCTACAAGAATCTCCACTCTCCACGGCTCCGCATGCCGCAGCGTGAATCACCTTTCTTGATCAGACTCGTCCGTTCCACCATCACGGCCGCAGTCGCCGCGTAGCCCGATATAGCTCCCAGTCCGGCGCCGCCCTCATCTCTGCGTCCACCCTCAGCAACAGCGTGTTGCACTCGCGGATGACGGCGTTGATGCGGCGGCGCTCCGCCATCTCCACTTGGCTGAACAGGCCGTGCTTGCGCGCGTTGTCGTTGCCCTTGGGCGCCCCGATGCCGCGCGCGCCGCCGTGCTGGAAGCAGCGGCGCTTGCCCGGGCTCGGCGGCAACGGACAGCAGCCCCCGCGACGCAGGCGGGCTCCACAATGCGCGGCGGTCGCCGGCGCGTCGGCTGTACCCTCTTCTCGCCCTACGTCCATGCGCGTCCTCGACTGCTCGGTTTGCCGCACATAGCTCTTGAACATTCCAAGAACATACGGTATATTACATCGACATGTCAACGCGCTTTCGTTGCCGACTGCACCGTGCAAACAACAGCCGATGATCAGCCCCTCGATTGCCTATTATGCGACTGTGCCCCGCTTGGAGAACATCCGGAAGGCATGCGCTGTTTCGGATGTTACGCAATTTACGACAGCTTTGTTCCGCGAGTTTCGGAAATCGGGTCAGCGACTCTGCCCTATGATGTCGCGACCCGCACCCGCGGCCCGCCCGGCGCCGGTCCAGGCGCGCTTGAGGCGGCCGGGCGGCGCGCCTATAGTCCGCACGCGCGGGAGGATCGGCCCGGAACCACGGCCGCACGGCGTCGCTGCCCGCCAAGACGAAGCATGGGGACACGCACGAGATGACCATCATGAGCCCAGGCGCCGGCCGCCTCCTCCGCATTGCCGCGGCCTCGGCCGCCCTCCTCCTGCTGGCGGGCTGCGGCCTGTTCAGCAGCAAGGAGGACGAATATGTCGAGCGGCCGCCGGAGGAACTCTACGCCACCGGCCAGAGCTTCATGGCGGAAGGCGAATACAACAAGGCCGCCAAGGCCTTCGACGAGGTCGACCGGCAGCACCCCTACTCCGAATGGGCGACGCGGGCGCAGCTGATGTCGGCCTACGCCAACTACCTGCAGGACAAGTACGACGACGCCCTGATCTCGCTCGGCCGCTTCATCGACCTGCACCCCGGCAACAAGAGCGCGGCCTACGCCTACTATCTCAAGGCCATCTGCTACTACGAGCAGATCGTCGACGTCGGCCGCGACCAGAAGAACACCCAGCAGGCCTACGACGCGCTCAACGACGTCGTCACCCGCTTCCCCAACACCGACTATGCGCGCGACGCCGCCCTCAAGCTCGACCTCGCCCGCGACCACTTGGCCGGCAAGGAGATGGAGGTCGGCCGCTTCTACCTGGAGCGCAAGCAGTATCTGGCGGCCATCAACCGCTTCCGCCGCGTCATCGAGAACTACCAGACCACGACCCACGTGCCGGAGGCGCTGGAGCGCCTGACCGAGTGCTACCTGGCGCTCGGCATCAAGGACGAGGCACAGAACGCCGCCGCCGTGCTCGGCTACAACTATCCCGGCAGCGACTGGTACCAGGACAGCTACAGCCTCCTGACCAACGAGAACCTGCAGCCGATGAAGAAGGAAGGCTCCTGGCTCAGCGCCGTGTTCTGATGCCGGGCGTCGCGCGGCGATGCTGCTGAACCTCTCGATCCGCGACGTCGTCCTCATCGACCGCCTGGATCTCGAGATCGATCCCGGCCTCACCGTGCTGACCGGCGAGACCGGCGCCGGCAAGTCGATCCTGCTGGATGCCCTCGGCCTCGCCCTCGGCGGTCGCGCCGACGCGCAGCTGCTCCGCCCCGGCGCCAAGCAGGCCGGCGTCAGCGCCGAGTTCGCCGTCGACGCGGAACATGCCGTGCGCTCCCTGCTCGAGGAGCAGGGCCTGCCCAACGACGGCAACATCATCCTGCGACGCCAGCTCGGCGCCGACGGCCGCAGCCGCGCCTTCGTCAACGACGAGCCGGTCGGCGTCGCCCTGTTGCGCCGCATCGGCGAATCGCTGGTGGAGATCGAGGGCCAGTTCGAGCAGCAGCGCCTGCTCGACAGCGCCAACCACCGCGCCATGCTCGACGCCTTCGGCACTCTCGCCGACCAGGCCGCCAAAGTGCGCGACGGCTGGCGGCACTGGCGCGCAGCCGCTACCGCGCGCGCCGAGGCCGAGGCGGCCCTGGCGCAGGCGCGCCGCGACGAGGAGTATCTCCGCCACGCCGTCGCCGAGCTGAAGGACATGGACCCGAAGCCCGGCGAGGAGGCCGAGCTGGCCGAGACCCGCCGCCTGCTCTCCAATCGCGAGAAGCTGCTGGAGGCCGCCCACGCCGCCTTCGACGAGCTGACCGGCGAGCGCGGGGCCGACGGCCGCATCATGGCGGCCCAGCGCCGGCTCGATCGCATCGCCGACAAGGCCGGCGACCTGACCGCGCCGATCACCGCCGCCCTCGACCGCGCCGCCGCCGAGCTGGCCGACGCCGCCGACCGCCTGCGCCGCCTGGTCAACGATCCCGAGTTGGCGCCCCATCGCCTGGCCCAGATCGAGGAGCGCCTGTTCGCCTTGCGCGACCTCGCCCGCAAGCACGGCGTGCCCGTCGACGCCCTCGCCGAGCACGGCGCCAGGCTGGCCGCCCAGCTCGCCGCCCTCGACGACCAGAGCGGCCGCCTCGCCCGCCTGGCGCAGGAGGAGACCGCGGCGCGCCAAGCCTACGTGACCGACGCCGATGCGCTCAGCAAGGCGCGCGCCAAGGCGGCCCGCCGTCTGGACGCCGCCGTCAACACCGAGCTCCCCCCGCTCAAGCTCGACAAGGCCCGCTTCGCCACCCGCCTCGAGCTGCTCCCCGACGACGACTGGGGCGAGCACGGCCGCGAGCGCGTCGTCTTCGAGATCACCACCAACCCCGGCATGCCGCCGGGACCGCTCAGCAAGATCGCCTCCGGCGGCGAGCTCTCGCGCTTCCTGCTCGCCCTCAAGGTCGTGCTGGCCGAGGCCGATCCGGTGCCGACGCTCGTCTTCGACGAGGTCGACAGCGGCGTCGGCGGCGCCACCGCCGCGGCGGTCGGCGAGCGCCTGGCCCGGCTCGGCCGCAAGCTGCAGGTCCTGGTCGTCACCCACTCGCCGCAGGTGGCCGCCCGCACCGAGCAGCACTGGCGCGTCGAGAAAGGAGCCGCCGGCAAGAGCGCCGTCACCCGCCTCAATGTGCTCGACGCCAAGGGCCGCCGCGAGGAGATCGCCCGCATGCTCTCCGGCGCCAGCATCACCGACGAAGCCCGCGCCGCCGCCGACCGCCTGATGGCGGCGGCGCCCGCGCCGCGCCAAGCTCGCCGATGAAAGCGAATACACCCACGCCGGTCGACAAGCTGACGGCCGAGCAGGCCGAGGAGGAGCTCTCGCGCCTCGCCAAGGAGATCGCGTACCACGACGAGCTCTATCACCAGAAGGACGCGCCCGAGATCTCCGACGCCGACTACGACCTGCTGCGCCAGCGCAACGACGCCATCGAGGCGCGCTTTCCCGCGCTGCGCCGCCCCGACAGCCCGAGCCTGCGCGTCGGCGCCGCGCCGGCCACCGGCTTCGCCAAGGTCACGCATGCGCGCCCCATGCTGTCGCTCGACAACGGCTTCAGCGAGGAGGACGCGCGTGAGTTCGTCGCCCGCATCCGCCGCTTCCTCGGGCTCAAGGAGGATACCGCCGTCGAACTCGTGGCCGAGCCCAAGATCGACGGCCTTTCAGCCTCGCTGCGCTACGAGAACGGCGCCTTCGTGCAGGGCGCGACGCGCGGCGACGGCACGGTCGGCGAGGACGTCACCGCCAATCTCCGCACCATCACCGACCTGCCTAGGCGGCTGCAGGGCAAGCGCGTCCCGAAGGTCCTGGAGGTGCGCGGCGAGGTCTACATGCGCCACGCCGATTTCCAGAAGCTCAATGCCGAGCGCGCTAAGGCCGGCGAGCCCGTGTTCGCCAACCCGCGCAACTTCGCCGCCGGCACCGTCCGCCAGATCGACCCGAAGGTCACGGCCTCGCGGCCCCTGCGCTTCTTCGCCTATGCCTGGGGCGAGGTGAGCGAGCCGGTGGCCGAGACGCACTGGGATTTCCTGCAGCATCTGAAGGCCTGGGGCTTCGCCGTGAACCCGCTGGCCAAGCGCTGCAAGGACATCGACGAGGCGCTCGCCTTCCACGCGGAGATCGCGGCCCAGCGCGCCGAACTGCCCTACGACATCGACGGCGTCGTCTACAAGGTGAACCGCTTCGACTGGCAGAACCGCCTGGGCATGGTGAGCCGCGCCCCGCGCTGGGCCCTCGCCCACAAGTTCCCGGCCGAGCAGGCGCAGACCATCCTGCGCGCCATTCGCATCCAGGTCGGCCGCACCGGCGCGCTCACGCCGGTCGCCGAGCTGGAGCCGATCACGGTCGGCGGCGTGGTCGTGAGCCGCGCCACCCTGCACAACGAGGACGAGATCGCCCGCAAGGACATCCGCGAGGGCGACCATGTCATCATCCAGCGCGCCGGCGACGTCATCCCGCAGGTGGTCGCAGTGGTGCCGGAGAAGCGCCCACGCGGCAGCAAGCCCTACAAGTTCCCGGACCGCTGCCCGGTCTGCAACAGCCACGCCGTGCGCGAGGAGGGCATGGCCGTGCGCCGCTGCACCGGCGGCCTCATCTGCGCGGCGCAGGCGGTCGAGCGCCTGAAGCATTTCGTCAGCCGCAACGCCTTCGACATCGACGGCCTCGGCAACAAGACCATCGAGGAGTTCTGGCAGGAAGACTGGCTGAAGACTCCGGCCGATATCTTCCGTCTGAGCAAGCGCAGGGCGGCGCTGGAGGAGCGCGAGGGCTGGGGCCAGCAGTCGGCGGCGAAGCTGATGAACGCCATCGAGGCGCGCCGCAGTATCGCGTTCGAGCGCTTCATCTACGCTCTCGGCATACCGCAGGTCGGCGAGGCCACCGCGCGCCTCCTCGCACGCAACTACGGCTCGCTCGCCGCCTGGCGCGCGGCCATGATCGCCGCCCAGGATCCCGAGAGCCCGGCCTATCACGAGCTCGACAACATCGAGGGCATCGGCCCCTCAGTCGCGACGGACATCATCGCCTTCTTCGGCGAGGCCCATAACCTGAAGGTGCTGGACGACCTCGAGCGCGAGCTCAAAGTGCAGGACTTCGTGCAGCCCAAGGCCAGCGGCTCCCCCATCGCCGGCAAGACCGTGGTCTTCACCGGCGAGCTCGTCGCCATGACCCGCAACGAGGCCAAGGCGCGCGCCGAGTCCCTCGGCGCCAAGGTCGCCAGTTCCGTCTCGAAGAAGACCGACTACGTCATCGCCGGCGCCGACGCCGGCTCGAAGGCGGCCAAGGCCAAGGAGCTCGGCGTCACCATGCTCACCGAGCAGGAGTGGCTGGATCTCATCGGACAGTCTTAGGGGCGGCCTGATGCGACCGCCCCTGCATGAGGACCTCAGCCCTCGACGATGGCGTTCTTCATCGGACCCAGGATCCCCAGCAACTCGCCCTTCTCCTTCTCCGGCACCTTGAACTTGTCGAGCGCGGCCACCAGGTCCTCGACCAGCGCGTTGAAGTCGGCCTCCTTCACGCCCATGCCCTCATGGGCGGCCTTCATGTCCTTGCCGGTGTAGGTGCAGGGGCCGCCGATGCCCTGGCAGATCAGGTCGACCAGCTTGCCCTTCAGGCCGGGAATGTCGGCGTTGGCGAAGAAGCTGTTGATGCGCTTGTCGTCGGCGACGTTGGCGACGAACTGATCGACGACCGCTGTGATCGCGGGCTTGCCGCCCAGGCGGGTGTACAGGCTCTGCTCGTGCATCTTGTTCTCGGCGCAGGCTGCCAGCGACAGACCGAGCACCAGCGCGCCGCCGAGCCGCAGCGTCCGCAAGGAAACAAAACTCATGGGAAGCCTCCCCTGACGAGTGTGAAGGAATGGACAGCACTGCTACGGCCCATTCCCGCCCTCGGATGCAGGCGGGGAGATGCTCGCGGAATCGTGAAGCCCCGCGCTCGGCCTTACGACCAGGAGCGCCGCGCAGCCGCCTACGCCAAGCGGCTGCGCCTCAGGCTGATGTTCCGGGAGGTCCGAATGCTGGTTGGAGGGCTCAGTCGACTTCGCCCTGGTACTGGACCTGATTGTCCTTCCAGACGAGATGCGGATGGGTGTTGCCGTAGAGCGGATCGGTATCCATCAGCGAGAGCGCCCGGTTGGTGCAACCGGAGAGCGCCAGCACACCCACAGCGACCATCATACTCAGCATTGCACGCATGGCTCGGTTCCCCTTTTCCATCGCCCACACGGGTGACAATAGACAAATCCAACCCGGACCGCTAGTTGACCGTGGGTCCCTTACTAATTTGTCAAGCTTACACCGGTTCCCGCCGCTTGTCAGGGGGCAAGCCGCCGGGTCGCCGCCGCCAGCCATTCGGCCGTCCCGGCATCGACCAGGGGCGCGATCGTGGCGGCCACCCGGGCGTGGTAGGCGTCCAGCCAGGCAACCTCGGCCGGGGCCAGGAGACCCGGGTCCACGAGGTTCCGGTCGATCGGCGCCAGGGTCAGGGTCTCGAATCCCAGCATGGGCCGGTCGGCACCCGCGACCGGGGCCTCCACCACCGTCACCAGGTTCTCGATCCGGATGCCGTAGCCACCGGTCTTGTAGAACCCCGGCTCGTTGGAAACGATCATGCCCACTTCGAGCGGCACCCGGTTCGGAACCTTGGAGATCCGGTGCGGCCCTTCATGCACGCCGAGATAGCTCCCGACGCCATGGCCGGTGCCGTGATCGTAGTCGAGGCCACCCGCCCAGAGCGCCATCCGCGCCAAGGCATCGAGCTGACTGCCGGTCGTGCCGCGCGGAAAGCGCGCGGCGCCGAGTGCGATATGCCCCTTGAGCACGCGCGTGAAATGGTCGCGCATCTCCGCCGTCGGCTGGCCGATGGCCACCGTGCGCGTGATGTCGGTCGTCCCGTCGAGGTACTGCGCGCCGGAATCGACGAGATAGAGCTCACCCGGCTGGATGCGGCGGTTGGTGGCCGGCGTCACGCGGTAGTGCACGATGGCGCCGTTGGGGCCGGCGCCGGAGATGGTGTCGAAGCTGAAATCGCGGAACAGCTCGTTGGCGCGCCGGAAGTGCGCCAGCTGGTCGGCGGCCTCAATCTCCGTGAGCTTGCCGGAGACCGCATGCTCCGATAGCCACGCGAGGAAACGGGTCACGGCCGCACCGTCGCGCCGATGGGCCGCCCGCGCACCCTCGATCTCGACCATGTTCTTGCAGGCCTTGGGAAGCGCGCACGGATCGCTGGCGCGCACGATCTCCGCCCCCGCCGCGCCCAGCCGGTCGAAGATCCAGGCGGCGGCGCTGGTCGGATCGGCCAGCACGCGCCGCTTCTCTTGCCCGAGCCGGTCGAGCGCCGCCCCAAGTTGATCGGGTGCGTGAACGCGCACGGCATTGCCCAGATGCGCTTCCAGGCCGGGCATGAATTTGCGCCGGTCCATGAAAAGGTCGACGGCGCCGTCGGCGTGCAGGACGGCGAAGCCCAGGGGCAGCGGCGTCCGCGGCACGTCGCCGCCGCGGATGTTGAGCAGCCAGGCCAGCGAGTCCGGCCCCGTCAGGACGGCCGCGTCCACCTTGTCCGCCGCCAGCTTGGCCCCCAGGGTCGTCCGCTTCTCGACCGACTCGCGGCCGGTGTAGCGCAGCTCGTGGGGGCGCACCGGTGCAATCGGGGGCGCCGGCTGGTCCAGCCAGACCGCGTCGAGCGGATTGTCGGCGCAGGCCACCAACTCGCCGCCGGCGCGCGCCGCCGCCCGCCGCAGCGACTCGAGCCCGTCCGGCGTGTGCAGCCAGGGGTCATAGCCGAGCTTCCCGCCCGCCGGCAGGGTTTCGGTGATCCAGGCTTCGGGCGGCTGATCCGTCACGTGGCGGGCGACGAACAACGCGCCATCGACCTGCTGGGTCACCTGCAGGGTGTAGCGCCCGTCGACGAAGATGGCGGCGGCCTGCCGCAAGACGATCGCCAGCCCCGCCGAGCCCGTGAAGCCTGTCAGCCACGCGAGCCGCTCGGCCCGCGGCGGCACGTATTCGCCCTGGTGCTCATCGGCGCGCGGTACGATGAAACCGCTCAACCCGCGCCGCTCCAGTTCGTCGCGCAGAGCGGCAACCCGGGCGGCCGCATCCGCCGGCCTTCCGGCAGCGGCAGCCGCCTTCGAGACCTTTTCGGCCCGATAGGCCTGCAGCTGGGCCTTCAGCGCCGCGCTGGGGTTGCTGGCGACGAGGTCGATCCAGCCGTCGGGATCCGCCGGCTCGGGCGCCCCCGCGACGCCCGCCAAAAGCCCCGGGAGATCGGCCGCGC
>Ga0335082_10001327_pt1 | contig 26450 bp, 29 predicted proteins | sample Lox_Sample_41_FD_206718 | JGI IMG/M metagenome (GOLD analysis project Ga0335082, IMG submission 206718) | Soil microbial communities from Loxahatchee National Wildlife Refuge, Florida, United States - Lox_Sample_4.1 | ecosystem: Environmental > Terrestrial > Soil > Wetlands | place: USA... | reverse complement strand
GCGCAAATACTGGGAATTACGGAGGCTTCGGTTAAGACCCGCTTGCTGCGCGCCCGCCTGCAAATGCGCGACGCCCTGGCGCCCGGCATCGATGGTTCATGGACGACTGGCAGGGCAGAATTCAAGAAAGTGAGACCATGGTAGTCGCAGAGCCAAGCGGGCGTAACATATTTACGAATTGTGCATCCCACTATGGTGATTGAAATCAGTTGTCTCGAAGTTTGGCAGGAAATTTCGAGGTATATAGATGATGGCGTAGATCCTGAACTGCGCGCTCGCATGGAGGCACACTTCAAGGTGTGCAAGCACTGCTCTGCCGTTCTGGACGGTACGCGCAATGTTGTAAAGTTGATTGCCGATGGCGCCGAATTCGAGGTTCCCCAGGGCTTTGGGAGCAGGCTCTACAGCAAGCTGCATGCGCAATTGAAGCAAAGCTAACTGCCTGTCTTTCTGTCATCTCAGGATAAACCTTAAACCGTATCTGGAAGGTCAGGATTATCCATGAACGTAGTGATGCGCCAAGCGCCAGCTGAGTCTTTCCTCCAAAATTCCAGGTAGCGGGTTCGCCTGAAGACAGGCTCGCCGCCTGATTTGGGCGTGAGCGTCAACTCGTGCCAGCCGTAATCGTAGGCGGCATCACCCAGCAGGACAATTCGGATAACGATGACATTCAGGCGCGCTTGATAAGAGTGGAACAGTTCCTCCAGGTATGCCGTAAGCTTTGCTGGCGCATCGGCCGCATAGCGGCTGGGCCGGCTGTCGGACATGTCGGTGAACTCGTCGGCGAAGACCCTCAGTATCCGGTCCACATCGCAGGTGGTGAATCCCTCACGGTACTCCGATTTGGCTACATTGATCGCATAGGTATCGTCCATCTCCGGCCGCTCCACTTCCTCAACAGACCGTTTATTATTGCTCATCATGTGAGCCTGCGGAGGATTTCGGTTGCTAGCTGTGACTTCCGGCCGCGATGCCGACTCCCCGCAAGCAGGACATTGGTGCAGCTCCACGACCATGCCCCCCATCATGTTGTCAGCTTGCACTGGAGATGTCTCATACATGAGCTTGTCCGCATGATGATTTATGCGAGTGCCGCATCCGGTCGACCGGTGCCATTTGCATAAGCCGGTCGCCGATCTGATGCGGGAACGGCCCCGTTGTTACACGGCTCATCAGGCCGATCGCTCGACTAATCTGAACGCTCCCTCATCCGACGAACGAAACTTTTCTCCGGTCACCGAATCCCACACTGCACAACTCGAGTACAAACAACCAAGGAGATGACTAAATGAAACGCAAGTCTTTGATCTACGGTCTAGTTATTCTGGCAGCAGTCGCTGCCTGGGCTGCCTTCCGGCCGGAGCGCCTGTTCGTTAACGCCAAAGTGAATGAAACAATGCCTGCCGTCGGGTCCAGCCACTCCCCGGAGACCACTCTGAGCTCCGGTGCTTTCCACGGTGTGGCGCACAACGGAAGCGGGAACGCGAGCATTTACCAGCTGTCAGACGGCAAACGCATCCTCCGCTTCACCAACTTTCAGACCTCCAATGGCCCCGACGTTCACGTCTATCTGATTGCCGCCAACGACGCGACTGACAGCGAGACAGTAAAGAAAGCCGGTTTTCGTGAGATTGGATCGCTCAAGGGCAACATCGGCGACCAGAACTATGAAATCCCGTCGGACGTCGATCTTGCGAAATACCATGCGGTTACGATTTGGTGTAAACGCTTTAGTGTGAACTTCGCTACCGCCCCGTTAAGCCCCCAGTCGGGATCAATGGCCGCGATGAATCACTGATGCCGAACGGCCGGGGAGGGAGATCACGCTGGTCAACTCCAAGCACAAGGCTTTTCTCAAAATGGGGTGGCGATTCGGTATCCCACCCTTCTTGTTGCGCAGTGCAGGGAGCACTTAGCCGGCGATTGCATCGGATGTGCGTTCACCCAAGTATTGAACGGCGCCAGGGCAATCATCTGCTCATTTGTGAGCTTTCAAGCGTTGGCGAGCAGCGTAGGCTGCGACCTTTAGTCGGTTTCCGCACAGTTGCATGCTGCACCAGCGCCGAGTCCCCTTCTTGCTTGTGTCATAGAAATGTAGTACGCACTGTCCACACTTGCGGACACGGTCGCGATCCACATTGGCGAACAATGACGCTGCACTGTGCGCCAGCGGGGCAAGCAAGTCTTCGGGCCGACACGGTTCGAACCAGAGCTCCGTCGAAGGCGCACCTGCACTCGCCTTCAGCCTGGTAAGCATGGGATGTTCCGCCAACAGCCGATTCAGTTCGTCGAGAGCCGAGTGATGCACTGTGCCACCGCGCTCCCAGCTGAGGACTTCCTTGCTCAGTTTTTCCCGCAGTCCCCGAATAGCTTCCACGGTGCGTCGAGCCCGTGCAGAGCCCTCCCACTCTTGTAAAAGGTCCCGTACCTCACGATATGTAAGCAGTCCAGCTGCCTGAAACCAACGTAACAAAGCGTTGAAATCCGGAAGTAATTCCGTGGGTTCACTGTCCTGGACTGGACACGTGTTCAGGAAATCGAGAGCCAGATGATTGCCGATGAAGAGGAACCCGTCTCTCCAGTCGGAATTGCGAATCGTCCCTCCCGAGGCCAACTCTGCACCTCCAGACTGGATTGTAACACCGATAATGAAACTTTTTATTGGTTAGCTTATCTGATGTCATGAAGGCGGGGAAATCCGGCGTGGCGCCTGATCATCCGCGACTGCAAGTTCTAGAGGAGGTTCATCATGACCAAGTACCAACATGCCACCGTTGACGGCTCGAAGATCTTCTACCGTGAAGCCGGTCCTGTGTCTGCTCCCACCATTCTCCTTCTTCACGGCTTCCCGACGTCATCCCACATGTTTCGCAACCTTATTCCAGCATTGGCCGACCGCTACCACCTGGTCGCACCTGACCTGCCCGGCTTTGGCTTCTCGGATGCACCCGACCGCAAGGCGTTCCAGTACACATTTGAGAACCTGGCCCAAGTCATCGACCGTTTCGCCCAGATCCTCGGGCTTGGGCGCTACGCGATTTACGTCTTCGATTACGGGGCGCCGGTTGGATTCCGCCTCGCGTTGGCGCATCCGGAGCGAATCACCGCCATCATCTCGCAGAACGGGAACGCATACGAAGAAGGACTGAGCCAGGGGTGGAACCCGATCCAGAAATACTGGAAGGAGCCCACACCGCAGAATCGTGCTGCTCTGCGCGAATTCCTCACGCCAGAAGCTACTCGCTCCCAGTACCTATACGGTGTCCAGAACGCGACGCTGCTGGCGCCGGAAGCCTACGAACTGGACTCGGCGCTGCTCGCCAGGCCCGGCAATGACGAGATCCAGCTGGACCTGTTCCTGGACTATGCCAGTAATGTCGCGCTGTACCCCAAGTTCCAGGAATATTTCCGCACCAAGCAGCCACCCCTGCTGGCGGTTTGGGGCAATGGTGATCCATTCTTCCTGCCTCCTGGAGCAGAAGCATTCAAGCGTGACAACCCAGGTGCCGAGGTGCGTTTTTACGACACCGGCCACTTCGCTCTGGAAACTCATTACCAGGAAATTGCCGGTGCTATTCGGGATTTCCTCGGTCGCGAGCTGACGCAACAAGTCAAGGCCGCATAAGGAAGCCCCTCACCAAAGACCGTGTGCATTCACACGAAAGAACGAAGGATAAAACGATGAAGGCGTTAGGGCGCTAATCACAGGTGGCAGCAGAAATCGGAACGGCTTCCGCACAACTCTTCCGGGAGGAAGGCGCCAGGGTCGCGATTTCCCGGTCGCAACCAACAAACGCTCGACGCTGCGGCCAAGGATCTTGGGCCCGGCATCGTAGCCGCGTTCCATGCCAGCAAATTGCGCGATCTCGATGCCGCTTGCGGAAAGGCTCCCGATACAGCTTGTTTTACGTACAACAGTTCGCTACACCGTCGCCTTGCCTGAAGCGTGGAGCGTTCGAATGGGTAAGTCGCTGACAATGCTTTTCGGGGCAAGTCGAGAATGGGCAGAGAATGGGTTCTCCCCCACGTTCCGCTACCCACAAATCACCCACAGCCTGCTCGATGATTATTGGCGCCAGAACGCCCGCAAGTTGTTGATGGCGGAGAGGGGGGGATTCGAACCCCCGATACAGCTTTTGACCGTATAACGGTTTAGCAAACCGCCGCCTTCAGCCACTCGGCCACCTCTCCGCGGCGTGTTTTCAATAGTTTACTACATGCCCTTCAGTTCGTCTGCTGGCCAACTGCTGGCCACGCCTGTAGCGAGTTTACTACCACTTGCATGCGCTGCATGGCTTCTAGTACCGCGGGATCGAAGGTCTTGATGTATCGTTCCTTGGTCACGTGTGGCTTCGCATGGCGCAAGACGCGCTGGACGATCTTTTCGTTAGCCCCCAGCTCGTATAGGTTCGATGCGATGCCATGCCGGAATCCATGCCAGCCATACCACGGCAAGCCACTAGCCTCGATTGCCGTTCGAATCACGCGCTGGGCCAACTTGTCCATGTCCATGGGACGCCCATTGCCGGAGTGGAAGATCAGTCCGGTGATCGGGTTACGCATGGATGCGCGGTACTCTTCCAGGATCTTAGCCAGGGTCGGAATTACCGGAACCGATTGACGGCTGGCACGATTCTTGGGCTCGTTCACAACCGTCTTCCAGATTGAACGGCTGACCGTTATGGCGTCGTCGGAGAAATCTGGCCACTCCACACCGCGCAGTTCACCTTCGCGCAATCCCGCAAAAGAAGCGGTTGCCACTGCTGCTTTGGGCAATAATGGCAACACCTCGAGGATGCGCAAAATCTGGACCAGGTTGTAGGCGTAAGTCTCTCCCGGCTCACGTGCATTTCGGGGAACCCTCGCGCCTTCGACCGGATTTTCTCCGTCGTACGCGCCTTCATTCTTAGCGTGCGTGAACGTTCGGCTGAGCAGTTTCCAAACTCTGCGGTGAACCTTGCGTGCTGATTGAGCCACCCTACTGAACCGGCGATGGCGCCGGACAGGAAGTAGCAGTTAAGCAAGAAGGTGCTTCTTTGCCGGTGACTGGGTTTAGACGGGGTAACCGGCGGCCGCAGGTCGGACAGAAGACGGCGCCGATGCCGGCGGCAAGTCCTATTGTTTCACCTTGCGGTACGCGGTGGTTTTACCGATGCCGAGCAGCTGCGCAGCGGCAGGGATGCTTTCTCCGGTCACTTGGAGAGCTTTTTCGAGTGCTGCTTTTTCAAGGTCGTTAAGGTTGAGGGTCTCTGGGAGGGTAAATGAGCGGCTGATTGCTTTATGGCAATTAGCCGATCCCATTTCGTAAGCCCGGTGTGCTAGGCGCTCCAGGTCTAAGGTCCCTCCCCGCGCCGCGCGTGAAAGCGACCCTAATATCGTCTCGTCAGTTTCGGGGATCATGGACACTCCTATGATGTCTTGTCTAGTTCCATCTTCTTTTCCTCTTTACAGAGACGAGGAATCTGGTTAGAGTGCGTGTGCAGCCGGCAGCCTTCAGCTTGAGGCGGATTCGCTCATCGCTCAGCCACGCATACCGGGAAAGAATGGCCAGCTCTGGCTCGCTCCAAGGGCGCTCTTTCGTCCGCGCCAGGCCTAATTCCCGCGCACGCTTCTTCAGTGCCCAGTGCGGCATGCCCACCTTCTTGGCTAATGGCCGGATACCGAAGCCCCTTTTGGCGTCTCGATGGTTCAGATAGCTCTCTCGGATCAGCTGATCGATCTGGTCGGTGAAGATGTATTTGCGCCGACTCTGGACCGTGGCGTGACCGTGATCGCAGTATCTCCGTGGTCTCAGGTGGACTGTCGGCGCACAGCCTGTGCCTATCTTGTTTATTGGAGTCTCTTCCATGTGATTCTCTTCTGAGGCGTAGCGTCCGTTGCGAAATTACCGGTCGGTTCGCGGTGGCACCGCGCCCGTAAGCCAGGATTGCTTCGACTGATTCGCGTGCTGCAGGAGATCCTTTGCAGATTACTCAGAGTTGGGTCGGTCTCTGGATTGTGGAGTTACCAGGCAACTGAACGTGAGTTCTCGTCGCTCCCGATTACAATCGTGAAAACCTTGGCTTTTCGAATGAGACCCAACACGTCGAACGGTGGCCGAAGAAGAAGAAAACTTGCAATGCTCAAGGCGCGCAAAGACTGGTGGAGGATGTTTCTTAGCCTTTTTCCTACCTACTGCCATCGCGGCCATGCGGCGAGAAACAAGACCCTCGACACTCCTTCTCTCAAGCGTCCACGTGCGCACATCCCTCTCGGTTCGTTTCCAAAGTGAGCCATATATGGCGAGGAGGACAATCCAATGCACAGCAAAGGGCGATTTCCAAATGCAATTTTCGGCGCGAGCCCGCGACCGGAAGGTGCCGCGCTCGCGATCATGCTCCTGTTCCTCATATTCGTACTTTTGTTCATTACTCTTGCCGCGCAGCCCGCACAGGCACAGACTTTCACCGTGATCTACAACTTCACTGGCGGATCAGACGGGTTGGAGCCGCAGGCTGGGTTGACCATAGACAAAGCCGGAAACTTGTACGGAACAGCCATCGTCGGTGGCCGTGGCGGTTATGGCACGGTCTTCAAGCTGGCGCACATCAACTCCGGATGGATCTTCACCCCAATCTACAGCTTTACTGGTGGCAATGATGGGGCCCAGCCTCGAGCCAGATTGGTCTTCGGCCCAGACGGTAGTCTCTACGGTACGACTACTCAAGGAGGCGGAGGCAACGGCTGTGGCGGGCAAGGCTGCGGTACCGTTTTCAGGCTGAGACCTGCACCGACAGCCTGCAAAACGGCACTCTGCCCATGGTCGGAAACTGCACTTTACAGGTTCACGGGAACCTTAGATGGGGGCGAACCATCCGGGGCGGTTACTTTCGACAAAGCAGGAAATATCTACGGCGCGACGGCGCAGGGCGGGCCACAATCAGGGAATTGCTTCCTTGGCAGCTGCGGCACTGTCTACAAGCTGACGCCATCGAATGGCAGCTGGACGGAAAGCGTTCTGTACAGCTTCGCCGGAGGCACCGATGGGCAATGGCCCGTGGGCAGTGTGATCTTCGATAGCGCCGGTAACCTTTATGGTTCGACCAACGGCGGTGGTTTTTCCGGCGGGTCATACGGCTACGGGACCATTTTCCAGTTGATGCCGTCGGGATCCAGCTGGTTAGAGACTATTCTCCACGCATTTCAAGGGGGAACCGACGGACAGGGTCAACAAGACTCCCCGATTCTTGATAAGTCGGGCAACCTCTACGGCACGACCGCGGGCGGTGGCACTAGTGGCGGCGGCACGGTTTACGAATTGACGCCGTCAAACGGCGGTTGGACTTTGACGACGCTTTATGACCTCGCCGGCACGGCGGGGCCCGGAGGCGGTGTGATTATGGATGCAGCCGGAAATCTTTACGCCACGACGCAACTCGACGGCGTGTATGGGCAAGGGTCGGCGTTCAAACTCACACACTCAGACAACGCCTGGATTTACAACTCGCTGCACGACTTTACGGGTGGCAGCGATGGGAAATTGCCGTATTGCAGCCTCGCAATGGATGCCAGTGGCAACCTTTACGGCACCACTTCCCAAGGCGGAACCTACGGCTACGGCGGCGTCTTTGAGATCACGCCGTGACTAAATATTGCGGTCCACACTGGCCGACACCCCGGATTGGGTGTCGGCCCTTTTCTAAGCTGCTACTCGATTGCTCCTTGATCGTCAGCAAACAGCATTGGTGTCGCCTGATGCCCGGCGTGGCCGGCCTGCCGAAGCGCTTCTTGCTGAGCCGTGGGCGCAGCCAACAGGCGGAGCTCAACCTCAAGCTGCGGCCGGGTGGTCGCCGAAATGAAGCGCCATGCTGTCGAGTCGCCTATTCCGTCGAGGTAACCCCTTATTGCATGGGCCCTATAGAGATAATGCGGACGCGTTGACCGGACTGCTGAGAGACAACCGCAAGGTAGATTTTTCCAAGCGCATCATTGTCATGACTTCCAATCTCGACGCCGCGGAGATGAGCGGCCTGATCAACGGTGGCATTGGTTTCGTGCAAAAACCGCTCAGGCGGACGCCAAGCTGAACAACAAGATCGACACCACAGCGGCCAGCAGCGGCGAAATCATCTTCGCGAAAAGGGGCTGAGGCAGCGCTGCCCCCACTCCTTCTGGAGCGGCACGGACCGGACTTCAGCAGGCATGCTCCAGTGAGCAATTCCATGAGAGCGGGAGTGGCAGCATATACATTTGGGTGCACATCCCAAATCGACGGCTCTCTAGCGTTTTCCTCGGACTCTATACTACTTAAATTGCGCCTGGCACTTGCGGTGCCAGCTTAAGAATTGGCTTCGTTCCCACTCTAGGCGCACGCCTGGGTGAGAACGTCCGGATCGAGCGCTTCTATTGCACCTATAGAGACTACCGGACAGGAGGCCTGAGTGACAATCTTATAGGCCGTTTGCCACATGGGTGGGCCGGCAGTGGTCCAGGCGCGCTTACCCATAACGATGACGTCCATTTGGCTTCGTTCCGCAACCTTGACGATGACTTCGGCCGCAGGACCCGCTTCCACCCGGAAATGCGCCATCTTCGCTGTGCCCGGATGTAGTTCCAGAAACGCGCGAAGACGAGTTTCCATCTTAGAAACAGCCTCCACACTGTCCTTATTGCTCGCTGATCTCGATGGTAGGACGTGAAGCAGGGTCAAGTCGCCGCCCGTCGCCTTTGCCAGAGAAACTCCATATGGCAAAGCGCTCAATGATTCTGCAGAGAGATCCGTGGGAACCAGGAAATTTTTGGGGTCGGTCCCTGAAGCTTTCGATTGCAATACGTTGGGCCCAAACGTGAGCACCGGGCAGGCCGACTCCCTGAAAGCGCTTTCCGCCACTGAACCCAACACGAGCTTGCCAAGCCCGGTTCGGCCTCGGGTGCCGATGACCAGCAGCGCAGAACACTTCTCTTCAATTACATCTGCAATTGTCGTCCACACGGGCCCAGTTCTCGCCATGGAGTCGAACTTCAGTCCTTCGAGGCTACCATCACGTCTGAGACTGGCCTCAATGCAATCCAGTTCGCACTGTGCCTTCTCGCAACCCGCCGCTATGCCATCGGGCCCCGCCAAGCCATAAACTGCAGGGTCAATAACGTGAAGCATAGACACGCTTGAGTGATAGCGAAGCGCGATACGGAGAGCGTGCCGCAGAGAATCAAGTGACATGCGGCAGAAGTCGGTGGCGACGAGAATGTGCCTAATCGATAACATTGCCGGCCACAATAAAATAGCGGCGATGGAACCCACCGCAACCAGACAGGACGGCCGCGATACATCGCCGGAAACGTAAACACCCTGCCGTTGAGTTTTTTCGGTCCACCGTCGCTCCTAGTGCGCATCGCTTCATGTGACGTTTTCCATGAAGAGCATCTTTACTGCCATTCGTCATCCTGGATACGATGGTTGCGACTGACTGAATACTTCCGGAATTCATATATGCTCACTACCAGTTGTTTATTGCCTGCCACTACAGATTGCGATGGGCGCCTAATGAAGGCCACGCGAATCAATACGGCGCCCACCTATGCGTGGTATGAACTTGCGAGCCTGCCACGTGCCCGTCTTACGGACTACGGGCACTGGCAGGATTGAAATGAGGCATTACTGCAGCGAGGAAACTGTGGTCTGCGAATCCACTTGCAGTCCCTTGCTGACCAGGACCTTTACCTCGACCCGGCGATTCATGGCCTGTCCGTTAGCATCTGAATTGCTAGCTACAGGGTGAGTCGCCCCGTAGCCGGCGGGCACGATAATTCGCCACGGGGAAACATTGGCATTCTCGCGCAGATACTGTGCCACCGCCGCGGCCCGCCGTTCGCTTAGTCTTTGATTATATTGTTTACTTCCTGTGCTGGAAGCGTAGCCTGCGATCTGGATCACGTAGCCGTTAACGTTTGAATTAGCAGCAACAAGCTGGTCGAGAGATGCTTTGTCCTCGCCGCTCAAAACAGAACTACCGTCTCGGAAGTAAACTCCGAGTTCCGCGACTGTCGCATAATCGCCTAAATCGGAAAGGCGCTGGTTTACCGCTTTGACGGCAACTTCGTTCTGCGCTGCTGCGGCTGTTGCGGACTGCGCCGTCGACAGGCCCTGGTCCGCCGTAGATTGCGCATTATCAGCAGAACTCTGGGCCGCTGCCGCATTGGCAATGCCCTGATCTGCGGTAGTCTGGGCCTTGCCGACTGCTGCCCGGTTATCCTCGATCTGTTTTTCCTGGGCTACTGTGACCGCAAATGCATCAGGCCTGAATGTGACCTCCCTAGCCTCAACTGTGCCATCGGCGTTGGTCATGCCCTGTACTTGAACAGTCAATCCCGGCACTAACGCTGCGCTATTCATCTTATGGCCTCCCCAGAAGCCACCTTTTCCCCTCTGGCGTTCGATCTTGGTTGAGTCGGTGATTGCGACGACACGAACCGAACCATTCTTGTCTTGAATCTTTACTAACTGGCTCTCGCGCGAGATGATTGTGCCTGTGAACTTTGTCTTTTGGCCGTTGGTAGCTGCATTTCCGGCTGCGACGAGCGACAGTAAGCACAGGCAAACTGAAGATAAGAATGCTAGACGTACCTTCTTTCTATTGAATAATTTCATTCGAGTCTCCTTCGTTAAATTGCTAATAGGGCTTTGACACCAGACGCCGTAAGGCAGATTTATCCCGCTGCTGCCAAAGCTCCTCACTACAGCGTCGCAGGTAAAGGGCCAAAAAAAGTGCAGGAGTCCAGTCCATTGGTTCTGATTGCAAATGCGGAACTTATCTACCTCTCGAAAAGCTGGTATTGTTGAGCGGATTTGTCGGAGGTGCCCATTAAATGGCAGTGTCACTATTTGAGCATGGGCTGGCATCTTCGGTCTGTTGTGCGGTGCGGAGTGATATGGACCCTGGATCGGGACTTGGGCCTCAGTTCCAGGTGAGGGCGGTTGATAGCGAACTGTAGGGCCAAAGCCCGCGCCAATGGTGCGGCGCGCCACCAAGGCCGCGTCGAGAGAAAATCGCTCAGGGCGGCGGGCCTAGCGTGAACACGCGTGCATATTAGCCCCTTAACCGGGTAGCAATTGGCGGGGCGGCAGCCTTAAAGGGCGCGCCGCGGTCGATGGCTACTTCGCGTTCCACGTGACGCCGAGAGCGTGCAGAATCAGGCTGTCCTGGAAGGTCAAGATGTTGGGATGGACGGCCACGGTGAACGCATATCGCACGTCGGGATTTTGTGTGATGCACCAATGTTCGTGGTGCGTCACGCATTCGCAGTGGGTACATCTTTCCCCGCCGACCGCGACTTGCTTCTTGTGGCGTGGTATGGCTTGCTGATGGATCGACATAAAAGCTCTCCTCTCTTCACGCCCATCGGCTACCTAGGCGAAACTTGGGCAGCGACGCGAAGGGCGATTATTCTGTTACCACAGCCACCCGCACTGACAGCGCACGGAATCCGAGAGGCACCATTTTTTCAGCAGCGCTTTACAGACGGCGCATGATCGCATCCACATAACCCCTCCAGCCGACGGCCACCAATAATGCTTTCTGGTGAGCCGCTTCGTGTTACTTCCTAATTAGTGCACCTGAGCAGCCGTTTTCTAAGCTGTAGAGCTGGAGATCCGGAGCTTGATTATCAATAAGTTCCAAAGGCGATGTTGGCATCAGACTGCCGTTGCCAATGCCTGCTGACGATCTGCGGACACTTGAGGCATTATTCAAACACTTCCCGGTCTCGGATGTTTTCTTGGCACGCCGCGACCGATCGAGCGGGCCTTCAGCTCCGTGTGTAGCCTTCGTGAGGAATTTGCTAGAACGAGAGCGTAACAGTGAGTGGATAATGGTCCGATGCCGACACGCGGTTGTGAACCTGGGGTTGTTTGGCTCGAATGGGACCGCGGGTGAAGATCCAGTCGATGATGCTCCCCCGGTCGAGCAGCGACTTTGGCGGGGTGGTTCGCACCCCCTGGCCGGCGAACTCGTTGCGGAATTCTGCCCGTTTCAGATCACCAGAGGCAGTCGCACGGGTGATATCAAAGTTCAAGTCCCCAGCCAAGACAACAGGAATAGCAGATCGGTATCGATTGGCGTCATTGAGACACTCCTCCAATTGTGAGAAGCGCAGATGTACGTTTCCCCGGCTTTCAAGGTGAAGGTTGTAGGTGACCAGACCTCTTCCCGCGACGTTAACTTCGGTCACCAAAGCCAGCCGTCCTCCGATCCTCTCCTGAAACGGCTGCAAATCGGGGAAGTACCAGCGCGGCCGCCAGAAATTCGATTGCTCCTTAAATCTTATGATTCGAGGATTCAACAATGGCCAGCGAGAGAGTGTTGCCTGCCCATGAAAGGCCGGTGACGAACGCGAACCTTGGGTCAGTTCCTGGAACTCACAACCAAAGACGTAATTCATCTGCAGTTTTTGGGCGATTTCCCGGGCAACATTGAGACGATGCGTCCGCCGGGCATTGAGGTCCACCTCCTGCAAAATTAGGAGGTCAGCTTTCGCGTCGCCGAGAAACTCAACGATGCCGTTCAGTTTTAACCCGCGATCGATGTTCCAATCGACAACGCGGATTGAGCTGGGCGGCCAAAGCGTCAGCCCCCAGGGAGCGAAGCTGCCAGTTTCAATAGCCTGGTTGGATGTCGCATCCATGTCACTCTAGTACGTTGCGGAGTAAAATCCTATCGCGAGAAGCGCCGCGCCCTGGAATAAGAGCGAAGAGATTCTTCCGACTTTGACAGCGCAGCAAGATGTCTGAACGCCATTTCTTTAGCGATAGACACCTCTCGCGCTGAAGCGCGCAGTAATTGCGCGCATTCATGGTCTGAGTAGCCCTCCAGCATCGACATCACAAAAACAAACCGCTCGAACGTCTCGAGTCGAAGCACCCCATGCAGGGCGGGGTTAGCGCTCGAAATGACCCCACTCTGCCCAGAGGGCGAAGTCTCATCCTTATTATTCTTCATCACAAGTTGCATCATCCGGATTGCATTTCGGACGACTACATGTCGGATCCAGGAAATGTTCCAATCCGCAAAGGTAGCCCTCAAATTCATGCTGTCGCTCAGGCTGGACACAAAGCACTCTTCCGCGCAATGTTCACTTCCGGTCAGCAGCAGGCAAAGTAGATACAGGGACTTCACGTCCTGCTTAAATGTCTGGCAGATGTCATTCTGGGTCGAAGATACTGTTTCGACCGGGGCGGACCGGCTCACGTCTTCTTCACCTCTGTCTAAAATTACGTACGTTATAGCCTCGCCAATGCTGGCTGGCTCACGTCCCGCTCTGCTGCGCGATCACAATCAGACATTGTCGTCAGACTTCCGTGGGAGAACCCGCTCTCTTTGTACGTCTCCTGTTTCGAGGTAACGCTGTTGCTGAAATCACTGGTTGCGTACGCAGTGATGAACGGATCAGCGTCCACCAGGTCCGGCAAGGAAAACTTCGCTCATAACGCGAGCGATACAACAGCAGTTACCACATCCCCTATTGCCAGCAAGAAGCCAGTACCGACTAATAGGACCGATGCCAGCAACTGCGATTGGTCGTCGCCAGCCTGCAGGTACATGTTGACCGGATAAGCAATTGCTAGGACATTGATGAGCGCCAAGATCAACCATCGCTTGGGATCGTGTTTCTTGTTCTTTTGCATATCAATTCCTCAAAATGGAAGCTGCGCAGACCTTCATTCAGAAGAGTCTCGCGGGATTGACAGTGCACTCCTGTTGCCAAACTGCGGCTCCTTCTTGTCGCTTCTGGAGCGGCCTAGGGGACACCGTGTCTGTCCCTCCGGTCGCGACCGTAAACGACTGATCCTGCACGGCACAATGCAGGACCAATTTTGGGGTGTTGCATGTTTCGTCCGATAACGTGCACGCGATCGTCAGGATTTCCACGCCCGCATGTGGTCAGTGCCGCGATACGGGCGGAGATCAGGGGTCGAACAACAGCCTGTCTTCCGTCTAACTCTCGCGGTTTCAGCGGCTCAGATACAGGCCTCCTTCGGCGCGATGCATGCTCATAAGACTACGCTGCAACCCCCCACGGGAACCTCTAAAGCAGCGGCCATAGCAGATCGGAGGTCGTGCAAAAGCCCAACATCAACGATCGGAGGAACAATGAAACGAACTACATCTGTTTCTGACGCAGAGCCTGCAACCAGCGAACAACCACCGGACATGACCGACCAAGTCCGAGCACGTGCCTACGAGCTCTATGACCTCCGCGGTCGTGAAGATGGCCATGACGTGGAAGATTGGCTGTTAGCAGAATCGCAGTTGATCCAGGAACCGCAGGCTAAGGACTCGTAACGCCGGAGCTGACGACTCCGAGCCTGAGTACGTGAACCCAGAAAAAATACTTCACTGGGCAGCAGCCCAGGTTGAATAAACAGGCAGCAACTCAGAACTTCGGGGGTTGCTGCTTTTTTGTCGCAGACATGATTGCACAAAATAAAAGGGAGGAGGCTTATCAAGACAGCCATCTACTGGAGATTCAATAACAGCCTTGTTGGTGAACTTGGATCCAAAGACGAAGACGGTCCTCGTGCCGCTGAAGAGACTGGCGTGCATGGCGAGATTGGTTTCTTGCGCATGTACACAACAGTGCCGCCCTCTTCGAACGAAACTTCATCCATCAGTGCTCGCATCATGTAAATGCCACGACCGTGAGTGGAGGTCAAGTTTTCCGGGGCAGTCGGATCTGCTATGGAGTCGCTATCGAATCCCGCACCCTCATCCCGAACCGTGATCGAGACTTCGCCATCTGCACTACAGCCGATTGTGACGTAAACGCGCTTGTGCGGATCCTCTCTGTTGCCGTGGATGACAGCGTTGGAGATTGCCTCCCGCAATGCAATTTCAATATCAAGTTCGCTATCGTCCGTGCCTCGAAGTCTTGTAGTCACGCGCGTCACCTCGTCAACGAACGACGACACCATAGCGAGGTCACTCGGGAGAGAGTACTTAAATTTCACAAAAGCCGCACAAGAAGGTGTAGGAGGCCGGTGAGCGATGCCGGGTCTCTGAGCCCTATCAAATTCGCGCATAATCGTGCTCCTGACTCTGGTATGAGTCGTAGTAATCCAGTCCCAGGTGGGTAATCATCTCCTCGCCCATTAAGTGGCGCAGTGTATTCTTCAGCTTTATCGACTGTATGAACAAGTCGTGTTCCGGAGACAGCCCCGGTGCCGTCATCGGTGACTTGAAGTAGAAGCTGAGCCACTCCTGGATGCCGATGCCTCGCAGTGTGGCTGAACGCTTCGCCAGATCCATGAACAGCACCAGGTCGAGCACGATCGGCGCCGCCAGAATCGAGTCGCGGCACAGGAAATCCACCTTGATCTGCATCGGATAGCCGAGCCATCCGAAGATGTCGATGTTGTCCCAGCCCTCTTTGTTGTCGCCTCGTGGCGGGTAATAGTTGATGCGGACCTTATGGCAGATGTTTGCGTACAGTTCGGGGTACAGCTCCGGCTGCAGGATGTGCTCTAGCACCGACAGTTTCGACTCTTCCTTGGTCTTGAAGGAGCCGGGATCGTCGAGTACTTCGCCGTCGCGGTTGCCGAGGATGTTGGTGGAGAACCATCCGCTCAGCCCCAGCATGCGCGCCTTGAAACCCGGAGCCAGGATGGTCTTGATTAGTGTCTGTCCGGTCTTATAGTCCTTGCCGCAAATGGGAGCTTCATTCTTGCGGGAAAGGTGATGCATAACCGGAATGTCCACCGTCAGGTTTGGCGCTCCGTTGGCAAATGGCACCCCTTCCTGCAGTGCGGCATAGGCATAGATCATCGACGGGGCTATGCTCTCATCATTGACCAGCAGGCCCTTCTCGAAGGCATCGACCGACTGGTGCACTCCGCTCTGCTGGATAAACGTCTCCGTCGATGCGCACCAGATCATCACCAGCCGATCCGCACCGCACGAATGCTTGAACTCGTGGATGTCTTCGCGTACCTGCTCGACCAGGTCCTTCTTATTCTTGCCTTTCTTCACGTTTGGACCGTCGAGCTTCTTCACATAGTTTTTGTCGAACACTGCCTTACGCGGTTTGATCGAAGAAAGAAACGGCTTCACTTGCTCGAGCAGTGAACGTTCCAGCACGCCAGCCTTGCCGGCACCAACGTACATATCGTCTTCAAAGATGTCCCAGCCGGTGAAGACCAGGTCATTCAACCCAGCCAGAGGCACGAAGTCCTGGACTTTGGGCGAACGGCCATCGGTCCTCCTGCCGAGACGAATGGTGCCCATCTGCGTCATTGAGCCGATGGGGCTCGAAATGCCCTTTCGCACGGCCTCTACACCGGCGACGAATGTCGTCGCTACCGCGCCCATACCGGGAATCATGATGCCGAGCTTTCCTTTTGGCGGCGCAACGTCCTCGCGATTGGTGTTACCTTTGTTCCTTGAGTCATTGTTAGACATGCCTGCCTGTTCTCCTTTCTTGAGTTCTCGCCGGACCAGACCTCTGCCTCGACCTCACGATTTAGGTGGGGCCTTGAGATCAGGTAGCTTTAACTGCAACGCGACTCGCACAAGAGCGCCAGGTTCGACGGTTATTTTCTGCTCAGCGTAGAGGCCAAAGTACGTCGCCTTTACTGTGTAGGACCCGGGCCCCAAATCAGAAAAGCGGAATTTACCCTCACGATCTGTAATGGTTGACACGATCAAGAAGTCACCCTGAACTATGACCTTCGCTCCTGGCGCGAATGCCGGGTCGTCAGGGGTCTCAAGAAACACCGTCCCTTGCACGACGGTTGTTTGCTCAGAGGTGCATTGAGCTTCTCTGCCGTGAGGGATCATTAGACACATACAGACCACCAAGAGCACGGTCGCTCTAACACTCACGCCGACCACGTTGATACCTCCGAAGCAGTTAACAGCATCGAGTGCAGCAGCTGTCGTTGCGCCGGTTCGATTTTCGTTTGGTACGAGTGCATTCGCGTCGCCAATAGTCGAGGGACGTAAGATCTTTCGCTGCAATGTCATGCTTCTACCACTACGGCAAGAACGTGACCTTATATGGGCACTGTCAAATTGTGGGCGCGATATTGTTCCGAAAAGCTCCGCAGTGGGTTGGAAGTTAAGACTTTAGAAGTGCCAAGGGGGCTGGCACGCTAGCTGCTTCTATTTCGATTCGCTTGTGCACGCGTCTCGTGCAGATTACAGTCCGGAGGAGCCATGCAGCCAGTAACAGCGCGAAATACACTGCTCAGCGAGTATGACGTTTCTTCAATCTTGAATCTCATCTGTCCAGGTTGTGGCGGACCCCTGGGTGGTCCCTCAAAAGAGTTCAAGTGCCAAGGCCTTTGTCGGAGAGATTGGCGCCCGGACTGGGAGAGCAGCGGCCTGAACCGAAAGCAGAGGAGGACGACCCGCTCCAACCGACGGCGAATGCTTCAGTCGATCCTGTAGCAATGAATTGACTCAGGGCCAATTGTCCCGCCGCTCGAATGCCGTGCTACAGCGGAACGACTGTGTTGTGCCCCAACGTTTTTTCAAACAAAAGCTACCTCATATTCTCTTGATCGCTTATCTAGATTTTTCCTCCGCTCTGCATTTTCCTGTATTACCTCAGAACCTGATCGTCTCCCCAACCGTTATTCGCAGCAGCTAGCGGTGCTTGTGACGTTCTTGCATATCGTTCTGCTACGGTCAGTGCCGGAATACGGGCAGGTCTTCAGAAAATCGCGTGAGGCTCTCCTCTTTTGAAGCAATGACTTAGCGCAAATCGAGCTTTGGCGACGGGAATGCACTCTGCAACCGCGTGAACGCGAGAGACCAGCTTGATGGTAGAGCGAACCTGATCTTGAACCTCAAGTTGTTCTCTCGCAACGGCCGATTTCTGCGGCTAGGTTGAATCGGGAGAAGCGCGACATGACATCGCAACCCAAACAAGCGCAGGCCGATCCTCAAGGCACAGCACGAATCTTACAGGCGATTTCAGTCAACCTGCTGATGCTGTTGATAGTTCTGTGCCTGATCTTTTCTTGTAATTCAGTCGCTCAGAGCACACCCAACTCTGGCTCAGTTGAAGGGGCCGTTTTTGTTATGGACTCCGGGGGCGCTTCCTATGTGCCAGGGGCGAAGGTCGCCCTGCAAGGTCCCAAGGCGCTCCAGGCAGAAACAGACGAAAACGGCAAATACAGCTTCCATGATGTCGAACCGGGTACCTACACCATTGCCGCAAGTTTCCCCGGTTTGGAGGCGACGCAGGAGGTCGTGATCAAGAGTGGCGCTGTGGCCAAGACTGACCTGGAGTTGAAACCCGTAGCAGTGACGACCTCCGTAACGGTAACGGATACCGCCAACGACGAAAAAGCTCCAACGATTACCGAAACGATCTCTGAAAAAACCATCGACGATGCTCCCAACGCGAATGAGCGATTTGAGAGTCTGCTGCCATTGGTGCCTGGCGTTGTACGCGGTCCCGATGGGCGAATCAACATGAAGGGCGCTCGCAATACCCAGAGCGGAGCGCTGGTGAACAGCGCGAACGTAACCGACCCGGCCACCGGCAGCTCGGCCATCAATCTGCCGATCGATGTGGTGTCTTCGGTACAAGTAATCTCTGATCCCTACGACCCCCAATACGGGAACCTGACCGGAGCGGTTTCCACGGCGGAAACAAAGACAGGAAACTACGAACAGCCTCATTTCTCGATCCAGAACATCTTGCCGCGCCCGCGATTCCGCGACGGTAGCTTGATGGGCGTCGAGTCAGCAACCCCGCGAATGACCTTTACAGGCCCGTTAGTCAAAGACAAAATTGCCATTACCCAGTCGTTTGAATATCGGTTTGTACGGACCCCCGTTACCAGCCTGCCTGCATTAGAGCGCGACCAGACATTGGAAGGCTTCAACTCCTACACGCAGCTTGATTTCAATATATCTAATAAGCAGACTGCCACAGTGTCACTCGCAGTTTATCCGCAGAGGCTGGAGTATATGGGGCTGAACACCTTCACTCCTCAGCCCTCGACCCTGGATTATCATCAGCGCGGCTATCAGATTTATGGACAGCATCGTTTTCTTACGGGGACTGACAGCGCTTTAACCTCGCAGATCAGCTACAAAACCTACGACGTGGACACGACACCCGAAGGTACCGGCCCTTATCAACTGCTGATCAACACTACCGAAGGTGGCTTCTTCAACCGGCAGAAACGACGGACAGATCGCTTTGAGTGGCAGGAGAGCTATCAGTTCGCACCTCGGCAGTTCCTGGGCTCCCATCGCATCAAGGCCGGGATCGACTACTCGTATTCTAACGTCGATGGCCGGGAAACATTTCTTCCGGCGGAGTTAATCGGCTCATCCAATTCGCCCATCGAACGGATTACCTTTACCTCGCCAACGGCTTTCAGTGTCAGCCAGAATGCGGCCGGGTTGTACGTGTCCGACCAATGGACCCCCTTTCATCGCCTTACCGTTACCTACGGCCTGCGCTCGGACATCGACAGCGTCACCGCCACGACGCATGCTTCGCCCCGCGCCGGGGTAATGTTTGCATTGACCAATGACGGAAAGACGCTGCTTAAGGCAGGCGGCGGGATTTTCTACGATCGCGTGCCGCTGATGTTTCCCGTCTTCGAGTCCTTCCCTGATCGTACGGTATCGTTCCTCGAACCCAATGGCCAAGTGGCCAGCTCGACTGCCTATGTCAATCGCATAACGGGAAGCTTGCAGAACCCCCGCAGTACTGCCTGGAATGCGGAGCTGGAGAGGCAGATCACGAACAGTTTCAGCATTCGCGTAGGGTACGAAAATCGGAATACGGCCAAGGACTTCATCGTATCCCCTTTAAACACAGGTAACTCCGGCATCATTTCTCTCTCGAACGGAGGATCTGGCTCCTATCGCGAGTTCCAGGTTACGGCGAGCTATCGCAGTGCTCGCTTCCTGTTGAACGGCTCGTACGTTCGCTCCCGCGCGTATGGGAGCCTGAATGACCCATTTCTTTTCTTCGGCAACTATCCCCAGGCGGTCATTCAGCCCAACGCCAGCGGGCGGCTTTCGTTTGACGCGCCAAATAGATTCCTCGTCTGGGGAGACATTGAAGGACCTTGGAAGCTGACCGTTACACCGGTGTGGGACATCCATACCGGTTTCCCGTGGTCGGTGCAAAACGAATACCGCGAATATATTGGCCCCCGCAACGTCGATCGGTTCCCGCGGTTCTCTTCGTGCGATCTGCAAGTCACCCGGCCTTTCACAGTTCACATGGGTGAGCGGCACCTCAAGATGCGCGGCGGTGTCGCCATCTTCAACGCTTTCAATCACGACAACCCTCGCGACGTGCAGACCATTGTCAACAGTTCACAGTTTGGCGGTTTCTACAACGACGCGTGGAGAACATTCCGCGGAAAGTTGGTATTCCAGTTCTGACATGAAAAACCACATCATCATCATCGTCGCTTTTCTGTTCTGCCTAAGTGGAACGCTGTTCGGCCAGGTCCCCGCTGTGACTTCACTGACGGCTGACCAGATAATGGCCAAGGTTTATGCGCAAGACAGCATGCGAGACAGCACGGGGGGTGGGTATAGCGGCCGGCGAGAATATGTCCTTGATAACCAAAAATTGAAGAAGCGCGCAGAGATGCAAGTAAGCGTGCTTTGCGATCCGGATGGAACAAAACACTTCGAAGTGTTGTCGGAAGACGGATGGCACGCCGCCAACAAACATGTGCTGCACCAGATGCTGAAGTCGGAGTCGGAAACATCCCAGCCTACCATCCGCCCGATGACCAGGATGGTCCCGGAAAATTATGAATTTAGCCTCATCGGATCCGAATACGTTCAAGGTAGGCCTGCCTACCTGATCGAGGCTGTTCCCAAGCGTAGCGAGAAGTATCTATTTCGCGGACGCGTATGGGTCGACGCGCAAGACTTCGCAGTCGCGCGTGTTGAGGGCCAGCCGGCCAGAAACCCATCCTTCTGGACACGGAGCGTGCATTTCGTCCAGCAATATCACAAGAGTGGTCCTTTCTGGTATCCGGCATCAACCAGCAGCGTCACCGAGGCGCACATTTTTGGCACCACCGATGTCAGCATCCGATATTTCGACTATTCCCCGCTTTCTAATTCCGCGCGCGGCTCCGAGAGCCCAGCGCTGACCGAGGTAAAGTATGTCCAACACTAGACTTGCTCTGATTCTCGCCGCCGGCAATGGCAGTCGCCTGGCAGCTCGCTCGGGTGAACTTCCCAAACCACTGGTGAAGTTCCAAGGTAGACCACTGCTTGAGCATGTCATGCGCGGCGCCCATGCGGCGGGGATCGACAAGTTTGTCATCGTCATCGGTTATCGCGGCCACATGATTCAACAGTGGTATGAAAGCCACCCGATTGCAGGTGTCGAGGTCAGCTTTGTGGAGAATCCCGACTACCATAAGAACAACGGGATCTCGGCCTTACGAGCCTGGCCTTTGATTAACGAACCATTCTTACTGATGATGGCCGACCATATGTTCGATCCCGCGAATGCTCAGGCACTATTGCGTCACCCGCTGGGGAAGGGACAGGTCTGTCTCGCCGTGGATCGCAACATTGATCGCGTGTTCGATATCGACGACGCAACTAAAGTCAGGCTTGACGGAGACCGCATCATCGACATCGGCAAGGATCTCCAGAGCTACGACGCTTTGGACACGGGCATGTTCCACTGCGACCCGGTCCTGTTTCACTGGCTCCAGAAAGCCATGAAGAACGGGAATTGCTCGTTGTCGGACGGGATGCGCATGATGGCAAAGAACGGGGCCTTCAAGGCATTCGATATCGGGGAGGGATACTGGCAGGACGTGGATACCCCAGAGGCCTTTGAATACGCGCTGCAGTCGTTCCCGCTGCAGCCGGAACTGCTTCAAAATACGACGGGATTGGCATATGCGTAAGTCAGCGCCGCACGCCAAACGGCATCTACGTATTTTGGCCGTGCTTCTCGGCACAACCTGTCTGGCGTACTTAGTTATGCACGTCGGAGCGGGCAAGCTTGTCGACAACGCCAAAACCATCGGCTGGGGCATTCTACTTGTTATCGGCCTGGCCGGGGTTTCACATGTCATCAAGACATGGGCGTGGCGGCTGACCGCGCCAGGGGAACTGAACAAGGTTTCCTTCGCCCGCACTCTGGGCTTGCGACTGGCCTCCGAAGCACTCGGACTGTTTGGTGTGGCTGGACAGTTTCTCGGCGACGGAACCAGGGCCTCGCTCCTCGGCTCGGAAGTTGAGACCTCCAGCGCCATTTCGTCCGTCGCGCTGGACCGCGGCCTGTTCATGCTCAGCGGCCTGATCGTCATGATCGTCGGACTATTGACACTCATGTTTGTGCCCGCCGCTCCGCATGGATTGCGGATCTGCGCCAGTGTGACGACCGTTGTGTTGCTCATTCTCCTTTTCCTGACCGTGTGGGCGGTACGACAAGGCTGGGGGGTGCTTTCGGGCGCGGCACGGGTTGGCGGGTGCGTGCCCGGGCTGAAGGCGTGGCTGCAGCGCAAAGAGTCCGTCATTCAATCGGCAGATGAACAGTTGCTTCAGTTCCACACCCGCGCTCCGGGCGCCTTCTGGATGAGCGCTCTACTGAATTTTGTCGCCCACGGGCTTGCGATTGCTGAGATCTATCTGATCCTTCTGCTGATGGGAAGCAAAGTCTCTCCCCTCGGGGCACTCATGCTTGAATCTCTCACCAAACTCATCAACGCAATTGGGGGGCTGATTCCTGGCGCCTTGGGCGCATATGAGGGTGGGAACATGGCCATTGCGAAACTCGTGGGTATAAGTGCGAGTGGTGGCCTGACACTCGGATTGTGCCGCCGCTTCCGCAGTATCGTTTGGGCTATTGTGGGTGGAATCTGCCTGTTGTATTTCTCGCGTTCCAAACGAACTGTCCAGCAGAACGAGAGCCTCAAGAACGGGAGGGAGTCGAATATGTCCTCAGAGAAGATAGCGCTGAGTAACGAGCACTCGCTCGGTTGTCAGAAAGTCGCGGTTATACTTGCAAGCCGGTCGAACTCGGAAGTCGAATTATCGAATTCGCTGCTTGCAAAGGTCGGCGCACTGCCGCTTGTGCTGCGCGCAATCCTGAGCGCAAAGAATGCAGGCGCGGACCGCATCTTCGTCGCGGTTGACCCGGCGAGTGCTTCAGCGGTTCGCAGTTCATTGGCGAAGACCCGGCGACTGCCGGAGTCAGTCGAGTGGATCGAAGCGACGCCTGAAGGCGCCATCGCAATCGCTTTGGGACAAGTCGCCGCCTCCGCCGAGCGCGTTGTCCTTATCAAGGGAACTCGGTCCTATCACCCCTCTCTGTATCGCATGGTCATTGAATGGAAGCCCGAGTGTGGCGCTCTGGAGCTAACGTCAGGCGGCAATCCAATCGGAATGACCGTACTTTCCCGGGAACTGGCAGGGAACATCGCAAAGACCCGCGCGTCGCTGATTCACAACTCGGATGATCTGCATCCGGGAATACTGTCGTGTCAGCTGGCAGGTCCGGATGGCACGGCGGTGGAGAGCAAGACCGTCGCAAACGACTTGTGGCAGGAGGTCCACACGGAAGAAGATCGCGCGGCCGCCGAACAGAAGCTGGATCGCTGGCTCGTCAAACCGACGGACGGCATTTTTGCCAGAATGAACCGCCGTGTGTCCATCCCCATCAGCCATGAACTCATCAAATTCCCAATTACTCCGAACATGGTAAGCCTGTTCACTCTCGGTGTCAGCTTCATGTCCGGTGTGTACTTTGCATTCGGCGGATACTGGAACACCGTTTTCGGCGCGGCACTATCCCTCTGGGCGAGCATTCTTGACGGCTGCGATGGTGAGGTTGCCCGTCTCAAGTTGCAGTCTTCGGCTTTTGGTTGCTGGCTGGATACGGCATGTGACTACCTCTACTACTTGTTCGTCTTCGCCGGCATGACAATTGGATTAGCTCGAAGCACGGGAAGAACGAATTTTCTGGCGTGGGGAGGAGCGCTCTTCGTTGGAGCAATTCTCACCTTCATCCTCGCAGGGCTCGGTCGAAAGCAGCTATCGGGTGAGCGTCCTGAACAGTATCTGGCCGTCTGGCAAAAAAAAGCAGAAAGTCATCTTAGGAATCCCCTCATCTACGTTGGCCGCTACACCGAGTTCATTGTTCGTCGTTGCTTCTTGCCGTACGCACTGCTGGTCCTGGCCGTATTAAACGGCTTGCCGGCGACGTTGCGTTTAGGCGCGATCGGCGCCAACATAGCATGGGTCATTTCGCTTCGCACCTACATTGCTTTCTCCGCGAAGCGCGGTGATGCAGAGCCTGCGTGTACCTCGAACGCACCGGCAAGCGAACCACTGACCGCCTAAGCTCGGCCCACCGCAGGTTGATTTATCGAATCGCTGGAGGCGGAAATGATTCATTTGGAGCAACTGGAGACTGGTTCTTTTGCACCTGCGAACGATGCCCAGAGGGCGCTGGATTCGATTCGAGTCGTCAGCTGGAATATCAATCGCGGATTGCAACTGCACGGGGTCCTCGATTTCCTTACCCATGCATCAGCCGACCTCATCTTGCTACAAGAGGTCGATATCAACGCCCGGAGGACGCTTCACCGCAACGTCGCGCGCGAAATCGCGCAAACTCTGCGTATGAACTATGTCTTCGGCTGTGAATTTGAGGAACTCACGCAAGGAGACCACAATTCACCCGCTTACCACGGTCAAGCCACCCTCTCGCGATTACCGATTGCCGAATCGCGCATTCTTCGATTTCGAATGCAATCGGATTTTTGGCGTCCGCGCTGGTACGTTCCAACAATTCCCAAGTTCCAGCGGCGGATCGGCGCCAGAATGGCGCTCGGAAGCTACATCGCCTGGTTCGGCAAGCGGTTGGTCGTGTATAACGTTCACTTAGAAAGCCGCGGCAACGATAACTTGCGCTGCAGTCAACTCACAGAGATTCTCGATGATGCGCGCCAATATGATGCTGATGTGCCTGTCGTCGTAGCCGGCGACTTCAATTTCGACCTCACGCAGGAACCAGTCGCATCAGTCGTTGCAAGTACCTCATTTAACAACACTTTAAACAACGGCAATGTTCGTCCCACCACGACACAGTCTCGGCTGGGTCGCGCTCGGGTTGTTGATTGGGTTTTGACTCGGGGTCCTTTGGACCACGTAGAAGTTGAGCTGCACGGATCGGTCTGCGCTTCAGACCACTACCCGCTCTCCCTCAGTCTGAAGCCCTTGATGAGCTAAAGAACTCCGTGACTGCGCTCTGCAGCACAACTATTGCCGATAGCTTGAGTTCGATGGACTAGGAATCGGGCCTAGAGCAATCGTGATGTCGCAGGCTATGGGCGTTGCGGCTAGCAACCGAGCTAGAAATGCTTGTGGGAGTGACTTGGCTAGCCGTGCAAGGGTAGCTGCAGTCGCTCACATACTGAGGCGGCATAGACTGCCTTCGCCATAAACGACGCTCCGACGCTCGCTAACCAGTCCAGTACTTGCTCTCCTACCGGATCGACGTAGCTCACGTCAGTAAGGTCGACGATCAGACCTTTAGGCACTGGGCCAATCGTGACCAAAGACTTCGCCTCCTGCGCCCATTCGCCAACGAGGCTGCCTTCCATCTTCAGAGTTGGACCACTCCCTAGTTGATTTATTTGTGCTCGAAACATGGTGCATCCTATACCAGCAGTTGTCCTGCCGTCCGTAAGTAAGTGCGCAATTGTTGTACCAAGTCTTCGGCATGGCTAACTCAATGTGAAACAGCCAGATATTCGAGAGTCCGAATCCGCTGATTGCCTCCATCCGGGCAACTGTCCGAATACCGGCGGTTCTTGAGTGAAACGGCAGAGATGTCCTGCATGACTGGCCTGAAGACCGGTGAGATGCTCGCGGTGTAAAGACATGAGTTCGTACGGATTTCTGCCCTTTGAAAATTTCGACTCCTGGCCACCTCCGCTGCTTTTCAGTCTGGCAACGTGCGTGCATATGAATGCCGTATGAAGTAACGGAAGGAGCAGGAGGCTTACACAAAACACCAGCTGTTATCCTCCATCTCCAAAGTTCATTCCTCCCGCTCATACCCTCCCCCACAGCGGCCGGATCGCAAGGTCCGGCCGTCTCGCCGCACCGTTTCGCAGAATGTCCCCGGAGAGCGCAATCCATTTGCGAATCTATCCCATTCGAGGACGCTAGAGGCAAACAACAGCGAGAGATACCGAAAGCCCTTCGAAAACCGCAGATCTTCGGATTGACGGGATCCTGGCAATGCCCAACTACCGGCATGCCCCAGGCGCAGAGTTTTCGACAGATGAGTGAGAGTTTGCCGCCCCTCTTAGCAGCGACGATGCCCCGGCTCTTACAACCATGTGAGATAGCGTAATGAATATTGTTCTTGCTCAACTCCCGATGCCTAACCGGGCACTTTGCTGTCGTTGCCCGCATTTGGGCAAGAATCTGCCGCGATGCCATTGA